>Ga0075362_10000387_pt1 | contig 12638 bp, 9 predicted proteins | sample EndMetdeltDD1762_FD_71397 | JGI IMG/M metagenome (GOLD analysis project Ga0075362, IMG submission 71397) | Populus endosphere microbial communities from Tennessee, USA - Endosphere MetaG P. deltoides DD176-2 | ecosystem: Host-associated > Plants > Roots > Endosphere | place: USA: Tennessee...
GGTGGGTTGCTGAGACCCGAGACGAACCTGTTGGGACATTTGTGTGGTTTTCGGTTGACGTTTATACAATCATCGTCATGAGTTACGGCCATTCGCTTTGATCTGTTATCGACTTTTTTCAAATTATGAATTTTTTGAGTTCCCTCCGCCACAGCTGGATTCAGCTAACGGCTGTTTGTACGTTACTTGTTCCATGCGCAGGGGCACAGCAAGCGCCTGCTGAAGAACAAGCGCTCCCTGGGACTACTCAACAGGCACCGATTATTCGTCAGATCGAAATCCAATACGCAGGCCCGGCAACATTAAGCCGCCAGCGGATTTTGACGAACATAAAAACGACCGTTGGCCAGCCTTATTCTGAGTCGACGGTGGAGGATGATGTCCGTGCACTTTACGGGACCGGATTGGTCACCAACGTCCGAATCTATGGTGAGCCGCTGAGCGATGGCGTGAAAGTCATCGTCGTTGTTCAGACACGTGTGACCCTGAGTGAGGTGGTGATTCAAGGTGCAGAAACGGTCAATCCCAAGCGCATTCGCCGCGAGCTAAATCTCAAAACGGGTGCTCCACTCGATGAACAGGCTCTCGAGCAGGCGCGGCAAAAAGTGGTCGACCTTTATCAAAAACGCGGCTTCCCGGATATCGACATCCAATACAAGACGGATGTAAACGATGAACGTGGCACTGCCCGCGTCACCTACGCAATCAGTGAAGGAAGCAAAGGTATTGTTCGCAAGATTCGATTCTCCGGAAACATGGCTCTCACACCGAAACAACTCCGGAAGGTGATGAAAACTAAGGAGAGGAACATCCTCGGTTTCATCACTGGCGCCGGACGCTTGAGCAGTTCTCAACTTGATGACGATGTTCAGAGGATCAAGGACTTGTATCAGAATCACGGATATGCTGATATCCAGCTCACTGATGTTCGCATCGATCGAGTCGACAAAAAGGATGTCGATATCGATATTTATGTCAACGAAGGTCCGCAGTACCGCATTGGTACTTTGACCGTTCAGGGACTGCAGGTTGTGAGTGAAGCCAGCTTCCGCAAGGTCATCAGGGATACAGAAGGTCAGATTTTCTCACCGGAGAAAGTCCAGAAGGACAGGAAAGCTATTGAAGACGCTTACGGAGCCGCGGGTTATGCGGATGCAAAAATAGAAATTCAATCGACACCGAACGGTCCGGGTCTTGTAAATCTTGCCTACAAGATCGAAGAAGGCATTCAGTCGTACGTTGAGCACATCAACATCAGCGGAAACACCCGGACAAAAGACAAGGTACTCCGCCGCGAAATCGTGCTTTCTCCAGGGGATATCTTTGATACAGTCCGCGTCGATATCAGCAAGAAACGTCTGGAAGGTCTCCAATATTTTGAACGTGTCGATACCTATGCAAGCGACACGTTCGTTCCAGGTCGAAAAGATCTGAACGTTGTGGTTCAGGAAAAGCGTACCGGAGCATTAAACTTCGGGGTGGGCTTCAGTTCGACAGATGGTCTGGTCGGGTTCGGTGAACTTTCCCAGGGCAACTTCGACATCACGAATTGGAAGACGTTTACCGGTGGTGGACAGAAATTCAGACTTCGCGCGCAGCTTGGTACTGAACGAAAAGATTTCGCACTCGAGCTGACTGAGCCTTACTTTCTTGATCAACGTCTCGCTCTCGGTGGCCGCCTCTTCTACGGCGATTCTAACTACTACAGTGACGTCTATTCACAACGGAACTATGGCTTCGATGTCTTCTTAAGGAAGCCGATTACCAACTTCCTAGCGGCAAAGCTCAATTATACAATCCAAGAGATTGGGATCTACGACCTTTCGAGTGATATCTCCAAGTCGCTGCGTGATCTGATCAATCAGGGAGGCTCAAACCAGTTGGAAAGCCGGGTCACATTGAGCTTGACCTACGACAAGCGGGACAACGCTTATCTCACCCGAAAAGGAACCCGGATCGATCTCTCCAGTTATGTCGCCGGTGGTCCCCTCGCTGGAAACGTACAGATTTATGGAATTGACTTCGATGTGGCACAGTATTTTCATCTACCGTTCGATACGATTCTTCTCCTAAACGGTGAAGTTGCCTCTGTCTCGAACTGGGGTGGTGCAAGCATCGTCCCAATCTACGACAGGCTTTACCTTGGGGGGGCGAACTCCTTACGCGGTTTCAAGTATCGTGATGTAGGCCCGAAAGATGAGGGTGGGCAAGCAATCGGTGGTAATACGTTAGCTCGCTTGACCGTGGAATACACGATCCCGATTATCGAGCGTGTCCGATTTGCTTTGTTCTATGATGCCGGTTTTGTGAATGACAGTTCATTCGACTTCAGCCCCTCACAGCATGTTGTCGTTGGTTCTAATAACAAAAAATATTCATCCAGCGGTTTTAACTCCGATTACGGTGTTGGTGTTCGTCTTGACTTGCCAATTGGTCCGATTCGTATTGATTATGGTTTTCCAATCAATAAAGACCGCTGGAGCAGTTCGAGTGGTCAATTCCAGTTCAGTGTCGGCTATCAATTTTGAATGAAACTCGAAAGTCTGATGTCGGACCGAGTTGGTTTGGCTGTTAATTAGTGTATCCTATGAAGAAATCCTCACTCCTAGCGTTGTTCGGGGCTTTGACTCTGAGTGTTACCTTAGCATCTCAGGCGCAAGCTCAGGTAAAAGTCGGCACGATCGACATGCAAAAAGTTTTCAATGCTTATTACAAGACGCGTGACGCCGAAAATAAGCTTAAAGACGCCCAGAAGGCTTATAAAGATGAGCTTGATTCACGGATGGACCTCTACAAAAAGAACATGGATACCATCAACAAGCTGAATGAAGAGATCAACAAGCCTGAATTGAGCGGAGCAAACAAGGATCAGAAAGCGCAGGAACGAGATAGCAAGATCCAGGAAGAAAAAGGCTTGGAGAAAGATATTACTGAGTTCCGTCAAACACGTGAAAAGCAGATCCAGGATCAGATGAAGAGAATGCGCGATGGAATCGTGGACGATATCATGAAAATCGTAACCGACCAGGTGAAAGCTCAAAATTACGATATCGTTTTCGATAAGTCTGGCTTCAGTGCAAACAATATTGTCTCCGTCGTACTGTACGCCAAGGATAGCTATGATTTCAGTGATTCAGTGATCTCCAAACTGAACGCGAACCGCCCGACCGCAACATCAGCTACCGGTTCGGCAACACAGAAGTCTTCGGTTCCTAGTTCGAGTAATACTCCGGCAACAACTACTAAGCCGGCTGGCAGTTCCGGTACACCCCGCAAGCCATGACGCGAACTTTCATCACGAAGATTGGGAAAGGGGTCGGTTCGCCGGTCTCTTTTTCGTTTTGCGGAGGATATTCTCCGAATGGGAATTCTTCGAATCTGATGGCGTTTAAGAGCCTTGTCCTATCTCTCTATCATTGATAGGGAGGAGCTACAGAATATCGAGAAGGAGCATTGTCTATGTAATTTTGAGAATAATGATTGCGCATCTCGAATCTCTCCTTTCAGCGATGGCAATGGTCGCACCTCTCGGCTGATCATACGTGAAGGACAAAGATCCGTACTGATGTGAGGCGCTCGGTGTAAAGGGGCCGTAGGAGAGCTACTTATTAATTTTGACTCTGGCTTCCTACAGATTCCCTTCTTACCATCCGTTAAACCGCTCCCAAATAGCTTCCACCGTCGTTCCCTCACGTACGACATGGTAGCAGGAATATTGAGCTGCGGTTGCGCAAGCGTGGTTTGGGAAGATTCTGAGCTGGGTTCCGACTGGAAACCTGTGCAAATCGATTCGCCCGCCAAGCCTGTTACCGATAATTCCATGTTCCTGGTTCACGTTCAGAACATTCAATTCTTCGATTGGATGTCCGTTCAGGTCGCAGACCTTGCCATATCCTTGATCAATCTTTTGCTGGGCCGTACCGCGATCGCGCGAAAGAGCCATCCATCCAGCATCTGTGATGATCCAGCCTTTGTCGGCTTGATGTCCGAGCACGGTTGTCAGGACGGAGATGGCAATGTCATCGATCGAACACACGCCAAGTCCAACCATTACCAGATCGCAAAACATGAAAACTCCTGCGCGGACCTCCGTAATACCTGCGAAATTTTCTGCGAAAGTAGCAGTTGGCGTCGAACCGATGCTGATCATAGGGCAGGGTAAACCAACAAGCCTTGCAGCGGACTGCATCACTGCGCGGCGTTCCTGCTCGGCAATGGTGCGAATCTCCTCCACGCTGGTGCAGCCATAGGAGTTTCCTGCATGCGTTATTACACCCCGGAGAAGGGTGCCTTTGCCTTCATGCACAATGCGAGCAACCTCGAGCAAATCGGGATGATCCGGCTGAATTCCGGAACGCTGACCGTCGCTGTCGATTTCGAGAAGGACCGGAAACCGAACGCCCTCGGCAGTTCCTTTCCGGGTCACAAGGTTGGCGGCTTCGGCATTATCCAAAATCAATATTAGGTTAGCACCTGCTCTCTGAAGTCTGAGCACATGATCCAGTTTGTTTGGTGTAATACCGACAGCGTAGAGGATGTCTGTAATTCCATGGGCGAGGAAAAATTCAGCCTCCTTCAAGGTAGAGACGGTAATTTGCCCATTTGTAGTTTTGCCGCCGAGTGCGAGTCGAATAACCTCGATGCTTTTGGCGGTCTTTACGTGCAGACGCAAGGCGATTCCATGTGCGCCAACTTTGTTACGCATCCGGGTAATATTTCGCTCTAGGCGGTCAGCATCGAGTAAGAGGCAAGGGGTCTCAAGTATTTGAAGCGTCGTCGACATATGTTTAGGGGAAATGGGTTTTATTTTATTGTGATGCGTTGCGCAAGCGGCATCAGGGGGCTGTTCATGAGTAACCGATGTTAGCAGGGCCAATCTTCCGGTGTGGCTGCCGATTGATGACAATCCAGGCTGGGGTTGCAACAGTTATCGATCGACGTCATAAATTTGGCCATGTGACAAGTGTGGTCTACCAAACTCGCGGACTCAGCAACTCAAGGCCCCGCCTTACCTTTTCGTTTGTCGAAATCGATCGGATTAAAATAGGGTGATATACCTTAACCTTTTCCACCAGTTGACCAGAAGAAACCCGGTCTTTTCTTTGGCTTCTTTCGATTTGTGGCTATCATCGCTGGATTTTACTTTTTATTTATCCTGTAAATGCATTAATTTCTATTTTCTGGATCTATGCAAGAATCTCGCCCCTTAGCATCAACTTATTTGCTTTGTCTTTAAATTCAGCTCTGTTGGTCCAAAAAACGAAAGAAGACACCGGTCAAATCGTGGCGTCTTGTAGTTATGATCCAGGATGCATTCCCTGGGGGTAGAGTTGTGCCTTACCGATCGACATCGGAAGAGGCATGTAACCACCGAGCTTATTGGATGGGTTGCACGGACAAACCTTCCGGATCATGTAGGAGTAAGACTGAAATCTGAGCCAGGGCTCTCAATCTTGGATTCTCCCGGCTTTTTTCTGAGTGTATTGAGGAGTTTTCCTTGTGTCATCTCGACCTTTCCGATCGAGAGCTCACCAAAAAACTTTCCACCCTTTTCAACGGTAAACTTCCGGCTAAAAACAGCTCCAGTAAGTTGCCCGGTTTTCTGAACAATTACTTTGCCGTCAGAAATAATCCAGGCCGAAATGTTTCCTTCGATTTCGACGAGATTAGCTCGGATCGGCCGCACAAATTCTGCCTTACACTTCCTGTCGATGTAGACGGTCTTCGCTTCAATGCTACCGCTCATCTTGCCTTTGAACTTAATGTGCACTTCCCCACTGCAGATCAAACTTCCGCGTATAATCCCCTGGATATCAGCGGAATCACAGATGACTTGGTTACTATTTAGGGCACCCTTGTTGGTAATAATGAGTTTGTTCCGTGTCCGGATAGATCGACTGTAACTACTGATAATCTTGTACTCTTGCAGATCAATATAGGCTCCGCATTGTGGACAGACCGTTGAGGTGACGCTTTTTGAGACTTCACGCTTGCCCATGCATTCAAAACAACGGGCGACAACCCTCCTCCCTCTACCTAGGATCTCTCCCAATTTCTGGATGGCCAAAGGCTGTTTTTGAGCCTCTTGCGATTTGATCGATTTACGATCTTTACCTAACTGAACGTAACTATTGCATTTTCGGCAGTAGGTTGATTTCGCAAGTTCAGATTCTGACTGAATGTTACCGCAATGAGGACATTGCATTTCGACACATCCTTAACAACCACTCAGAACTCCTTACGTGGAGCACCGACTGGTTTAGAGGGCTCTTCTTTTAGCGGTTTGATGGGTTCTTCTTTCACTGGTTTGATGGGTTCTTCTTTCACTGGTTTGATGGGTTCTTCTTTCGGTGTTTGACCAAAATTGCTTGCGGTGATGTTCTTGTTCGGCGTCACTTCAGACTTACCAACGAACGTCGCGCCTTCTTCAATGACCAAACGGGCAGCTTTAAGGTCACCGATCAGCTGGGAACGTGAATGAAGTTCGCAGCGTTCCTGCACGGTGACATTACCGTGCACTTTACCTTTTATGAGGACCGTCTTGCTCTTTACCTCGCCATGGACTTCCGCATTTTCGCCAATTGTGAGAATACCACCAACCGGTGAGATCCCACGAACATCCGCATGCTCTCCAACTGTGTGAATACCGTCAATCGATAAGATCTCACCTTCAAGATTTCCATCAAACACGAATTCATTTGCAAATTTGATGGAGCCTTTGATTTTAACGCCCTTTGAGACACTATTCTTAATATCTGCCATAACGGGTTTTGTTTGTATTGCAATTTTCTGTTCAGGAACCGACACGATTGGTGGAGTATCCCCAATCTCAGTGTTTTCCGCAGGCGGAGTTTGGTCTGATCTTTGGGGCATGAACTTCTTCAACATGCCTATAATTATGGGGTTGCCCACAAGCAGTGTCAACGGGACATTTGAATACGCCCGCTACTTACCATCAAGATGCCCATTTTCTCAATAATGATCGATCATAAAAAGCATGATGGTACAATAAATCTAATGTTTATGTTGCAGCATAGGGAACGACAAAAGTGGCTTGACTGGCATTTTCATACTACTAACGTCGATATTCATCGTCTGCAATATAGCGACTGCCTCGCCGAGAGCAAACCTTTTAGCGATCCTACCCCATCGAATGCACGATAGATGCCTTCTGCCTTCCAAGTCCACAACGTATGTTGACTTTGGCATGACCTCTTTGGGGAGCGTGTCTGAGACAAGCATCCGGCCGAACAGCTGTTCATCGGTTTATGCAGTGATTTGGGGATAATAGCTAGCAGCAGAGATGCGGCAAGGCTGCATTTATGGACGGGCCACTTCAAAAAAAGCTGTAGCAGGATGGTTGACGATTCAGGGGAGGGATTCATTCAATCATGGATTTTTTTAACCGTCGTAGTGATTTGCGATTTTTAGCGATGATTTGCATAAAAGTCACCGATGTTCCACCTAATAAGGAAAATGGTTGCATTTGGGCGTTGAACGCGCATGGGGTTGCAGCTACCTGATTTTGCCGAAAAGTGTGGGACAGTATTGAGGGTACGAGAAATGAGAATACCTAGCGAGGAGTCACCCAATGCGAAACTGGAGATTTTTCCGGTGGGTATACCACTTCGGTTCAGTGAGATCTTCGGAAACGATCTGCCAGTCGAAATGGATCTCGGATCGGGGTCTGGCAAGTTTTTGCTGGAAACCGCCAAAGCGTTTCCAGAACGGAATTTTCTCGGCGTCGAGCGACTCTTGGGGCGAATACGGAAGACGCGCCGGAAAGCGTTTCACAGTGATCTCGAGAATCTTCGGGTGCTCCGGATGGAGATTGACCATACAGTTCGCTTTCTGATCACCAAAGGGACAGTCTCCCGTTTTCATCTCTACTTTCCTGATCCCTGGCCGAAAAGGCGGCATCATTCCCGGCGAGTGGTTGACACCGAATTCTTTAAAGCGGCTTGGCACGGGTTGGCTGACAACGGCGAATTCTGGATCAAGACTGATCACCAGGAATACTTTGACCGAATCGTTAAAGTAGTGGAACAATCGAATGCATGGGTTACCCCGGTGGAATGGTCTGACGAAGGATATGGCACCACTGATTTTGAAGATCTGTTTCTCTCGAAGAAGTTGCCGATTTATCGGCTCAGACTTCGAAAATGCAGCTGAAGTCCGCGAAATCCATTGACCAAGAGTTCATCACCGTTTGCAGAAGCTGTCACTGCGCCGGTCTGTTTGATGAAGATCCATTTCGGTCCGTTCGGGTCAGTCGCCGCGGCGAGTTCCGGTTTGGTTCCGGTGAGGATAATCGCCTGAGGAGAAAGCTTGCCGGCGAGCGTTTCTCGAGGAAAACGTCGCGTGCGTGTGTGCGCGCAGTAAACAATATCGACGTGTTGTGCAGGTATTTGATCCAAAGTCAGGTCAGTCAAATCGGTAAGTATCAAAACATGAAAACGGCCAATTCGTACAAACAATGCGAGATCGTCCGCTTTTTGAGAATTCTTCAAAATTGGCTTGCCATCAGGAACCGTAAATAATCTGAGAGCTCCATTAGGGATCAGATCAATCGGATTTCTGTTTTGTACTGTATTGTCTGCAGGATTACCAGTATTCGTCGTTGGTTCAATGACCTGCGCCAATGGCATCTCGTCGTGCCGAGTGGACGGGTTTCCGATCTGTTTTCGAACTATGTCACTGACAATCAGTCCGTTAATCTGGTTGATGCCTTGGAATCGAAGGTAGGGGAGGGTGATCCGTTCCCATTGAGGCGGAGTCCCGATGTTGAGCAGCCAGTTCTCGTCGGCGAATCGAAGATGGCAGACATGCGAGGTTCCTTCGGACAGGATCGTCATGCTGTCGGTCGTCAGCGCCCCAGGAAACGCGACGTTCAGACTATGACTAGGCAGCCATACGGCTCCGTGCAACAGGAAGAGAATAACTTTCGTAATAAGCCAACTTGTGTTGTTCAGATAAATAGCAAGCCCGCTGTAAACTGGCATGACCAACATACTGATCACACCGAGCACCATGACGACTGAGGCTAGAGGCACCACCACGAGATTGGCAGCGATCGAAACAAGCGAAAGATGGTTTTCCCACAGGATTAGGACCGGTGATGTCGCTAGCCAGCAGACAAGTGTCAGACTCAACGATTCACAGAACAAAAACAGGAACCGGAAGTAAATCCGTTGCCAGGACCGCAAGAGTCGTCTTGGAAAAAACGGATCGAGCTGGAACGGTCGGAACAAAAGATCTGTTCCCCGGTCGACGAGAATGATGATCCCGACCACAGCAGCAAACGATAGTTGGAACCCGACCTGGAAGAGTTGTTGGGTGTTGTAGGTCAGAATGATAAGGCCTGAGGCAGCCAGTGTATTAATGGCGACTGATGGACGTTCCAGGGAGACTCCGATGGCAAGGAGGACAGCCATCACCGTTGCACGGACTGTGGCCGGATGGAATCCAGTGATTGCGCAGTACGACACAACCATCGGGATGATCGCCAATGCGGCGAATCGTCGCTGCAAGCGAAGGTATCGGATTCCACTCCATGCTAGGCCGCCGAACAGTGCAACCTGTAGCCCGCTTGCTGCGAACAAATGGATTGTGCCGGTTTCCTGAAATAGCTTCTTCAAATCGGAGTTGGTTTCCCCTCGGGCACCTAGAACCATACCCTGAATGGTTTCGGCCACTTCTGGATCATCATCCAGCCCGGTCTTCAATGTTTCAGCGATCCAGTGTCGGAGCGCCAGTGCTCTTGCGATCAACGGACTTCCTCGATCGTGCGCTGTGATTTCAGGTGGAAAACCGTGACTGGATCTGAACTCGAGATAGATATTTTGATGGCGCAGAAACTCAGCGTAATTGAACTCGCCCGGGTTCAGTGGAGAATTGGGATGGGAAAACTTGCCATGGGCCAAGATCTCGTCCCCGTACGCAAAAGGTCCACCAGCGCATTCGGCTGCTACCAGGAACCCAGCTGGACGATTGTCGATGGTCTTAACAAGCGCCGTAAACCGGTGCGTCAGACGGAGCATGTTAATCTGCGGTTCGCTGGTCACTAGGAGTGTGACGATTCGTTCGGTCTCTTTGAGCTCGGTGGATTGTCGAAACCCTTCGTTTGTATCGATCTGGTATCCGTGCCAGAACCCGAACAGAACGAATGTTGAACCATACACCCCTAGTGAGGAGGGAAATTTGAGCAGAAGCAGAGCAGTTAGGAGAGCTGCAATCGTCCAGATCGGCCAGAGATCCGGCCTCCAGTCGGAGGCCAGTATGCCAAGAGCGGTGGCCATGAAAAGCCCCACAAACGGGACTCGCTGCCGGAGCAATAGACAAACTTGAGAATTGTTCGCCACTAATAAAAACAATTATAAAAAGAGTTTTATAATGTCAATCGTTCATGCGAGCTGATAATTACCTACAAAGTCAACGAGGCGCTTCAATTCCCTTGCGAAAAGGCTCCGATGTTTGCCCCCGAGTGGTTATGCGAAATAAAGTGCGGCTGCTTACCGTACTAAAGACGTCGGCCAGCCAATTCCGGAGGCGGATTGCCAGCTCCTGGAGAATAAGGATTGTTCCGGGCATCCATTTATAATGGAATTTGCCCAAATTTATAAAAAATCAATAAGATGGGATAACCTCTTTATATTAATAAATAGGGGCGAAAATCATTTACGTTGTTTTAGATACTCTAGAATCCTTAATGCAATTTGCCTCGACGATTAAGTTGTTTAGGTTATTTGCATGACCAGTTCCTCATTATTTGCGGAGGCGAAGCGGTTTATTCCGGGCGGTGTAAACTCCCCCGTGCGGGCCTTCCGGAACGTAGAGAGCGAACCGTTTTTTGTTGAGCGCGCCAAAGGAGCCTATCTTTGGGATGTCGACGGCAATGAATATATCGATTATGTCGGGACGTGGGGTCCGGCTATCCTTGGACATGCGCCGGAGATAGTTGTGGAAGCCGTCCGAGAAACTGCATTGTCCGGATTGAGCTTTGGCATCCCAAATCCGCTCGAGGTGGAGATGGCTCGCATTATTTGCAACTGGGTCCCATCGATCGAAAAAGTCCGCATGGTCAATAGTGGAACAGAAGCGACTATGTCTTGCATCCGACTGGCTCGCGGATTTACGGGACGATCAATGATCGTCAAATTTGACGGCTGTTATCATGGGCATGTCGATTCACTTTTGGTCAAAGCCGGAAGCGGTGCACTGACTCACGGCGTGCCGGATAGTGCCGGGATTCCAGTCGAATTCGCGCGGCTCACAATCAGTATTCCGTTTAACGACCCTGAGATCCTGGAAGAGACCTTGCGCAATTATGGGGATCAGATTGCCGGAGTCATTGTGGAGGCGGTTCCTGCAAACACGGGACTCTATCTACCGAAGCCAGGTTTTTACGCGCTTATTCGCAAGCTTTGTGATCAGCACGGTGTCCTTTTGATTTTCGATGAAGTGATGACTGGGTTTCGAGTTGCACGAGGAGGCTACCAGGAAATAATCGGGCTCCGACCAGACCTGACGGCGATGGGGAAAGTGATCGGCGGTGGATTACCTGTCGGTGCATTCGGCGGCAGGGTCGATGTGATGGATCATCTTTCTCCGGACGGGCCAGTTTATCAAGCAGGAACCCTGTCTGGAAACCCTCTTGCCATGGCTGCGGGTCTGGCGCAACTAAAGGAACTCGAACGCGTGAACGGATGGACTATCCTCGAGCTCCTCGGTCAACAAATGGAAACAGCCGTGCTTGATCTCTTGCAACGAACTGGAAAAAATTATCAATTCCACCGAATCGGTTCGATGTTCTGTTTGTTCTTCACTGAGAAACCGGTCTGGAATTTCATGGATGCTAAACAGTCAGACCTTGAGACCTTCAAGCGCTTTTTCTCCTTCTCGTTGAAGAGCGGGATTTATTTTGCTCCTTCCCAGTTCGAGACAGGGTTTCTCTGTTTGAAGCATTTGCCAGGAGACCTTGAGAAGACTGTCGCTGCCATCGAAAAATTTGTTCTGAATGATCGCGCATAATCACGATCTCGGATTGACGCGAATCATAGCAGAGTTGAAATCATACCGAACCATAGATCTTTTCCTGTGGTTGACTACACGTTATAGGTGTCACAAGTGTCATCTGTGAAGGAGGGGGTGGGCCACCCTTATTTCCCACTCGGCAAGGTTGGGTTGGTGCCTGGAGATGACCCTTATATAGGTCGATTACGCTGGTTCCCGGCGCAACATGTGGTTGCGGTGAACGATAGCTCGTAAGTTCGCCACGGTGGCGCAAGTATTTGAATGATTCGTTGACTATGCTCGTGAGCCAGCAATCTGTCGTTTTGCAGGCCACGTCTCGAATACTTCAAAGTTTTCGATCCGCCATCGTCCCTCTTCTTGGATTATTGTGAACAACGCAGGAGTCACTTGATTGGCGTTATCGACAAAATAGACCTCAACGATTGCACGCTGACCCTGCAACGAGGTTTTGCCAAATTCCAGCTTCTGGGGTCGGAGGATCGAACCATATTTTGTCCGGATCCTGGAGATATATTGAGCCAGCGTAAAGTGATGTTGAGTCGTTACGGAAGCTTCGTCGTAGGCTGTCCTGAAATCATCACCCAGACAGGCTCGAAACTGCGAAA
>Ga0075362_10000388_pt1 | contig 12624 bp, 8 predicted proteins | sample EndMetdeltDD1762_FD_71397 | JGI IMG/M metagenome (GOLD analysis project Ga0075362, IMG submission 71397) | Populus endosphere microbial communities from Tennessee, USA - Endosphere MetaG P. deltoides DD176-2 | ecosystem: Host-associated > Plants > Roots > Endosphere | place: USA: Tennessee...
GCCAAGAAAGACGGGCGGATTTATAAAATCATCCTGTTCGGTTCATATGCCCGTGGCACATGGGTGGATGAGCCACATACGTCAAAGGGTTATCGTTCGGATTTCGATATTCTCGTCATCGTCAGCAACAAGGAACTGGCTGACCCCAAATACTGGGACAACGCCACCGACCGGCTGATGTGGGACAAGGAGATCGAGACACCCGTCGGTCTCATTGTGCATGGTGCCCGCGAGATCAGCAACTTTTTGAATGATGGCCAAGCCTTCTTCGTCGATATAGCTCGCGAGGGTGTCGTCCTCTACGAATTCGACGACCGCTCGCTAGCGGTGCCGAAGCCTCTCACTCCTGCCGATGCACTCAGGGTGGCGGAGGAGCATTTCCGCAGGCATTTTCCTGATGCTCAAACCTTCATCAAGTTGGCTGGGTTTGCCCTTAAGGATAACAATGCCAACATCGCCGCCTTCCAACTTCATCAGGCGGTCGAGACGGCCTACAACTGCTTTCTCCTGACAGTGACAAACTATTCACCTGCGTCACACAACCTCAAGTTCCTCCGCGGGCTTTCGGAGGATCGTGATCGCCGGTTGGTCGACATATGGCCGCGGGACCATCAGCGCTTCACGGCATGGTACAACATTCTCAACGAGGCCTACGTCAAGGCGCGCTATTCAAAGCGTTTCGAGGTTACCGAGGAAGCGCTTGTCTGGCTTCAGGAGCGAACCGCAGAACTTCACACCCTGATCGGGATGCTCTGCCGCGAGCATATCGAAGGGCTGCACCAGACCGTGAAAAACGAGAGTTAAGACTGCACTGTTTCGTCTGAACATCCTGAGACTATCCGGTTTAGTTGTGTGAGCGACCTTTTCAGTACCCTGGCTGGTACATTTCTCGCAAAGAATACAGCCCGAAGCCGCGCTCGCTTCCGCACCGTGGCTGATTTAGGGCCGACGTCTGACTGTCCGCTCTTCGACACAAATGCGGAGAAGCTGATGTTCGTAGAAGCCCATCGACCCTGAAGATTGAGATGGAACTACTTTCCAGCGACCAAGGTTGATATTACGCTACACGTAGAGGTAGGGGCTGGCATCTGCTTGCAGTTGGATGCGATGCTCTGCGGCACAGATGGTCTGGAGTGGAATCCCAAGCCAAGGCGATGATTTTGTATAAAATCAGCGCCTTGGCGCGTGATTGGCCCCCTTAATTTTCTGTACTTCTGTTAATCTTTTTCCAAAAGTGTCCAATCACTTACCGCCCTGGTGTCTCTCGTTGCATCGCAAGCAGCGTCGTTGAGAGCATCCGCTGACCTTAGGCCGCTTTGGCCTTAACGCAGACGGCACGATTGCCATTCTGCGCGCTAGTTACGCGCTAGTATCAATCTGTCGGGGCAGAGAAATCGAGACCGATACGTGTAAATTCGACGCCCAGCTTCTGAATTAGATTCAGCGCGTACTCGTATCTCAATTGGCCGACCAGCTTGGCTCTGACTGGTTCAACCTGCATCTGCTTTCCTTTCCCGGACAGGTAACTTACTTCAAGCTCGGCAGTCCGATCTTCCCCAATCTCGAACTTGCCGTAGTCGGAGGCCATGAAGAGCCGCCAGACCGGCGATCCAAACTCGCCGCCACGTGGATAGACGGTATACGTGCTAATTTCGTCCTTCTCCTTGAGGAAGATCAGCGTGTTAGAGTTCACCTCAGAACCAGTGTACGTAGGCTTCGGAGTCAACCTGACGCCAACAAACGGCTTCACCGATGCCGCACTGGAGCCATGGACAGCAGCCGATATCTTCTGCATTGGCACCAAGTCACACGAAGGCGAAAGGCATACCCACATTTCCCGATCGATCTTAAAAATATGACCAGGTTGAAGGTGCCAACCGGAGAGTTGTTTCGTAGATATATGGGCGTTGTAGTGCGAACGTGCTTTGTCGCGTACCGCTCTATTGGAAGACTTGATCGCGTAATGACTAGAGAACCCAGAGCGTTTCGGATTTCCCTCGCTTGGGTCCGTTTCTAAGACCTTCATGCCAAACTCGACGGCCTTCATTCCAATCAAGTCGAGCAGCCGTTCAACATGACGCGCAGTATGGCTCTCGAGCAGCGTCTTTCGACGATTCTTTAGTGCTAGGGCTGAGTTATCTAAAGGTGTGCCTCTCAATTCTTGATAGTATTGCCAATAGGCGTGCTTGTCGCTCAGGGCATTGTCCTCGGCGCCAGCGCCCTGCTTACTGATCTCCGCACGAATACGGGAGGACATAAGTCTGGATGGTGAGGGGCGCCAATCCTCGATCGCAGTTTGGAGGATCTTTAATAGCTCAGTGTTCTTTTTGTCTGCGAATGCGATGAAGCCCCCATTAGTCCGAATCCAAGGCTTGCGTCGGATGCCGGGAACGCTCCATCGCAGGTCCCTGGGTGCTGCGCCGTAGGATGCGACTTTCTTATTATGCAACGACATCCCCCATTCCATCACCTTGAGGCGGTTACCGAGATCCCACCCGGCCGCATCCGCAATGGCACGAAAACTAGCAAATTCGCGCGACGACTTCATGCATTCGGCCGCCTTGCCTCCATTTCGTACATGTGCTTGGAGCGCGACATATGCCGTGGCGTTAAGGGCTGTCTGCAGTTCTTCCCGAACGTTCTCGAAGCGCTCGTCGCCGGTATCTTCTAAATCTCCGATCAATGCGAAGCCCTGTTCGACCCTTTCGTCCGGTATCTTCAGTGGCGTCAGAAGCGACATCAAAATAGTATTGAACGGATCAAGAAGGTCGCCAATTGCGGTGTGTATTATGACGAGATTGAAGTGGTTGTTCTTCAGAAGATCGGCGATAATTTCGGCTGCGCGTCCTCCATGCGGCTCGCTTTTCTCAAGCTGATAATCCAGCACCAGAAGATCGGATTGGTGTAAGTAGCTGCCGATCTCCTCGTTGTGCTGGCCATCGTGAATGTCAACGGTCAGCGCTGGCGACACTTTCCGAAATTGCCTCACCACCTTCAAAATCTTGCTTTTAGGCGTCCAACGACTCCTGTCGGAGGCGTCGTAACCTTCATCACTGAAGATCTGCTCCCACGTGGGATATTGGTCGTCGATGATCAGAACCGACCTGATCGGGTCTATAAAAGCCTGTTTGACCAGATCGGAAAACTTAGCCTTGGGTTCCCCCACTGCTGCCCCTGCCAGCTCATTCATTGATATTCGCCCCCCGGAACTTCATCGCGAAGTTCGCACCAGACAGGACCTTCCTGTCATCGTCTTGTACATAACGGATTGTGTGTCCTCCCGCGGCAAGGTTAGCCTGGGATAGGTAGAGGCCGACACCACGGCCGCCGTCGATTTTTCTTGTGAAGAACAAGGTGAAGAGCCGTTTGAAATCTAACTCGTCTACACCGGGGCCATTGTCGGCTAGTATCACCTCAGCACCACGGACATCGAGAACGATCTCCGGAGCCGCCACACGCTCGTTGATCAACCAATAGATGCTGTTGTTCACGAGGTTTACGAAGACTGGCAAAAGGCGGGAGGGCTGATCGAAAACATTGAAGCGTCGGAAAGCAGGGGTGGCAATTATCTTGATGCCGCTGCTCATAATAGTGCGACGGAAAAAATCCGATATGTAATTGTATATGTACTCGCCGCTAAGATCGCGCGGTTGCGGACGACCTGCCATACGCAATGGACCTAGGAAGTCGAGAATCTGCTTCAGGCCAGCATAACCCATGGCGAGCTGTTCAAGATCCTGGTCACCTCCAAGCTTCTTTCTTAACCGCTGGATACCGTCATCGATGACTGCATCGTGGGAATGGAGCTCGTGATCTAAGAATTCGACGGTGATGCCCAGTTGCGCCAACCCGTTAAGGCGGTCGACGGTGCTGCGGAGCTCGCTGTTCTCCTCGCCGCCGAGGACGGCGATCGCCTGGATGTCGATGCTCTCCTTTAAATTCTCCAAAGCTAAGAGGTAGTTCTGAAAGAGCAGCTCGTTCTCGCCATCGATCCTGTTCTTGGCCTCGAGGATCGATTTAGATGCAGCATTTAACGATAGCCTACCACTGGCTGTCTGCTCAACCAGCGGCATGGTCTCCTCGCGCAGAAGCTTGTTGCGCTCTGTCACAAGGTCCCCGATGCGAACGCGTTCTGCGTCCTGCAATAACCTGATCTCCTTGGACCAACGCGTTACGCGAGAGGTGAGTTGGCCCTCGTTACGCTGGATCTGCTTTAAAACAATCGCTTCGGGGGCCGGTGGATGTATCCGTTCTACAGCTACGGCAATGCTGGTCGACAAATCTGCAACCATTTGATTGAGTTCTGTCATCGCTCGGCGATAGGATCGGTATTCTTCTTCAAGGGTGCCTAGTGGGGATGGGGCACCTGGCAGGCGCAGTTCGGCTATGCTGGCTTGGGCCGCTTCAAGACGCTCCTGTGCAATCGGGATGTCGTCAGCGACCTCGATGCGGGTTGCGGCGATGTCGGCCTGCAGCCTTTCTGAGATAGAAGGCAGGCTCGTCGTCCGCGCCTTGAGATTTTTACGGAAGTCTTTACGCTGCTTTTTGCGTAAGTTCGCCTGCGCCTCCTTGGCCTTGAGCTCGGCAAAATTAAGCTGGGTCTCCTTGATCTCCGAAGCGCGATCGTCGGAGCTCGAGCCGAAATAATCGTAGGCGGTTGTCCTCAAGATATTGATAATTAATGTCTTTAGAGACTTGGCCGCCCTATTGACAATAAACCCCTCTCGCCCGGCTTTATCCTTCAAATTTGGATTAAGTTCACGACTGATAGCGATACGGCCGAAAATTCGTCGAGCGTTCCAATACTCCCGGCCAGCGTTAATGCTTCGCCGTTTTTCGATCTCAAAAAAGTCGTTGTCCTCGCGACCATAGGGCAGGACGCGTAGGCCGTTCCGGTAGATCATCAGGCCAGCATGGGAAGAGGCGTGCTGCTTGAGATATTCGAACTCCATTGGCGTGTGGGTAGAGTTCTTCTGCTCTTGCTCGAAGGTCGCGATGTACACATCGACGGGCCCAAGCGAGGCACCTGTCCCGCTCGGCACAACGAATTCTCTCGGCGGCGGAATTCTGTATTCGCTTCCGATCTTACGCCACTTACCGAAGGACTTAATCTGGCCCTCGAATACGCCATTCTCGTCGATGCGCCCGTCGACGATGTGCTCCATTCGATCTGTGAGCGATCTGTTGAACTCTGCTGCGGACCCAATGATTTTGCTCGGGGTTCCATCGGAGGAAACGAAGACACCATACTCGAAATCGGGCTTGGCCGCATTGACCTCAGGTCTGGCGGGATCGTAAAGCGGATCCACGAAGCTCCCCAACGTCGTCCTGAACCGAGCTTTGTCCTCCTTTGCCGTTGCAAACTGACTGTTGGAAGGAAGAAGTGCCGTGAATTCGTCGCTCGCGCCGGAGACCACAAGTGCCGTGCCTTTGTCGCTCAAACCGGACCAGACGCCCCATGGCCTCAAGTAGTCTTCAGCGAGCTGGAACGATCTGCAAGCAGTCACGATGGTTTCAGATGGCTTTTTCTTATCGCCGTCACGTCCCTCTACCCGCGTAGCAAGATCGTACTTGGTCCAGGCATCGATCATCCTATGGGATCGCTCGTCGGCACGGCTTGTGCCCAGGACGTTCTCAAGCAGAGCCTCGGCCATTAGAGGAAGGAATTCAGTGATCTCGGTCGGATCGTCGAATTCTATTACCGGTATCTCTATATCGCTCAGGATCAAGAAAGGATTCTCGAAGAGCCTCCAATCAATAAGGGCTCCAGCCATCTTCTGCTGCTTGCGCTTGGTCACCAGCAACATCAATGGACCAAGATGTGCCGATGAAAGTCGGCCTATGCCCTTCTGCCCTTGGCGAGTCCTCTTCTCCAATCCGTCACGGTCGTCTTCCGAACGACCATCGCCAAATAGCTTAGATTCTGTGCCGACGACTAACCAGCGATCAATCAGTTCATCTACGTTCATCCCGTGGCCGTCGTCGGCTAGCGTTACAACCAACGGATCGACGTCGAAGATCGTCAGTGACGCCGACCGTGCGTATGCGTCGTAAGAATTCTTCCACAGCTCTGAGATAGCCGTCGGTACGTCAGCGATTTGTTCGCGTCCGAGGTGATCGACGGTGCGCGCCCTGGTCTTGAAGCCGACTGTCCTCATGCGTTCACCAACTCGCCAATCTCAGCCGTCGGGTTAACCTGCATTTCGGCGTTCTCTTCACAGGTCCAATTGCGCAAAAGTAACGTTTTTATATGCTGGATCAGACACTGTCCGAACGCCACTGGGACGGCATTCCCGATCTGCTTACCTGCGGCCGTTAAACCTCCAGCGAAGATGAAGTCGTCCGGGAAGGTCTGAATGCGTGCGGCCTGTCGGGCCGTGATGCCATGATGCAGGACCGGGTGCACGAACCTGCCTTTTGATGGATTGATACACGCCGTTGTCATGGTGGGAGCGGGCTTGCTGGGATCGATTCGGCCGTAGACATCCTTGTGTCCATCGTGATCGACGTGGCAATCAAGCAACCGGCCTGAATCCCTTCGACTTCCACCATTAGCTGGCGTGCGTCTGAATGCAGCAGTCAGTTCGGGGCCGTGGTTCATGTGCACGCCATTGATATCATCTGCTGGCATCTCTTCGAAAGCAGTGTTGCATGGCAGCCAGGGCTTCAATCCAGTCGCATTCGACGATTCCGGTGCGCAATGGGTAGGCGCTGGCGGCCACTCAAAACCATCCGTGGCAACGTCCTCGCGGGTACCCAGGATGAATACTCGCTGCCGCCGCTGCGGGATACCGTAGTCCCGCGCATCCAATTTGTGCGGCTGATGGACAACGTAGCCGCTGTCGAGCGCCTGCCTGTAAAATTCATCGAGGTAACTCTTGTGCCGCGGCCACAACATACCGGGCACGTTTTCCATCAGGAAAGCCTTGGGTCTTAGACTGCGCACGAAAGTGAAATACTCGTGGATCAATGCGTTTCGCGGGTCGTCCACACCCGCATCGTTGATCCTGTGGGTAGAGAACCCCTGGCATGGGGGGCCGCCCAATAGCAGATCGCAGTCGAATGCTGAAAAGTGCTTCTTTGCCAAATCGGCGGCGCTTAGCAAGGTAATGTCTTGGTCGTAAACGACGACATTCTTGCAGCGATGACTCGCGCCGATGTTATTCCTGTAGGTCGTGGCAGCATTCTTATCAAACTCGACTGCGAATACGATCTCGCATCCTGCCTCCACCGCAGCAAGAGAAAATCCGCCGGCGCCAGCGAATAGGTCAACTACTTTCAACTTAATGCTAGTCAAAATTTTTTACCGTCCCAACGTCATCACATAGGCCGCCTACGATAGGACTCCTTGCGTTTAGAGTTTTAACTTACAATTACGCGAAACAGAATAGGTCACGGCTTCAACATGCCTTCTCTGGTGCAACCTGTAAATTGTGTCCATTACAAATAGGTTGTATTTCTTAAAACTCGGTTTCGATAACATGTGCTCGTTCGCCGACAACCCTGATGCGCGCTTAGCATTCATGGTTCTCAAAAAATACAATCAAGCGACAACTTGCGGGATGGCTTCTCTGAAACGCCGAAAGCGGCGCGGTTTTTCCCAGCGGCGTCGAATAGACGGCACAGATTTTGCAGTCTTAGAATTTATTATGAACCTACCTTTCGGTAGAAGCAGTATGTTGAGGGATTGGATTGTGGAATGGTTCGCGGTCGCTACTTGGCCTGAGAAGACGAATGCCGAGCTTCAACTGGGAGTATCTGCGCTGAAACGGCAGTTCTGCGGCATGGGCAGAAATCGGAACGTTACTTCGGCGACCCGCACTTTGCGCCTCTAAAGTACGCCGGGGAACTCCCCGGTTTTCGATTGCACTTATCAAGGGTATCGGCGATGTAATGGTGTCGTATGGGATTCAACAATTCATGTTTCGATCTATTCTAGTCGTCACTTTAGTTGCTAACGCTTCCATTGCAAATGCAGCGGAACCGGGCACGTTCGAGTGTAAGGAGCCACTTCCCGCATTTACTTTAGATGGAAGCTCAAACCCCACGGACGCGCAGCTTACGCAGTTGTGTGGATGCATATGGTCAAAGCTGCCTGAAGGTGGATGGGAGCGGAAGGTTTCTGCAGAGATAAAAGCAGGGCAAGATCCAGGTTGGCGGGCGCAGGCATTTCCGCTCCGGTTCGGAGCGGCCGTAGAGGCGTGTGGCGGTCGGGACTTGTGAGACTGACATGGCGGAAGACGGGCAAGCAGCAGCAATTGCGATGGCATGGGGCGTGGACATCGCGCTATTGGAAGATAGCAGTTGGGAAATCGAAACGATTGATGGCCATGACGGCGAAGTTTATGGCTATCTTATTAGCTTTGACGAACATACTGACCCCCAAACCCTCGCGCGATTGGGTCTAGAAGATGGCGAATTCACGCGACAATTGAGTATCAACGCTTTCGATGAGACTGAACCTGTTCAGCTAGAGCGGGGCTATCAGAATACTGATCCTCTCTTTTGGACAAGCTCTTCCGACGAAAGGCCACCCGGCTATCGAGAGGGGGTTGTCCTTGAAACCAGCGAAGATGTTGAGGATATATACTCCCTCGACGAACCTTTACCCGACATCTCCAATTTCATTGAAGACGATCAGGATTCAGTTGTCCCTGATAATAATCCAGATGGTGGAGAGCGGTCCTACAATCTCGATCATCAACAGTACAGCCCGGCTACATTTCAGGTATTGCGCCCAGCGCGGCGGATCGAGGCCATGGTTCAGTGGTTCCACGAGAACTATGAAGATCCTGCCATCCGCACGCCTTACGAAAGTGCAGAAGGTGGGTATCAATGGATCTGGGGTGGGCCATATGATGCCCGTGAGGAAATCGGCGACCAGTTTTCCGATATCGCAGATGAGGCGGAAATTGATGCCGCCGTTGATGAGGTTGAGAAGGACGGCCTCGTTGAGTGGGTTCCGAAAGAAAGTCCAGATGACTATGATGAACGTGACGAAGAAGGTGATTTCACGCCCCCGCCGAACTCGCTCGTTGGAATTGTCGGTTCAAATTTTAAATCGTCAAACTTTTCAAATCTGACTTTTGGCGCAGGTGTGCCAGCGCGCACTCGCGTTCCGGATGAAGACGTTGAAGCGCTTCGAGTTGAAATGCGCGGCTGGCTCGACAGTCTTGAGGCGCTCATACGGCAACAAATGAGCATCGCGCCGAACCGCGGGCATAATCGCCCACCTGAATTGCTCGAAATCGAGCGCCCGGGTTCGCAGGCGCAGCTTCAGGAAGTCGTGATAGCCATCGCCGAGGTTCGCAAAGAAAGTGAAAGTCCCGCGCCACAGGTCGCCAGCATCATCGAACAGGTAACCCTATTTAAACGCGCTGCAAAATTCCTTAAAAGCGGGCCGGGTTTTGTTGTCGGCGCGGCAGTATCCGGCGTCATCGGCGATATCGCGGTTGATACCTACAAGGCTTACCAGCACCAAATTTATGAAGCGCTAATTCACACGTCGGATGCCGTGATGGCTTGGGTACAACACTTGCTTCCTTTCTAGCACATTCGGAACCGGCTGCGGCGACCCTCGCCCTGCAGCTTTGCGCCAAGAGCAGACATTCGCTTCTGGCCGCGATTTGTCCGACATGGGGCCGACAGCGGAATGGCCACTAATAACGCGCAGCTTCTCGATAGCGGCCACTCTAGAAAACGCGCGTTGGAGGCCTGCCCAGTTATCCTGGCAATGACAGATGCTCATGGATCATACCAATTATGATTTTGTTACCACTTTCCGGGACAGGCTTATGGAAGTGGATGCGGTTTTGATGAGGCTGCAACTTGACCTGCCATTCGCAACAGAGTGTCCGCCCAACAATACGTGTTTCGCGCGCTTCCCGGCTCGTTTTGTGGCTTCGCACGTTCGGATTCTCCGGCGCAGTTGCGATACCGAAGCCCGCGAACCGAAGCTTTATGACATGATCGCTCGGACTCTTATTTATATCGAGCGGCGGCGTGTCGGCAGGAGTTAGAGCCGGTGACGGCGAGGCGAAAACCCAACCGACGAGCCATGTCACAACCGCGGCTCCGGTTGTGACAGAGACCATGCTACCGAAGGCCGACGGATTGGAGATCGCCCCCAACAGGGTTGCGCCGCTTTCAACAACGCCCTTCAGATCGTGCACCGCGCCGAGGCCGATAGCGCCGAGGAAGCTGCTGCTGATCGTCCAGAGCGATTTGCTTTTCACGGCCAGCACGTTGTCCGGCTGCGCATCGCGTTCGGCAACATCGTCCGGCTGACCCTGATAATAGGCGAGGGGCGCCGCTTCCAAGGCGTCAAGGAAGGACGTGTAATTGCCAGCGATCAGCTTTGCATTTTCCCGGCCGTCTACGACCGCACGCGCGCCTACCGCCGGTAAAAGGGCATTCCAGCAAGCCCACGATGGCAATCTCTGGGCCGAAATCGAGATCGAGGGCGAGAGATGGATATCGCCTCGGCCGAAGTAAGCATTACCGTTCGCGCCTTTGCGCCAGTAGGGCTTGCTGACCTGTCCCAGCCGTTCAGCATTGTATGCCTTGTCCAAACCAGCGATTGCGCTGGCGTCACTTGAGGCGAAAGTTTCGCGCAAGGGTACCATTCGGTCGCTCGTAGGGTGAAACACCTACGCCAGAATGTAGGCGAGGTGGCGCTTATCCGGAGCGCGAATTTTGTGAGAGTCCCAGCACCAGAACAGTGCATTCATGCCATCAATCTGGCCCTGCGTAAGACGGCCGCCGAAATGCGCGCACCTCGCATATGCGAAGAACGTTGTCGCATCCATAAGGATAACTCCGATTCTGATGAGGTTGCCCGAAAGCGAGGGTAGGTATTTAACCTTTTGGCTCAAGCGCCCGGCGAGGCCGGGCATTGCCAAGTCACGCGATGCGACCAGACAGGAAAGGCGGATGCATTTCGCAGGTAATCAGTCATTTAGTTGTCGCACGTGCACACTAGCCGAGGCGTCAGGAAGTGTGCCAGCGTTGCAGGCCTACCGGGTGCGCTGTTCGGCACGACCGTGCCGTCGCCCTCGTCCCATTATCTCCGTTCGTCGATGATTTGCCATCGTGGAGCTTGCTGAAAACATCGGTGGTGAAGGAGCCTTTCTCGCCATATCTGTGCGTGGCTGCGTCGATGATGTAGGGCACGCCATCGAGGCCGGGCCGAATGCTGGCGTTTACCTAGAGAGCACTGGCGAATCGAGGTACCGCCGATCACTGTAACGGATGCGCTGCCCTCATCAGGGCTCAGGCTTTCGCCCGCGCTGCATTTCCGCTTCATCTGGCGAGGAAAGCGGAAGTGACGTACCATTAAAGCAAGGGCGCTGTACGAATGTCGGCGTTCTGCGAGACGCCACCGACCGAACTACCATCGAGTTGGGGCAGGTCGTCCTACTCTTAATTGTCCACGCCAACGGCAGCAATTTCCCTATTGATCCACTCGGTTTTGGCTTTGGATTTTTATCTCATTGGTTTACCTGGAGCCCATACGTTAGATCAGTCTCAATTTTGTGGCCAACGCAGTTGTCTGGGGGAGAGTTACGGTCTTAAGTTTCCGTCGAATGCTCTTCATATGAAAGTTGACCGTATGGTGTGTCATGTTTTCGAGGAGTGCTATCTCCTGGGTCGTTTTTCCTTCGGCGGCCCATTTTAGAACCATGGCCTGTCGTGCCGTCAATTCGACAGCCGGTGATCTGATCGATGCGGTCGCGGTCGCCTCCACGCACCTGTAGAGTAACGCCACAGCATTTGCACTCAAAGCGGGCTGCAACTGGTATTTGTGGGGCAACGTTATATCGCTGGTGAAAAGTGAGAGGGTAAACAAATCGCTGAAAGGCGCCATCACGGGCATGCATATGCTGGCCCTGATGCCCGCCTCGTCGGCACTGGAATAGAAGGTCTGGTCGGGTCCGCGCGCGACTTTTCTCTCATGCTCAAAATCAAAGACGAATGGTGCCATTATTTCACGGGTGCGGTCCAGGATTGGATCGATCCTGTCGAAATGCTCCTGCCGATATTGGTCCAGCCACGCCTCGGGAGCATTCGACAGGATGGAGTTCCCAAACCCGGGATGACGGACAGTCAGCGCATGAAAATAGTCAAACCCCAGCTCTTGGGTCAGGTGATCGAGTAGTTCTGTAGTCGCTCGGCTGGTTTTCATCATGGACGTCGTATCGATCAATTTGTGTAGCCAGAGTTTCATCCGAGGTATTTTCCTCCCATCCGTGAGAGACACGTCTGGCTGCGGGCTGCGTTGCAGGTCCAGAAGAGCTGCGTTTTTCTAAGAGGTTTGATGTGGTCCGAGCCTTGAGGCGTTTGTCTTGCGGCCGCTTCTGACGCCGCTGGCAAAAATCGCCTGTATAGAGGTCGTGCAACTCGAAGGACTGTTCGCATTTGCTGAAGAGTTTCCTCTGAAACAGCGAACACGCCGCAACACACCGGAAGCCGGCCATAGCCGTCAGCACGGCCAATCTCCTCCACGATCAATCCGGCTCGCCGATATACTCTCTCCATTGGCGGTTCGTAGTTTGACACAAGTGTTTTGATGCCATGCGCAAAGGCGCATTCGAACAGGGCCAGCAAAAGGAACCCAAACGCTCT
>Ga0075362_10000389_pt1 | contig 12604 bp, 4 predicted proteins | sample EndMetdeltDD1762_FD_71397 | JGI IMG/M metagenome (GOLD analysis project Ga0075362, IMG submission 71397) | Populus endosphere microbial communities from Tennessee, USA - Endosphere MetaG P. deltoides DD176-2 | ecosystem: Host-associated > Plants > Roots > Endosphere | place: USA: Tennessee...
GCAATGCCGGAGAGATCGATCTTGTCGCCTTGGCCGGCGTTGAAGTCGGTGACGGTGTCGGCGCCGCTGCCTGCGCCATAGACGAACGTGTCGGCATTGCCGCCGCCGGTGAGCGTGTCGTTGCCGCCGCGGCCGTCGAGCCGGTCGTCTCCGTTCTGGCCTTCGAGGGTGTTGGCGTTGTCATCGCCGGAAATCGTATCCGCGCTGCTGGAGCCGCGGACCCAGTTGACGCCGCTGAACGTGTCGGCGCCGACTGACGCGTTGCCGGTTGCGGTCCCCGCGGCCAGATCGACGGTGACGCCGCCGGTGGCGTTGTTGAAGGCGATCCGTGTGCTGCCGTTGCCGGTGATGGTGTCGTTGCCGCCCTGGCCTTCGATTTCGTTGAAGCCCACGAATCCGGTAGCTGAATAGATGTCCGCGAACTGCGTGGCGCTGACCGCCTCCATATTGATCAGCGTGTCGGTTCCGACCGCCGCGTCGCCCACGACCGTACCAGCGGCCATGTCCACAGTGATGCCGGAAGTGACGTTCGTGTCGGTGTTATAGGCGGCCTGGTCGAAGCCGCCTCGGCCGTCGAACGTATCGTTGCCCGCACGGCCTTCGAAGCGCTCTCCGAATCCCGGCGCGTTGTTGCTGCCGTAGAAAATGTCGCCAAATGCCGAGCCGAGAAGGGCCTGCACGCCTGTGAACGTGTCGTTGCCGACGCCCGCTGCATCGCCCGCGCCGATGCTTGACGAGGTGCCGGCCTGGATATCGGCCGTCACCCCGGCGAGCGCATTGAGGAACGCGAGCTGGGTAAAACCATTGCCCGTGATGAAGTCATCGCCGCCCATGCCCTCGAAGTCGTTGAAGGCTGCTCCAATGCTATTGGTGCCGGCAGAGCCGGCATTGGCGCTGGCCGCCGTGAAGCCAGTTGCGTCATAGGTGTCCGCGAAATTGGTGCCGCGGATCGACTCGATCGAGAGCAGCGTGTCGGTGCCGACCGAAGCGTCGCCTGTCACCGTGCCGGCGGCCATATTGACGGCCACGCCACTGGTGATGTTGTTGTCGACACGAAGGAAATAGTTGGCGCGGTCGTAACCTCCGCGGCCGTCAATCAAGTCATTGCCTGCGCCGCCTTCGAAATTCTCGATGCCCGTCGTATTGACGCTGCCAGACAACGTGTCGTTGAACGCAGAACCCCGGAGGTAGGTCACGCCTGTGAAGGTGTCGGTGCCGACCGACGCGTCACCCGTCGCAGTGCCGGCGGCGATATCAGCGGTCACCGAACCAGTCGCACTGACGTAAGACAGCTTGGTGCTACCACCGCCGGTGATCTGATCGTCGCCGGCCATGCCTTCGAATTCATTGAAATTAGCCGGAACGCTTCCGACGACGCTCGCGCCATTAAAACCGGTTGCGACATAAATGTCGGCCAAGGCGCTGCCGCGAATCATTTCGATGGAGGTCAGGGTGTCGTTGCCGACGCCCGCACCGCTTACCGTGCCCGCCGCCATGTTGACGGTGATCGGACCTGTAGCATCGCTATAGACCGAACGATCGATGCCGCTCCCGCCGTCGATGGCGTCGTTTCCGCCGAGTCCTTGCAGCGTGTCGTTGCCCCCGAGGCCTTGCAGGGTCTCGTTATTGGCAGTGCCGGTGATGGTGTTGCTGTTTTCGTTGCCGACCAGCGAATAGACAAACTGGCCCGTCGAAAGGCTTCCCAGCGCCACGCCGTTCAGCGTCAGCGTATTGCCGCCGCTGAAGGTGAGAATGGTGTTTCCGGCGGGCTGCGACGCGATCGCCTGGATGTCGGCGAAGCTGTTGATACCCGCAATGCCGGACAAATCGATCTTGTCGCCCTGACCCGCGTTGAAGTCGGTGATGACGTCCGCGCCGCCGCTCACGCCATAGACGAACGTGTCGGCATTGCCGCCGCCGGTCAGCGTGTCGCTGCCGCCACGGCCGTCGAGCCGGTCGTTGCCGCCCTGCCCGTCGAGCACGTTGTTGTTGCCGTCACCCGAGATCGTGTCGTTGAAGTTCGAACCCCGGACCTGCGACACCCCGCCAGTGATCGTGTCGGAGCCAACCGAAGCATTGCCAACCACGGTTCCCGCAGCCAGATCGACCGCAACATCTCCGGTGGCATTGTTGAAGGTGATGCGCGTCGCACCGTTGCCGGTGATCGTGTCGTTGCCGCCCATACCCTCGAAGTCATTGAATCCGGAGAATCCCGTGGCCACATAAGTGTCGGCCAGGTTCGTCGCGCGGACGCTCTCGATCCCGATCAGCGTGTCGGTGCCGACGGCCGCGTCTCCGGTCACGGTCCCCGCCGCCATGTTCACCGAGATGCCGGTGGTCACCGTGGGGTCGTTGTTGTAGACCGCGGTGTCGAAGCCGCCGCGGCCGTCGAACGTGTCGTTGCCGCCGCGGCCTTCGAATTGCTCGCCCGTGTTGGCGGGATTGTTGCTGCCCAGCATCACGTCGTTGAACTGCGAGCCGACGACTGAATTGATGCCGCCGACGAAGCTGTTGATGACAGAGGTCGTCCAGGTGTCCGTGCCGACCGAGGCGTCGCCCGTCGCGGTGCCGGCTGCGAGATCAACCGTCACGCCTGCGGTTGCGTTGTAGAACGCGATGCGGGTGTTGCCGTTGCCGGTGATCGTGTCGTTGCCGGCCATGCCTTCGACTTCGTTGAAGGTGCCGTTCGAACCGATGTTGTTGGTCACCGGGTTGAGGAAGCCCGCAGCGCCGAAATTGGTGGCGTTATAAGTGTCGGCGAAATTGCTGGCGCGCACGAATTCCACGCCGCGGAGCGTGTCGATGCCGACCGACGCGTCGCCGGTCACCGTGCCCGACGCCATATTGATCGAGACGCCGCCCGTGACATCGTTGTCGCTTTGCGGCGAATAGACCGCGCGGTCGAGGCCGCCGCGGCCGTCGATCAAGTCGTCGCCGCGGCCGCCGATGAAGATTTCGACAGTCGCCGTGTTGTTGCTTCCCTGCAGCGTGTCGTTGAACGAGGAGCCGCGCACCGAGCCGACGCCCGCGAACGTGTCGGTTCCGACCGACGCGTCGCCCGTTGCGGTGCCCGCGCCCGCCGCGGTGAAGTTGACGGTCACGGCGGCCGTCGCGCTCTGGTAGGACAGCCCCGACACCCCGTTGCCGGTGATGGAGTCGTTGCCCGCCATGCCTTCGAACTGGTTGAAGGTTCCGAAGCTCCCGACGTTCACGCTGCCGGATCCGAATCCGGTCGCAATATAGGAATCGTCGAAATTGCTGCCACGAATGATTTCGATCGACTGAAGCGAGTCTGAACCGACGCCAGCACCCGCGGCGGTGCCGGCCGCGAGGTTGATCGTGACGCCGCCGGTTGCGTCGGCATAGGACGCACGGTCGCGGCCATCGCCGCCGTCGAGAGCATCGTTGCCGTCACCGCCGTCGAGCAGATCGTTGCCGCCGAGGCCGCTGATCGTGTCGTTGCCGCCGTAGCCCAGCAGCGCATCGGCGTCTGCCGTGCCGACGATCGTATCGTCGGCGTTCACGCCCGCCACGTTGCCGGCCTCTGCCTCCGACACCGCGTCGTCGAGAGCGTCTCCCGTGAAGGCTCCTTCGGCTTCGCTGATGTCGGTGTCGCCCGCACCGGCGCTGTTCAACGCCGCGGCCGCATCGCCTTGCGCGACGATCGAAACCTGGGCCAGCGTGGTGAGCAGCTCGGTGCCGGTCTGGCCGCTGGTCACGGCGTCCTCGATCACGGCATTTCCGGACGAAATGACATTCGCGGCGCCGGCAGCCGAATTGGCGACCGCGTCGAGAACCTGCTGGTCGGTGCTGGTGGCCGATGCTGCCGCCGTGATGATCGATTGGACGGCCGCGCTGTCATTCAGGTCGACAGTCTCGTTGTTGCCGATCTGCGTGGCGATTTGGTTCAACACAGCGGCCGTGGCGGCTTCGAGCGATACAGCCGCCCCGCCCGCGCCCTGAATCAGCGACGCAGCCTGCACGATCGTGTTCTGGATCTGAACCGCGGCGGCCATCGCGGCCTGACCCTGCTCCTGTGCATTGGTGTCGCTTGAAAGCGTCGCGGCGACGGGATCGAAGGTCGACAGATTGGTGTTGCTGTCGAGGCCGAGGCTTTGCAGAAGCTGCCCCTGGGCCGTCTCAAGCGCGGCTTCCGGATCGTTTGCATAGTCCGGGTTGGATTGGGCGATGGCGACGACCAGCGTCGTCAGCGGCGTGACCACCGTCGAACCTTCCGGGGCCTTCATGATGCCGGTGAACGCTTGATTGGTCGAGATGTCGATGCCGCCGGTCATGACCAGCTGCCCGCTGCCGCCGAACAGCGTGAAGTTGCCAAGGGCATCCGTCGTTGCAGACACTTCGCCGCTGTCGAACGTGCCGTTGCCGTTGGCATCGGCGAATACGGTCGCGCCGGCGATGTAGCCGTCGATGGCGAGCGATTCGAAGCCATCTACCACGTTGATCGTGAAGCCCTGATCGAGGAACTGGCCGGCCGCGTCGGTGGCCCGCACGGTCACCAGAACCTCCGACTCCTGTTCGAAGTTGAGCGAGATGCCGTCCTTCAGCTTGAGGTTTCCGTTCGCCACCTCGAAGCGCGCGTCATCGACCGAGAAGGTGACGATGTCTCCCGTATCCACGTCGGTGGCGGACACCGCGCCGATCACGGCGCCGGCGGCGTTTTCGTTGACGGTGTGATCGCCGTCGAGCGCGACCGTCGCCGGCGCGTCATCCGTGCCAGTGACAGTGACCGTGGCGTGCTGGATCACGCTCGCGCCGTGCTCGTCCACCACGTTGTAGGTGAAGTGGCTGACGGAGGTCTCGCCCTGCGCCAGCGCGTTGTACGACGCCGCATTGGTGTCGATCTGGATCGAATTGCCGACGACGCTGAAACCGGGCGGCAGGCCGGGATTTCCGTCCCAAACGACGCTTTCAACATGCAGCACCGCACCGTGATCCACGTCCGACGCGAACTGCAGCAGGTTGACGCTCTGCGTCCCCGTGCTCTCGCTGCCGCCACCCGTCACCGCCGCGCTTACGGTTGGCGCGTCGTTGGTGCCGGTGAGTGTCACCGTGGCGTGCTGGATCACGCTTGCGCCGTGCTCGTCCACCACGTTGTACGTGAAGTGGCTGACGGAGGTCTCGCCCTGCGCCAGCGCGTTGTACGACGCCCCATTGGTGTCGATCTGGATTGAATTGCCGGCGAGCACAAAGCCTGCCGGCAGGCCCGACCCTTCATGCCAGACAACGCTTTCAACGTGCAGCGCCGCGCCATGATCCACGTCTGACGCGAACTGCAGCAGGTCGATGCTCGTGGTCCCTGAACCTTCGTCGCCGCCGCCGGTCACCGCGGCGCTCACCACTGGCGCGTCGTTGGTGCCGGCGACGTTGATGGTCAGCGTCGCGGCGGACGTGGCGCCTGCCGCATCGCGCATCGTGTAGCTGAAGACATCGGACTGCACCTCGCCTTGCGCCAGCACATTGGTCGCAGCGAGAGCGTTGTTGAGCGTGTAGGTGTAGCTGCCGTCGGCGGCAAGCGTCACCGAGCCGAAGATTCCGGCAAAGGTGCCGGTCGTGGTCACCGTCTTGGTGTCACCTGCGTCAACGTCCGTGTCGTTGGTCAGGACGTTGCCGGTCGCCGCGGCATCGCCTGCAAACGGCGTATTGCCCGAATTGACGCCGGATTCCGTCACCGGATCGGCGGCGTTGGAATCGTTCACCGCCACCGGCCCGTCGTTGGCGCCGACGATGGTGACCGTGACATTGGCGGCCGCCGTGTGGCCGGCCTGGTCGGCGACCGTGTAGCTGAAAGTTTCCGTCGCGGTCTGGCCCGCGCGCAGCGACTGGAACGACGCGGACGGCGTGTAGACGATGCTTCCACCGCCGGGTGCGATGGTCACGGTGCCGATGACGCCGGCAACGTTGATCGAGGCGACGTGCAGCGTATCACCCGCATCCGGGTCGGTGTCGTTGCCGAGCACGTTGATCGTTGTCGCGCCCGCATCCTCGCTGACGCTCACGGCGTCAGTGTTCGCAACCGGCGTACCCCCGACGATGGACACCCGGAACACCGCGTCGTTGTAGTCGGCATCGCCGGGCTTGCCGTAAGCGCCGTGCTTGTTGCGGGTCGCCGCGAGGTCTTCCCACGCGATCAGACCGGTCGCCCCGTCCGCGGTGTCTCCCGCAAGCGTCGCTGCGGTCTGGTTTGGGCCGACGACCGACGACGCATAGTCCGTCCCGCCAGCGTTTTTCGAGGTTTCTGTAAACAGCGCGTTGACGCCCGCGCCGTTGAGGAGATCGGGCTTGCCGTTCCTGCCGGTGATGACGTTGCCGTTCGAGTCGACGTCGGCGACCGCCCACGATCCATCGGAGAGCTGAATGACCTTGATCGGGCCGCTCAGATCGCCGGCATCTTCCTTGTTGATGTTGTAGCCGTTGGGGATCAGGAAGAATTCGATATTGCCGACGTCGACCGTGTTGACCGTGAACGTAACGGACGTTTGCCCCGGCACCAGCGGCGCGTTGCGGCCCTCCTGCTCGACATCCGCGAACAGGATGCCGCCCATTCCCGTGGTTTTGTCGTACCAGCCGAAGACGTTGTCATAGGCGGCGGACTCGGAAACGAAGTCGACGCGGAGGGTCGTGGTGCTGGTGGTCATGGATCAGTGCTCCCACTCATGCGACAGCATGAGTCGATTGGTTCGTGGAGATGGATGTTAGAGAAGGCCGACGTGACGGCGTGATCAACGCTCGCGATGCACGCTCGCAATGACGCGAGCGCCGCGGCGCTGCTGCAATGAAATTCCGCGATAAACTCACCACGTCGCCCTGCCACACGAATGGCTTAGGGACGGACGATCAGAAACCGCTCAATGCAGTTCGAACCGAGATAAAATTCTTGTTAGCGCCGCGGATCCGACATCCTGCACGACGTCATGGATCCGATTTCCTGGCGCCGATCCGAAAGGTCGCGCAGCCGAAACGGCAGCGCGGCTTCCAGATCGCAATGTTTTTGACAGTCCCCCAGTCCGACGTCTGCGCGCCGGTTCAGTCGTAAGTCCCCAAACCCTCTCATCTTAACGACAGGAAGCCTAACCACTCGGCTGCGGGATATACAATCGGTTTGTTGGAGAATTCGCACGAAACAATGCTCGCAAACGCAACTAACTGCGTGTCTTCTGACACGATGTACCAGCTACGGGTTTGTCGTGCACGGTCGATTGAAAGCTGACTGCACGTTCGGAATTAACGACCGACCACGACTTGTTACTTTCAATACGCCGAGAAGGTTGGATTCCAATTCGTCTCTGTCAGCCAGCTTGCCCTTCCGCAAAATTCTGAAGTGGCGTTGAGAACCTCAAATTTCCTTGCTACGCCCGCGCCATTGTACATTGGCCAATGCGGCGATCGCCCAGCCGAATATCGCGGCGGCGCCGATCCAGATCAGGAAATCGGTCCATCTCCCAGCGAAAACCAATGCAACGCCTGGGATAAATATCGAAAGCGTGAGGAGCCAACGCAATCCCCGCCGCGCCGCACGCCGCTCATCACGCCTGCGCTTTGGATCGATCATCGCGAGGATCGCAATGCCGATGGCACTAAGAAGAGCGCAGCCGATTCCCAACCAGCCGATAAGCATCATTCGGCCGGTTGCATGACGGCAGGAGTGCCGGCCGCCTGTTGCGACCGTAACGCGACGATAGAAGACGCGACGCATGCGACACCGCCCAGCATGACCAGAACGTCCATCACCGGCACCGTGTTATGCCCCGTCGCGAGCGCCGCGACCCATCCCGGTCCGCCAACAGCGAGACGCAAAAGCGGCAGCGTCAGAAGCAACACACCGGTCGCCCCGAACAGCAACGGCGGCACCCGTTCGACGGTGCGTATCCACACGGCTGGCACCAAAGCGAGCGCCGCAGCAATGAGGAACGCCGCTGCCGTCCAGAACACCGTCGTCAACGAAGGCAGACTGAGGAAATAAGCGGCGGCGGCGGCGGCCATCGCGAACGGCAATCCTCCCCCCACCCACACCGTCATCCGGCCGATCGCGCGCCAGCCGAGCTGGTCGGCCCTCCGCCTCACCCACAGACTCAGTCCGCTCCAGGTCACGTAAGCGGTGGCGGCGCCGAGCGCGAACCACACCGCGCGCGACCACCATCCGGCGAAGTTGCCGAAATGAAGCGGGGCAACGAGCCCAAGCAGAGACGCCCCCGTCGAAGGCCCTGTCCCGAGAATCGGTCGGCTGCGAATGAACTCACCCGTCGCGCCGTTGTAGATGAGCCGCATGGCGGACAGTTCGCCGGGCCTCGGCGCAGGAAACACGGTGATGCGCGCATCCGCGCGGCCGCGGTTGTCGAGGCCGACCAGCATCAACGGCGCGCCCGAGCGCTCGCGGGCGTCGGTGAGCACGCGGTCGAGATCGGCGACCCCTGCGGGACGCGGGTCCACCGTGCGGATCGCGTTCAGCACCGTGACCATCTCACGCACGTCGCCCTTGAAGGCGATCTTCGCCAGCATCGGCAGGCCGACCGCGATGGCGAAGCTGAGATACGCGCCGGTGAAGGCAAGCACGAAGGCGTGCGGCAGCGTCCAGGTGCCGGCGACGGAATGCAGATCGCGCAGGCCGACCATCCGGCCGCGGCCGCGCAGCGTGAAGATGTCGGTGAACAGATGCCGGTGCATCATGATGCCCGACACCGCCGCGACCAGCATCGCGAGGCCGAGGATGCCGGTGAGAATGAGCCCCCACGGATTGGGGACGTGCAGCCGCACGTGAAGATCGACGTAGAAGCGCCCGAGCGCCGCGAACGGATCGGCCGCCGCGATGTCGCCGCCGTAGCCTTCGGCGCGATGGATGACGCGGCCATCCGGCGCGATCGTGTAGAGGACACCGCGTTCTTTCCGCACGCCGCCGACCATCTCGTCCTTGTGGAAGAACGCCCAGAGATTTCCGGCCGGCGTCGCGCGCAGCGACAGGTCCTCGTGGAATTCCGCCGGCGTGTCGGCTTGCAGCCGCGCGAGCGTCGCGTTGAGCGGACGCGCGAAGGGCTCGTTGGTGCCGAGCAAGCCGCCCGACCACGCCTTGATCTCGTTTGCGAACACCGCGGCCGTGCCGGTGACGATCACCGCGTAGAGCAAAAGCCCCAGCACCGCGCCGGACCAGCCGTGGACCGCGACGAGGGTTTTGGTTTCGCGCGCTTTGAGATTGATCACGGCGTGTCTCTCTATCTCAGGCGGAATTCCTTGGGTGCAAACCTCAGCCCCAGAGATACCCCTTCAGAATGACGATGTGAAACACGGCAATCGCGCCCATGACGATGGCGATGCGTACGAGGCTGCGGTCCAGCAGCGCGTAGAAGAACGCGACGCCCCAGATCGCCGGCGCAAAGAACAGCGGAAAGGCGATGTGATCGACACCGCCCTCGCCCTTGGGAACCCACACCGGCATGGCGGCGAACACAAGAAAGGTCACTCCGGCCGCGCACGGTCCGGCGAGGACCGCGCGCAGCCAGAGATGCCAACGCGTGTTCGTGTGGCTCTGCTGCGCAGCCAATGCGTCGATGCCGGATGGCGTTGCGATTGCTCCTCTTAGAAGTTGAACGTGGTTGAAGCGAGATACGTGCGCGGCGCGCCGACCGTGACGACGCCATCGGCGGTGTAGGACTGGTTCCAGTACGCCGTATCGAACACGTTCTCGACCGCGAAGCGCAGCACGACGGGCTTGTTGTTCCATGGCCCAATGAACGTGTAGCGCGCGCCGAGATCGAGCCGCGCCCATTCCGGAATCTTCAGCGTGTTCGCCGCGTTGATGAACTGGCTGCTGGTGTAGATCACGCGCGCGGTCGCGGTCAGGCCGGTGACGAACGGCGTGTCCCATTCCGCGCCGACGTTGAGGTTGATGTCGGCGACGCCCGGCGCCTTCTTGTTGTTGTTGGTGTTACCCTGCGTCTTCTCCAGCCGCCCGTCGATGAACGCAACGCCGCCGAGAATGCGGAGATACGGCGCAAGCTCGCCAAACGTATTGATCTCGACGCCGCGGTTGACCTGCCGCCCGTCAAGCGTCTGGGTCGCGTTCGGGGCGACGCCTACCGAGATGACGGACGGACGCGAGATCTCGAACGCGGCGACCGTCGCCGTCACGCGGCCGAAGTCGACCTTGACGCCGGCCTCCTTCTGCTCGGTCTTGTAGGGCGGAAACGCCGTGCCGGCGTTGAGGAAGCCCGAGCCGACCACCGTGCCGGGCTGAAGCCCTTCGATGTAGTTGGCATAGACCGAGACGTTGTCGCGCATCTTGACCACGATGGCGCCGCCCGGACTCCACGTCGCTTCGTCGTAGGCCGCCGTTTGCACGCCGGTCAGAATATTGAACGTGGACGTCGAGACCATCTGCCGCCGCGCGCCGACGGTGACCTGAATGCGCTTGTTCAGGAACGACATCGTGTCGGACACGCCGACGCTCGAAAACGTGCGATCGGTTGCGGTCGCCACGGCGAGCGCGTAGGTCGGCTGCGGCAGCACCAGCGGGTTGTAGAGGTTTGAGGTCACCAGCGCGCCCTGATAGAAGGCGTCGTTGTTCGGCCGGTTGACCTGCGAATAGCTGATGTTGACGAAGTGATTGACCGGGCCGGTGTTGAAGTCGGCGCGCACGCCGCCCGTCCCCGCCAGCGTCTCGAAGTTGCTAACGCCGAGGAAGGGACGCGCCTGCCAGTTGCCAACCACGCCGCCGGTGTTGTTCACCGTTGGCGAGACATACTGGAAGTCGATGCGGCTGTGGTGCCAGCCGAACGCGCCATAGGCAGTGACGGCCTCCGTGATATCGAACTCGCCCTGCACCATTGCGAACTTGTCGACCGGCTTCCAGTTCGACCACGACGGCATGCCGTAGGTCGATCCGGCCGCGGGCGCCGGCGGCACCGACGTCAGCGTCGAGGCCATGGTGATGAAGCGCTGCGGCACCGAAAGGTTGTCGGACTGATAGCCGACGTCGGCCGAAACGCGCAGGCGTTCGCCGCGATAATCGAGATTGAGAACGGCGTTGCCGAACTCGTCGGTCTGGTTGTCGTAGGCGGTCTTGCCGCCGCGATAGCCGCCGTTGAAGCGGTAGCCGAACTCCTTCTTGTCGCCGAAGCGCCGGGCGACATCGACCTGCGTTCCGAAGTGCGAGCGCGACTGATAGGTCGTCGTGAGCTGGGTGATCGGGAAATCCGGCGCCTGCTTGGTCACGAGATTGATGCTGCCGCCGACGGCGCCCGCGGGCGGCATGCCGTTGAGCAGCGCGTTCGGCCCCTTCAGCACCTCGACGCGCTCGACGAAGTTCGGCGCCGTCGAATAATACGGCGGCATGCCGTAAAGGCCGTTCATCGCGGTGTCGCCGCTGTCGTAGTAAAAGCCGCGAATGTGATAGACGTCCAGATTGTTGCCGGCGTTGGAAACCACGCGCACGGACGGATCGTTCTGCAGCACGTCGCCGACGGTGCGCGCCTGCTGGTTCTGGATCAGCTCCGCCGTGTAGCTCGTCTGGTTGAACGGCGTGTCCATCACGCTGCGGTTGCCGAGAATGCCGAGGCTGCCGCCACTTCCGACCTGTCCGCCGGCATAGGGCGGCGGCGGATTGCCGACGTTCTTCTTCGAATCGATTTTCGCGGACCCGCTGACAAGGACCTCCGGCAGCGGCGCGCTCTGCGCACGCGCATCGAGCGCGTTGATCGGACGGAGCATCACCGTCGTGCTGTTGGTAAACTTGTGCTCGAGATCCGTCCCGACCAGCATGCGGGCCAGCGCTTCGTCCGGCGTCAGGCTGCCAGCGACCGGACGCGCGCGCATTTTTTTCGTGACTGCGCCATCCGCGATGACATCGAGACCCGTGATTTTCGTGAAACGAACAATCGCGTTCTTCAGCGGCTGCTCTGCAAGCTGGAACTCGAACGTCTGAGCCGCGGTGTACGGAACCAAAGCCCCTGGTTCCTGCGCACCAGCCGGCATCGCAGCGAGCACCGACACAGAAACGGAAGCCGCGAGTGCGCAACGCAGCGATCGAGAAACGCCAAACATGAAAACCCCTTGCCGAGACTGCGGACACGCAGCCTCCCCGTGCAGTTCGACAATCGGGCGTGAGATTTGTCCGGACCGGACGAGATTAAATTTTCGGCAAAAGCAAGATTAGAAACGGTGTAATCTGCACAACGCGAAGCGGCAGCACGCGCTCCAATTGTCCGACGATCGTTTCCGAGCGATCGACATGCACGATGAGTGTGATCGGGCGCGCGGCGAGCTCGCGGTCCATCACGACAATCCGTCCCTGCCGCCACATGTTGAGCGTTCTGACCACATCGCCCAATGGCTCGCCCGCAAACACAAGCCGTCCGTCGCGCCAGCCGAGATCGATGTCGGGATCAGAACTTTGCAGTGTCCCCATGCCTTGCGGGCTGTAGCGGAGTTGCGAACCGGCGGCGACGCGAACGGTTTCCGAACCAAACGCGACCTGCGTCACGCTCTCGGTCACAATCACCCGCGCGTCACTGTCGCGATATTCCACGCCGAAAGCCGTTCCCAGAGCTGTCGTTGTGCCGGCGCCGGCCGCCACGACAAACGGACGGCGATCGGC
>Ga0075362_10000391_pt1 | contig 12586 bp, 8 predicted proteins | sample EndMetdeltDD1762_FD_71397 | JGI IMG/M metagenome (GOLD analysis project Ga0075362, IMG submission 71397) | Populus endosphere microbial communities from Tennessee, USA - Endosphere MetaG P. deltoides DD176-2 | ecosystem: Host-associated > Plants > Roots > Endosphere | place: USA: Tennessee...
CTGGCCCAGACCGCACCGCTCGCCGCCAGGACGGCACAGGGCGAAGTCGCGGTGACGATCTACAACAACGACCTCGCGCTGATCCAGGACAAGCGCCAGCTCAGCCTGTCCGCGGGCCGGAGCCGGCAGGAGTTTCCCGACGTTTCCGCACAGATAAGGCCCGAGACGGTGACCCTGTCGGCAGGCGGCGCCAGCATCGTGGAACAGAACTTCGACTACGACCTCCTCAGCCCGGCCGCGCTGATGGACAAGGCGGTGGGGCAGACCGTCACCGTCGTGCGCACCAATCCCGCCACCGGCGCCGAATCGAGCGAGGCGGCGCAAGTGCTGGCCAACAATGGCGGCACCGTGCTGAAAGTCGGCAACCGGATAGAAATCCTGGGCGGCTACAACGGCCGCATCGTCTTCCCCAGTCTGCCGCCGAACTTGCGCGCCCGCCCGACGCTGTCCGTCACGCTCGATGCCGATAGCGGCGGTACGCGGCCCGTAACGCTGAGCTATCTGTCGCGCGGGTTCGGCTGGAAGGCGGACTATGTCGCCTTGTTCGACGAGATCGCCGGCAAGATCGACGTGCAGGGCTGGGTCACGCTGAACAATACCAGTGGCACCGCCTTTCCCGACGCCAAGGTGCTGCTGGTGGCGGGCGCGGTGGGCGACGGGAACGACAACCCCAACTACCGCCGGGGCAGCTATCAGCCTTCGGGCAACCGGCCCGGCACGGAGTCCGCGAACCGCGAGCGGCTCGGCGATTTCTACGTCTATCCGATAGAGGGCCGCACCACCGTGGCCAATGCTCAGCAGAAGCAGGTCGGCTTCCTGGATGTGAAGGATGTGCCCGCCACCAAGGGCTATTACTATCGCAACGGCTGGCTGGGTTCGCTGACCGAGGCCGCCAGTTTCGACACCGTGCTGCGCTTCACCAGTTCGCGCACCGGCGGGCTGGGCGACGCGCTGCCCGCCGGCACCGTGCGCGTCTACATGCGCGACAAGCAGGGACAACCGCAGTTCATCGGCGAGAAGACCATCGGCCATACACCGATGGGGTCCTCCCTAGCGCTCAAGACCGGCGAAGCTTTCGACGTGAAAGTGCAGCCCATGGTCGATAAGCGCGAACGCATCGCCTCGGACGAATGGGAACGCAGCGGCCGCTACCGCATCACCGAAGGCGGCAGCACACGCGAGGTCACGATCGACAGCACGATAACTTACTGGCGCACGTCGATGTCCTACAAGCTCACCAACGCACGGCCGGAGCCGGTAACGGTGGAAGTAGTGCAGGCCGGTCTCGACAACTGGTGGCGTGACACCCGCGTGCCGGCCGAAAGCGTCAAAGGCACACAGCGCTCTGCCGACGAGCGGGTCTGGATGGTCACCGTACCAGCCAATGGCGAGGCCACGCTTACCGCACAGTTCGACACGCGCTACTGAGCGCGGCGGATGGCTCTCCGTCCCTTAGTGATCCTCGCGGCGCTGTTGCCGGCCGCCCCGGCGGCAGCGCAGCAGGCAGTGACGTCGACCGCGCCCGACAGCGTTGCGGTGACGATCTACCGCTCGCCCCAGCGATCGCCCGAACAGGCTATGCAACTCAGCTGGCTGGGCGGCTACGCGCTCGTCACCGAACGGCGCACGCTGGACATCCCGGCCGGGCGCGCCACGATCCGCTTCGAAGGCGTGGCCGGGGGGATGCTGCCCGAAAGCGCGCTCGTCACCGGACTGCCGGCGGGCGCGCGGGAAAAGAACCTGGACGCGGACCTGCTGACCCCGCGCAGCCTTTATGCGCGCGCGTTCGGCCGCCCGGTGATCCTGCGCCGCCAGCATGGCGGGACCGGCGCGGTCACCGAAGAACCGGCGATCATTCGTTCGGGGCCCGACGGCGGGGTAATCGTCCAGACGAAGCAGGGCTTCGAAGCGGCCAATTGCGGCGGGCTGAACGACAGCTTGGTCTATCCCGAAGTGCCCGAAGGCCTGTCCGCGAAACCGACGCTTTCGGTGGAAACCGACTCGCCCACCGCGGGGCGCGTGACGCTGTCGCTGTCCTATCTGGCCTGGGGTTTCGACTGGCAGACCAACTATGTGATGAAGATGCGCGAGGACGGGCGCGCCGACCTGACTGCCTGGGTGACGCTGGCGAGCAGCGATCCGACCAGCTTTCCCGACGCGACGCTGGCGGTGGTGGGCGGCAAGGTGAACCGCGAGGACCAGCGTGCCTATCCCCGCAGGGGTGGCGGCTATCTCAGGTTCAACTGCTTCTTCCGGCCGCTTGCGCAGAACATGATGGCCCCGCCGCCGCCGCCGCCGCCGGCTCCGATGGCGGCCGGACAGATCATCGTCACCGCGCGGCGCGTGGAGGAAAGGTTGCAGGACGTGCCTGTCACCGTCGTTGAGGAGGGCCTGGGCGACCTCAAACTCTACCGCGTGCCGGTGACCTCGACCGTCGCATCGAATGCGCAGAAGCAGGTCGCCTTCATCGCCGGGCGACCGATCAAGGTCGATACGTATTACGCCGCCGATCTGCATGGCGATTCCACCGGTGACGTATCGGCCATGCTGCGCAGCAAAAACCGCAGCGAGGACGGGTTGGGCCTGGCGCTGCCCGGCGGGCCGGTGGCGGTATTCGAGACCCTGGCTGGGGAGCCGGTGCTGGCCGGCGAAAGCAGCATTGCCGACCGCGCGATCGGCGAGACGGTGAAGATCCGGGTCGCGCCGGCCACGCAAGTGCGCATCGCCGCGCGTGAAGTGGCCAATGGCCAAGGCTGGAACGACTTCGAAGTGACGGTAAGCAATGCCCGGCCGCAGTCCGTCGATTTCGAAGGCCGGTTGATCGTCGACGATAGCGACAAGGCGGAACGGTCCACCGGCAGGCTGGTTCGGGAGGACGGGCGTTCGGTGTGGAAAACGAAAGTGCCCGCCAACGGCACGGCCAGGCTTCGCTACCGGGTTCGCCGGGTTGGCGGATAGGACGGGCTGACCGCCTCGTCGCACGCCCTGCCCGCACTGCGGCTAACGCTCGGAACAATCCTCTGCCCGGTTCCTTGGAACCCGCGAAGGAGAACCACATGGCCTGTGCCGCATGAGCAGTTACCCTATCGATCGCCTCGTTATCACGCCGCACATGATCGACTTGTCCCGCTCGCCGCTGGCGGGGCATTTCGCCGCGGAAACTTATGTACTGGGGGCATTCAATCCCGGTCTGACCCGCCTGCCCAACGGCAACCTGCTGATGATGGTCCGGGTGGCGGAGGCGCTGCGCCAGCCGGTTTTCGACGGCAAGGTCCACGCCATCCGCTGGGATGCCGGTCCGCACGGGGACGGACGCTACGTGCTCGACGGCTGGCCGCTGGAATTGGCCGACACTGCCGATCCGCGAAAGTTCATGCTCCAGGGCAATGGCTGGAAGATCATGGCGCTGACATCGCTGTCCTGGCTGCTGCCGATCGAAATGTCCCCCGACGGGCTGGAGGTCTGCGCGATCCACTATGATCGCGCCATCGCGCCCGCCGGCAGCTGGCAATGCTATGGGATAGAGGACGCACGGATCAGCCAGGTGGGCGACCGATACTGGATGACGACCTGCTCGGTCAGCCCCGAGCGCCATTCCACTACGCTGCACAGTTCCGCCGACGGATTCGACTGGACGTCCCAAGGCATCGTCCTGGATCACCAGAACAAGGACATGCTCATCTTCGAAGGGCTGATCGACGGCAAATTCTGGGCGCAGACCCGTCCCCTGGGCGATCTCTATTTCGCCTACCCGCCCGGCAGCGAATGGCGCGCCGGACCTGCGATCAACCTCGCCAGCTCACCCGACGGGCTGCACTGGAAGCCGCATCTCGTTCCCGGCATCCGCCCCAAGGCCGGCACCGTCGCCACCGCGCGCATCGGCGGCGGCGCTCCGCCGATCCTGACCGAGATCGACGGGCGGCGCGGATGGCTCAGCCTGTGGCACGGGGTGGAGCCAAAGGAGATCGTCGGTATCTACCGCACATATTGGACGCTGATGGACGCCGACGATCCGGCAACAATCGTAGCCGGCTGCGAAGCGCCGCTTCTGGAAGCGAACCCCGACCTGACGGGGCCGATCGACGAACTGATGTATCTGCGCGACGTGGTCTTCACCACCGGCATCATCGACGCGGGCGACCGCTTCATCGTCGCTTCGGGAGAGGCGGACCTGGCCTGCCGCGTCACCCACATTCCCAAGCACGCCTTCGCCGCCTGAACAGCGTCAGGCCGCGCCGGCATCCATCACCTGCACGATCATCGCGGCCAGCTCGCTTTCCGAGAAGGGCTTGGCCAGGCGCGGCGCGCTGATGATCGTGCCTTCGGGCAAGTCCGCGTAGCCAGTGACAACGATCACCTTGACGCCCGGATAAGCGCGGCGGACTTCGCCCACCAGTTCCCCGCCGGTCATGCCGGGCATGGCGAAATCGGTGATGAGCAGGTCGACGCGACCGGCCGCTAGGCTTTCCAGCGCGGTGCGCGCGCATTTCGCCTGCAGGACTTCGTGGCCGGCGTCGGTCAGGATCGCGCTGGTATTGAGCAGCACGATGGGATCGTCGTCGACCGCGAGCACGCGCAGCTTGCGCAGCGTGCAGGCCGGCAGCGCCCCGGCGGCGGGCGGCAGGCTTTCCGCGCTTTCCGCCACCGGCAGCAGTATCTCCACGCGCGATCCCCGCCCCGGCGCGCTGACCATTTGCAGCCTGCCGCCGCATTGCTCGACCATGCCCTGAACCATCGACAGGCCAAGTCCGGTGCCCTTGCCGATGCCCTTGGTGGTGAAAAACGGTTCGGCCGCGCGCGCCAGCGTATCGTCGTCCATGCCCTCACCCTGATCGATGACGGCCAGGCAGACGAAACCGCCCCCGGCCGGGCAATTCTCGGGCGACGCTTCGCCGGCCGACACGATGATGCGGCCTCCATCGGCCATCGCATCGCGCGCATTGACCACCAGGTTGAGGATCGCGAGTTCCAGCTGCAAGCGATCCGCCCGCACACAAGGCAGACCGGGATCGAACCGCATCTCGATCGCGAACCCGGCGCCGATCGTACGATCGAGCAGTTCCGCCATGTCTCCCATGCAGGCCAGAATATCCACGGGTTCGAGCCGCAGTTCCTGCTTGCGCGCGAAAGCCAGCATCCGCTGGGTCAGCAATGCGCCGCGTTCTGCCGCCTGCACGGCGTTGTCGAGAAACCGGCTGACATCCTGCCCTTGCGCCAGCCGCCGCCGCGCCAGATCGATGCTGCCCATGATCGCGGCGAGAATATTGTTGAAATCGTGCGCGACGCCGCCGGTCAGCCGGCCGATGGTCTCCAGCTTCTGCGACTGGAAGAACTGCATCTGCGCCGCTTCCAGCGCAAGCTGGGATTCGCGCCGCTCGGTAAGGTCGCGGGTGATCTTGGTGAAGCCGATATGCTCTCCGGCCGAATTGTGGATCGGATCGATCACCACGCTCGCCCAGAAGCGGCTACCGTCCTTGCGCAGGCGCCAGCCCTCGGCTTCGAATCGTCCTTCGGCCAGCGCGGTGCGCAGCGCGCGTTCGGGCACGCCGGCGGCGCGGTCTCCCGGCATGTAGAACCGCGAAAAATGCTCGCCGATGATCTCTTCGGCGCGGTAGCCCTTGAACCGTTCCGCACCGGCGTTCCAGCTCGACACCATGCCCTGGGGATCGAGCATGTAGATCGCGTAGTCGGTGACGTTCTGAACCAGCAGGCGGAACCGCTCCTCGCTGCGGCGGAGCGCATCTTCCGCCTCGCGCCGCTCGGTAAGGTCGCGCGTCACTTTGGCGAAGCCGATGTGGACGCCGCCCTCGTCGCGGATCGGATCGATCACGACATTGGCCCAGAACCGGATGCCGTCCTTGCGGATGCGCCAGCCCTCCGCCTCGAACCGCCCTGCCGAAAGGGCGGTGGCGAGCGCACGTTGTGGCAGCCCCGCCGCCCGGTCCGCCTCGCTGTAGAAACTTGAGAAGTTGTGGCCGATGATCTCTTCGGCGCGATAGCCCTTCAGCCGCTCCGCCCCCGCGTTCCAGGTCGCGACGATCCCCTGCGGATCGAGCATGTAGATGGCGTAGTCGGTGACGCTCTGTATCAGGAGATCGGCCCGCCCCGGCGCGCCTCTGGCAATCAACATGAAATCCCGGCCCCGCAGGTATGTGCATGCGGAACGATTTCGAAAGCCATTCGTTCCCGGCGACAGTGGCTCCCATGAACCCCCGTTTCGAAACCGTCCAGCGGATCGGCATTGGGGGCTGGATTTCGCCATTGATCGGCCTAAGGCCATTTTCGTTAGTTGAAGGTTCCGCATGAGGATGCCGATGCCCAAAGCCCTGCTGGCGGAGGATGAAATGCTGGTCCGCGAAGTGGTGGCGGAGGATCTCCTCGACGCCGGTTTCGCGGTGACGGCGGTCGGCAACGCGCATGAGGCGCTGGCGGCGATAGAGGCCGATCCGGACTTCGACCTGCTGTTCACCGATATCCGCATGCCCGGCGATATCGACGGGTGGGAACTCGGCCGCCGCGCCGCGGCGCTGATCCCCGGCCTGCGGATCATCTACGCCACCGGTTATAGCGAGACGATCAACCCGCTCCGGCCGCATGAGCGCATGATGCAGAAGCCCTATGGCTTCAGCGACATGCTCAGCCGCCTGCAAAGCCTTGGCCTAGCCTGAGCCGACCCTTTCGGCCCAGGCGACGCGGCGCAAGGGGCCTGGCGCGGTGGAATCGAAGGGGTAGCAGGTCGCAAGCGCCAGCATGGGCAGCGCCGGATCGCCGGGAACGGCGAAACGATCCCAGCGCACCGTCTGAAAGGCGACGACACGGTAACGCTGCACGCGTCCGTCGACATGCTCCTCGACGATCTCGTCGCCGACGCGCAAGTCTTTGACGAACGTGAAGTGCGTGTCGCGATGGGCCGCCAGCACCGTCACCGCACCGCTATCTGCGCGACCACCGGTGGTGGGGGGCAGCATCGTCGGGCCAAAGGCCATCGCTTGCCCCGATCCGCTCGACAGCACCACATCGCTCACCCCGAGCCGCGCCACCGATATCCGCGCGACCGGCTCCATGTCGGCCCAAGGCCATGGCCTGACCGGGCGACCGTCCGCCACGCTTTGGGCAAAGGCCCGGTCGAGCAGAACTTGCGCCAGCGCCGCCTTGAGCGGGACGACCGCTCCTTGCGCCGCGATCGCCACGCCGGCCGCGCAAACCGCGAGCGAAAGGGCGCGCAATGCCGCGCGCCCTCCGCCAACTCGCGCCCCTGCGCGCATCCAGATCGGGAAGCGCATCATGCCGCAGCCTTTCCGTTGCGGCGGCGGCCCGCGGCGACGAAGCCGAGCGCGCCGACACCCAGCGTCGCGAGGCCCTGCAGCAGGGTCGCCATGAAGCCGGTGCCGGTCTTGGGCAGTTCGACCGGACGGCTCTGGTCCGCCGCTGCCAGGGCATCGGGCCTTGCGGCGGCGACATTGTTGCCGAACAGCGCGTCGAAGTCCCAGCCGGCGGGCAGCAACAGCGGCAGTTCCTCGCGGGTGAGCGTCGCACCGACGGGGCGCGAGGGGGTCTCGTCCTCGGCCACCAGGCTGGTCTGGGTCGTCACCAGGCCATAGGCGAGGCCAAGGTCGGCGATGGCGCTGTCCGCCGCCGCATCTTCCATCTGCCCACCCCAGCGCTGCGCCTCGACATCGGCGATGCGGCGGTTGGCCCAGAGCCGGGCGACCGCCGGGCTGTCGCTCGCCTTTGCAAGGTCGACCGTGCGCGACCACGCCTTGTCACCGATCGTGCCGCTGACGGTCAGCTTGCCCGACAAGGCCGGTCCCTTACCCAGCAGCATCAGCGGCTCGCCGGCATAGAGATCGGGCAGGACGCGCGGGGTAAAGTCGAACGAACCGCCCTCCACCGTCACCGCCAGATCGCGCACGGCCGGCGTCTTCAGCCTTTCGAGCAGCGCCGTCATCTTGGCGTTCACTTCGCCGCCCGAACCGATGTTGGTGTAAGTGCCGCGCCCGGCTTCAGCCATGCGGCGCATCAGGAAGGTGTTGGGCGCCGAGCCGATGCCGATCATGAACACCCGGCTGCGGCGGCCGTTGGCGGCGATCTCAGCCATCATCTCGCGTTCGTTCGACAGCGAGCCATCGGTCAGGAAGACGATCTGACGGACATTGCCTTTGGTCTGGGCCGCGTCGTCGACCAGCGCCGCTTTCAGCGCGGGCAACATCTCGGTGCCGCCGGCCGCTTCCAGCCCTTCGGTGAAACGCTTGGCCAGGTCGATCTGGTCTGCGCTCGCGGGCATCGAATGCTCGAACAGCTTGGTCATCGTGTCGTCGAAGCGGATCACGTTGAAGCTGTCCTCGGGCCGCAGCGTGGTCAGCGCGTGGAGCAGGCTCTGCTTGGCGGCATCCATCGATTCTCCGCCCATCGAGCCGCTGTTGTCGATGACGAAGACCATCTCGCGCGGCTGCGGCTTGCCGATGCGGGCCGCCGCCGGCGGCACGATCGAGGCCATGACATAGCGCTGGCCGTCGAACTCTTGGTGGAACAGGCCGACCGTCGGGTCCGCCCCGGCCGAACGCCAGCGCAGTTCGAAATCGCGGTTGGCGGGCTCTTCGCCGGCGGCCAGCGTGATCGTCCGCTCGATCGGGCCGGTCTCCACGACGTTCACGCGGTGATAGGGGCTGATGACGTTGGCGGGCACGAAGCCCGGCGCCAGGTGGACAGTGATCGACACGGGATTGAGCACATCGGCCAGCGCCGGCGCGGCGAGCGGCGCGGTCACGGCTTCGGCATCGGCCACGGCGGCGAGATCCAGCGGCGCTTCGCTGGGCATGTCGCCGGCCTCGGCGGCAACCGTGGTGGCCGCGACGCTCGGCGCAACGGCAGTACTGGCGAGGGTGTGCGGCGGCACGTAGCGCGGGCCGACGACAAGCGGCAGGCGCAGCGCATATTCGCCGCCGAGCTGGCGCACCGGCGCCTGATACTCGATGGCGATCAGCACCGTCTCGCCGGGGCCGACATTGGCCACGTTGTTGCGGAACAGGTTGGGCCGGTCGCTTTCGACAAGGCCGGCCTTGCGCCCTTCGGCCCGCGCCTTTTCATAGATCGCGCGCGCTTCTTCGCGGCGCTTGATCCGTCCGATAAAGATGCGCTGGCCGACCACCATCTTCAGGCTGTCGACCGCGCCGTCGTCGGGCAGCGGATAGAGGTAAGTCGCCTCCATCCATTTGTCGCTGGTGTTACGAAACGCCTGGGTCACGCGTACGCGCGCCACTTGGCCGCTGACCGTCACATCCATGTCGGTGCCGAGGCGGACGGCGGGCATCGTCGCGACCACGCCCTTACCCGTGCCGCGCAGCATCAGCGCGCCGCCCGCGCTGGGGTCGCTGGCATCCTCCTGCGAAGAGGCGAGCAGTCCGCTGGTCATCAGGCAGGACAACACGATCGCCAGCAGCGCGATCGCACCGACGGCAAGTCGCTGGCGGGTTACGGGTAAGGTAGACATGACAGGGCTCCGCATGTGGTGGAGCCTTCCCGTTAGAAACCATCGATGCCGGACAGCCACGGGCAATGGCCGCCAGTTTCGGCGCGGCCCGGCACGGATTTGCGGATCGCGATGGCGACTTGACGCGATGTGCGGATTTGTGCGGAATTGTCCGGCCTCCAGAACGAGGCGAGGGGATCAGCCGTGGCCGACCAGACCGAACTGCGCGACGCCGAAAGCCAGGCCATCGCCCTGCGCCTGCGCGAGGAGCTGGCCCGCCGCCGCATATCGCGCCAGGCACTGGCCGACATGGCGCGCATCAGCCTGTCGACGCTGGAAAAGGCGCTGACCGGCAGCCGTCCCTTTACTCTCGCCACCGTAGTGCGGCTTGAGGACGTGCTGGCCACGCCGCTGCGGCAAAAGGCGCCATCGCTGTCCGACACCGCGCTTGCGCCCGAAAGCATGGGGTCTTACGGCCGCCCCGCCGTCCGCTGGATCGAAGGCAGTTATCTGACGCTGCGGCCGAGCTTCGGCGATCCCAACGCGATCTACGCCTATCGCACCGACATTCTCTGGGACGCCGACGCCGGCCATCTGCGCTTCGGCGAATATGACCGCGCGGACGCCGCCTTCGCCCAATCCGGCCATGTCTCCATGCCCAACCTGTCGGGCCACACTTATCTGGTGACGAGCGAATCCGGCCAGTACCGGATGATAATCCTGGGCCGCGCGACGCGTGAGAAGCGCATGTTCGGCCTGCTGTCCACGCTGCAGATCGGCGCGGGATCGCAGCTCGTCCCCGTTTCCTGCCCGATCGCTTTCGTGCCCCAGGATCAGCTTCCCGACTGCGCCTTCGGCCTGGTCGAACGGAATGCGGAAGGCTTCGCCGCCTATCGCGATATCCTCGACATGGCGCTAGCGAGCGATTTCTGCCGCTGGCGGCAGTAAGTATCGTCGCCCCGGCGCAGACCGCGCGCGGATCATCGCCGGGCCATTGTCCACAGTGGCAATTGACATAGCTTCCCTCCTGTCGGGACGTATTCGAGTCGACCGGCCAGCCATCCTGACAGGAGATGAGACATGGCCCTATCCGCCGCAAACCATCCCTTCGCCGATGTTCCCCATGGGACGTCCCTGATCCTGCTGGTGCCGGGCCACGAGGATCGCGGCCAGGCCGACTGGATGCATGCCTGGCAAGTCGAGCGCACCGACTGCCATCGTCTCGACCTTGGCATGTGGGACAGCCCGCACCGCAACACCTGGGTCAACAAGCTGAACCTCGCGCTCCACCACGCTGACCGTCCCGTCGTGCTGATCGCCGAGGACATCGGCTGCCTGGCCGTCGCTTGGTGGGCGGAGTACGAACAGCCGAGTTTCGCCGAGCCGGTAATCGGCGCGATCTTCGTCTCGCCCCCCGATGTAGACCGTCCCGGCTCTGATCCGCGCCTCGCGCGCTTCGGCTCCTGCCCGCGCCAGGCCCTGCCGTTCCCGTCCTATCTCGTCGCTGGCTGCGGCGACACGGCGGAAAAGCGGATAACCGCCCGGCAACTCGCCACCGACTGGGGATCGGGCTTCTCCGAAGCCAGTTTCGAAGGCGGTAGCTGGCCCTTCGACCAGCGACTGCTGAACCGCCTTGCCGGCGGCGGTCGCAGGGTGTGTCCTTCGCCAGCAGCAAGGCATACATCAACCAAAGCCGCGGTTCGCGGCCTGGTGTGAATCACCGTTTAATGCGCCGCCGAAGTATCGACCTTGCGCGGCGCGGGTGACAGCCAGACGAGCGCGGCCGCGATGAACAGCACGATCGCCGCCACCATGAAGGTCTGATCGACCGCGACCATCGTCGATTCCTTCGTAACGATATTCGCCACGACCGCCCGCCCCTGCTCCATGTCGAAGCCCGCGCCCGACAGCGCGTTCATCGCGTCGTCGGGATTGAGGGTAGACGCGATCTCGCTATGCGCGGCCCTTTCGGCGTTGCCCCAGAAGGTCAGCGCCACCGAAGTCGAAATGGCCACCGCCATCGTGCGCAGGAAGCTTTGCAGGCCGGCGGCCGAGGCGATCTCGTCCGGACGGACGGCGCTCAGTGAGATGGAGGTCAGCGGCACGATGAAGAACGACATGGCGAAGCCCTGCAGAATCTGCGGCATCGCCAGGGTCCAGAAATCCGCCTCGGTCGTCCACTGCGCGCGCAGCAGCGTCATCAGGCCCAGCCACACGACCGCGCCCGAGACCATGATTCGCGCATCGACCTTGCCGATCAGGCGCGCGGCGATCTGCGACGTCACCAGCGCGCTCATCGCGGTAAAGGCGGTGACCAGCCCGGCATCGGTCGCGGTATAGCCCATCGAGCTTTGCAGCCACTGCGGGATGATGACGATCCCGGCGAAATACGATCCGAACGCCAGCGCCAGCGCCAGGACCGCCGCGGTGAAGCCGCGATGGCGGAATATCCTGAGGTCGACCACCGGGTGCTCTTCGGTCAGTTCCCAGATGATGAAGACGCAGAACCCCAGCCCCGACATGATCGCCAGCGACAGGATCATCGGATCGGCGAACCAGTCGTGATCGCGGCCGATGTCGAGCACGATCTGCAGGCAGCCGATCCAGAAGATCAGCAGACCCAGCCCGACGACGTCGATCGGCACCTTGCGCACTTCGGTCTCCGCCGGGCGCAGCAGGGCATAGGCGGCCACGGTGCAGCCCACCGCCACCGGGATATTGATGAGGAATATCCAGTGCCAGCTCATGTTGTCGCTGATCGCGCCGCCGATGATCGGCCCGATCGCCGGGCCGAGCAGGGTCGTCATCGCCCAGATGCCCATCGCCATGCCGCGCTTCTCGGGCGGGAAGATGCGCAGCATCAAAGTCTGCGACATCGGCATCAGCGGCGCGCCGCAAATGCCTTGCCCGATCCGGCAGATCACCAGCATGCTGAGCGACACCGACAGCCCGCACATCAGCGAAAACAGGCCGAACCCGAACATCGCCATGGTGAACACGCGCACCGCGCCGAAGCGCTGCGACAGCCAGCCCGACAAAGGCACGCAGATCGCTTCCGCCACCGCATAGGACGTGATGATCCACGCCCCCTGATCGAGCGAGATACCCAGGCTGCCG
>Ga0075362_10000393_pt1 | contig 12554 bp, 13 predicted proteins | sample EndMetdeltDD1762_FD_71397 | JGI IMG/M metagenome (GOLD analysis project Ga0075362, IMG submission 71397) | Populus endosphere microbial communities from Tennessee, USA - Endosphere MetaG P. deltoides DD176-2 | ecosystem: Host-associated > Plants > Roots > Endosphere | place: USA: Tennessee...
TTTGTCCGGAAATACTGTTGGGCCGATTGATATCACCATTCAATGCTATTTCACCCTGACGCAATGTGCCGCTCACTGGCACAGGAGCAATCTTCTGGATCTTTTCCAGGTTCAGATTGGACAACCTTGCCATTGCATCGAGTGCTGTAGTCCGGCCCTTCTGACTGTATGATGCAGTCGCTGAGACAGGTGCTTCGAGAACAGCAGCATCAAGATGTACGCTAATTTTTCTGTTCTCTGCTTTGCTAAGATCGATTTGAAGCTGATGCAGATCGAGAATTGGATCGAGGGTCAAATCAGTCAAGTGGATCTGGTTATTCTGATAATCAAGACCTGCTCTCACGTTGTTCCACTCAGCAATTGCGGGAATGTCGATATGTTTACAGGAGAGATAGCCGGTCTGCCCTTGCTGGAAAGCAGCTGCAAACTTGCGAACCATGATATCGCCTTTGTTACCGCGGACCGTGACATTCACGTTCTGGATATCAATTTTCTTCGGCACAATAATCGCTATTTTTGGCGAACCATCCACGGGCTTTTCTTTCGCAAGAAGCAACTCGAAACTCGGATGGACCACGACGTCCGCATCTTTGAGTTCGACTAATTCAACGACATTCAGGAAATCCTTCTTAAACAGGCTAAATACGTTGTATCGAGCGGCTATTCGTTTCACATCGACCCGTTCGACAGGCAGATTGTTGTTCTGTGGGAGCGGCTGAAGGTGCAGATCCTCGATGGAGATGTCAGAAACAATCGAACCGTGAATCTTGAATTGCAGTGCGACACCCTGAGATTTGGCACTCTCTTGGACTGCGAGTTGAATAATGCCAAGGATGATCGGTTGACAGAAGACAACCAGGAGGACGAGGATTAGGAGTAATCCACCCAATAAGTATTTAACCCATACTATCTTCTTCTTTTCCTCCGACATTTCGTTAACAAGCTATGGAGCTCGTGCACCGTGTGGGCACTTCCTGTTTCTTCGAGAACGCTTCCTAATGAAACAACACGAGCCACTCTGGCAACATATCCTTCACCTGTGCAAGAGAGGATTTGCACCTTTCTCTGTGAGGCTCGGTAAGGCCTTCCAAAAATATGGTGAAATCAACGGAGAACAATGTGCCGCTTCCTTCGCCTACTATGCCTTTTTTTCGCTCTTCCCGCTGATTGTCCTTCTCGTGGCCATTGGTATATTTTTCATCCCCGATCGAAAAGCAGCTGCAGCCCAGGTAGTCAGACAAATTCAGCAATTCGTTCCGCTGCAAACGAGGGACAAAGCAATGTTGCTCGAAACCATCCACCGTGTCATCAAGCATGGATTAGAAGCAGGGATTCTTGGAATTCTAACGCTGACTTGGAGCTCTCTTCGTTTTTTCCAGGCCCTAGTGATCGGCGTCAATCGAGCATGGGGATTCAAAGATTACAGTTGGTGGAGGTTGCCGCTCAAAAATCTAATGATGATAGGAATCCTCCTTAGCGTTCTCTTGCTTGGTATTGTAGTGCCACTTGTCTTCGATAGGATCAAGACATTTTACCTTTTCGACCTCAGTTTTCTGATCGAGCTTACCTCGAAGATCGTTCCTGTGGCAGTTCTTTTTTACGGGCTGTTAATGTTCTACAAGTTTGCACCCTCCAAACCCGCCTGTGTTTCAGAGGTCTGGCTTGCGGCACTCCTGGTCACACTGTTTCTGAAATTTGGACAAGGTCTTTTTGGATGGTACCTGAGTGCATTCGCGAAATTCGATGCGCTCTACGGCGTTTTTGGAGCTATCATGGCCCTCTTGTTCTGGATCTATTTTTCCGGATCCGTCATCCTGTTCGGTGCATGTATCGCATCAACAATGCATCCTCAGATAACGCCAGTGGAATAAAGTGCATCTATTCTTACTAGTGCCGGAACCACGCGAGATCCTCACCTGCATTGCAATCGTAACGCCGCCGAAGCATTGCCCCTACATTTTGGACTTAATATTATCCGGTTATCTATCTATTCCCGCTTAGTGCAGATTCCTGTCAGAAATAGAATGGGATCCCCATTTGCTCGAACGTCTTATTGTTCTCGCCGAAATATTTTTGTCCTAATCGGTCAAATCCACCGCTCTCTTTAAATTGCTTGATGAATGCGTTCACTTTTTGGCGCAGATCATTATTCCCCTTCTGGATGCCAATTGCCCATTCCTCAAATTGGAACGGCTGCAGGATCGCACGCGTTGTGTCCTCATATTTTTTCCAGTGCCGGAAAATGGAAACCTGGTCATAAATGAAAGAGTCTGCTTTCCCTTGCGCGACCTCGATAGAGCAAGCAGCGTCATCATTTAGAACGAGTATCTTTGCATTCTTGAAATGCTGAATCGCATAGATGTGTCCAGTCGTTGCTTTTTTTACAGCAACGCTGTGTCCTGGTTTATCGATGTCATTAATCGATTGGATATCACTGTTTTTATTTACTAGGATTGAAAGCCTCATTTTCAGATAAGGGTCGCTGAAATCGATCGACTTCTTACGATCCTCAGTGATGGTCATCGATGCAACGACCAAATCGACCTTGCCAGTTTTCAGCGAGGGGATCAGACCGTCAAATGGGATGTTTTCGAACCGAATGGGTTGATGAAGGTATTGGCCCAGTGCGGTCACCATATCGATGCTTACACCTGCCGGTTGACCTTTAGAATCCAACATCTCAAAGGGTGGAAAGGTTAATTCCGTCCCAGCAATCAATGGTTTCTCTTGGGCATGCAGAAAATTTGCCCCTAGGCTGGCAATTAAGAATAGAGATGTAAGCAATTTCACCATGGCGAGTTCTATGCACCTGCAAAATATTTTTCAATACTAGAGATGATGTTTGAGGGGGAAATCTTTTCTCGTCTTTACAACTGCCAGAGTCAGTCCTAATCAGGGCGGATGCTAGAGGTTAGGGACCTGACAATCAAGTTTCGTTCGGAGACCGCTGATACCACCGCAGTTCAGTCTCTTTCGTTCTCTTTGGCAGAAGGCGAAACGCTTGCGATCGTTGGGGAAAGCGGCAGTGGCAAGAGCGTCACGGCGCTCGCCTTAACGAAGCTCTTGCCCGAGCCTCCAACGATTTATGCTGCAGGTGATGTTCTTCTGGATAGACGTTCTATTTTGGGAATGAAAGAGCACGAGCTGCGGTCAGTTAGGGGCAATCAGATCGCGTATATTTTTCAGGAGCCAGCGACCAGTCTCAACCCGGTTTATTCGATCTATGACCAGATTGCAGAGACGGTTCATCTTCATCGTCCGGAAATCCGTGATATTCGGAACGAAGTCATCTACTGGTTGGATCAGGTCGGGATCGTTGAGCCGGAGAAGAGAATGAGAGATTATCCGTTCCAACTCAGTGGTGGTATGCAGCAACGGATTATGATTGCAATGGCTCTCAGCTGCCGGCCAAAGATTTTGGTTGCGGACGAACCAACAACCGCACTCGATGTGACCATCCAAAAGCAGATTCTCGATCTTTTCCACGTGCTTAAGCAAAAATTTAGTATGTCGATCATCCTAATTACTCACAACTTCGGGATCGGCGGCGGCATTGCCGACAGAGTGGCGGTCATGTTTCGCGGTCAATTGGTTGAATTCGGCCCTACTGATTCGGTCCTGCGGCAACCGACCCATCCCTACACGCGGGCGTTGATCGATTGTGTCCCTAAATTGGGCGCCAACTTGGAGCGACTCCGGACGATCGATTATTCAGAGATCTGAGACCACAAAAGGTTATCCGGCTTGGGACCGATAGTAACCCGAGACAGCAACATATTTTTCAGCCAAGTGCTTGATCCCTGCTTCCTCGTCGGTTGTGAGCGAACGAATCATCTTTCCAGGAGATCCAAGAACGAGAGACCCGGGAGGGATGACGGAGCCTTTGGTCACTAGGGTGTGTGCTCCAATGATTGACCCTGAGCCGACGGTTGCCCCGTCCATCACCACGGTACCCATCCCGATCAGGACGCGGTCACCGATTGTGCAAGCATGGACGATAGCTCGGTGACCACAGGAGACGTAATCCCCGATGATTAATGGGAATTGGTCCGCGACATGCAACACGCTACCATCCTGGATGTTTGAACATTTGCCGATGACGATTTCATTGATATCAGCTCGAATAACCGTCTGAAACCAGACGCTCGAGCTGGTTCCAATCGTTACTTTGCCCAAAATCGTGGTGTTCGGCGCAACATAGACATCCTCGGAAATGACCGGCTTTTCGCTTAGAAAGCGCCCCAAACAATCGGTGACCCGTTCGAATTTCATAAAAGAACATTAAATATTTGACAAAAAGTTGCGAATGTTGTGAAAACGACACACTTAGTAGCGTTTGTCCGGAGATCGGTTTGGATATTAAGCTTCCCAAGCGTGACAGTTCACGGAAAACGCACCTTTATCATGAACAAAGTAAAGTTAGCTGCAGTAGTCCAGAAACAATTTGGAGGCGAAACCACTAAGGCTGAAGCCGAACGGGCGGTCACCGCAGTGATCAAAGCCATCAAGGTCGGTGTGAAAAAGGATAAAGTAGTCCAGTTAGTAGGCTTTGGTACTTTCAAAGTAGTAGAAAGGAAGGCGAGAAAAGGCGTCAATCCAAAGACTCTTCAGCAGATCCGTATTCCGAAATCAAAAAGCATCAAGTTTGTTCCAGGAAAAGACTTTAAGAGTAAAGTCTAAACCGGCAGATTCTTCCTTGCGACCGAGAAAACCCGTTCGGCTATTCCGTCGAACGGGTTTTCTTATTTTCTGTGGGATATTGAGTTGTCCATTTGACTCTGCAATCTGATCAATCTAAACGCCTACGTACATACATGAAAAAATTTATTCTGATAACAGTTCTTCCGGTTCTTTTGGCATCATCGGTAGTTGCTGCTGATGTCTATGTTTTCGATAAGGCACATTCGACCTTGGGCTTTCAGGTTCGGCACCTTTTCTCAAAGGTTCCTGGAAAATTCACTGATTTTTCGGGCCAGATTCAATTCGACGAGGCTAATCCGGAACAATCCAGTGTCGAAGTCACTATCAATGCCGCAAGCATTAATACTTCAAACGATCAGCGGGATGAACACCTTAGATCACCTGACTTCTTCGATGTGCAAAAATTTCCGGAGATCACATTCAAGAGCAAATCAGTCAAAAAGACGGGTGCCAACGCAGCTAATATAGTTGGTGATTTCACAATGCACGGTGTGACCAAAGAAGTACTCTTGAACGTTGAACTGCTCGGGAAAGGTCCGGGTATGCAAGGAACAATCGTTTCCGGATGGGATGGTACTACGACCCTCAAACGGAGCGATTTCGGGTTAATTTGGAATAAGGCAATCGAGGGAACGCAGGTCGTCGGAGATGACGTTCAAATCGACCTTCATATCGAAGCAGACAAGAAATAACCTGTTTTCGAGAGATGATTTAAGATGTCGGTGACCATTTTCTGTGCTACCGACATTTTTTGCTTCCGGGCCAAGAAAGCTGACTGTTTTGGTTATGTCAGATCTGATCGTTAGTGCCCTGGAGATGCAACAGATCGAGCGATCGGCTTTTGATGACGGGATCGGAGCTGAAGCGCTCATGGACCAGGCAGGAGAAGGGATCGCCAAAGTGATTCTCGGCCTGGAACCTCAGCCTGGCATTTGCGTTGCTTATCTCGGGAAAGGTAATAATGCCGGGGATGCCATCGTCGCCGCTTCACACCTTTCACGAGCCGGATGGAAGATCCTAACTAGGCAGATTTCACAAGATCTGCGAGGGTTGCCGCAGAAAAAGCTTCTTTCATTGGCTCGCGAAACCATCAACGCACCACTCGAATCGATTCCCAGCCAGGGTCCAGCGATTCTTCTCGATGGTATTCTGGGGATCAAATCCAGGCCTCAACTAAGTCCTGCTTTACGGTTGTTCACGCGGGAAATTAACGCGCTCCGTCTAAGAACAAACGCTTTGGTGTATGCAATAGATCTTCCAACCGGAGTGGGGGAAGAGGGTGTCGACGTCGATGCCGTTGTTGCCGATGTTTCGTTGACCGTTGGATTTCCGAAAGCCGCGCTTTTCCGTGATGATACTACCAATAACGTCGGCCGGATCCTACCAATCGCACTGAATGAGCTCACCGCACGCGGTCCACGGGACGAAGGCCATGCGATTTTTTCAATGCCGCGCAATCTTCGGCACCTCCTACCGCGGAGAAGATTCGCTGCTCACAAAGGAGACTTTGGCCGGGTCGGCATTATCGCCGGCAGCAAAGGATTGCTCGGCGCTGCCATCCTCTCATCCGAGGCGACCGCACGCGCCGGTGCGGGATTGATCTCGCTTTATGTACCGGCAGAGATTTACGACATGGTCGTTCCGAATATTACGCCGGAAATCATGGTCAAACCAATCGACGATTTTCGTATTGTCCTGGAGGATAACCTTGATACAGTTGGGATTGGCCCAGGACTCGGCCAAATGCGATCACCGGAAGTACTCGATGTCATTCAGAATTTTTCTGGTTCAATGGTGCTCGATGCCGATGCACTGAATATCTTGTCGCATCAGCCTGATTGCTTGAGTCATGCAGCCGGCCCTCGACTGTTAACCCCCCATCCAGGAGAGATGGCCCGTCTCTGGCCGGTACTCGGTCGACTCAGATCCGATATCGTCCAGGAATTTACGACTCGTTATCCTGTGACTCTCCTCTTGAAGGGTGCACGAACACTCATCGGCGAACGGGGTCGCCCTTTAGCGTATAACTCCACTGGATCTCCAGCTTTAGCGACCGGCGGATCGGGAGATGTTCTTACCGGAATCTGTGCTGCTCTTTTGGCCCACGGTATTTCTACCTACGACTCTGCGCGGCTTGGGGCATGGATTCATGGACGTTCCGCCGAATTGGCGATGGAGAATTTTTCTGAAGAATCGCTGCTACCCTCAGACCTCTCTTCCTATTTTGGGCGTGCGTTCCGCGAACTCCGGAGTCAAACTCATTAGGAGGCGGTTCGAACTTAGAAAGTACAGTATTGCATGAGATTGTAGCTGTCATCCTATAGCCTATGAGGCCATGCAACGCTGTTGATCATTCCCTTCTTAGGTCAAATACTTAGCCAGTCGCTCCCGAAGCTCGGTTCTTGCTCGGAAGAGGATACTTTTCACTGCTGGAACGGTTGTCCCCATAATATTTGCGATTTCTTCGTACGGCATCTCTTCGTAGCGCCGCAAAATGATCGCCATACGCTGCGATTCGGGTAGCTTGTGGATGGCTTCCTGGATTGCTCTCTGGAGTTCTTCTTCGAGTAAAACCTGATCTGGTTCCTTATCAGTTCGTTCTGCTGGCTCAGCAATGTCCTCGATTTGATCGATGAAATGACGTTTCCGCCGGAGCTCGTTAAAAACAAGGTTACGCGTAATTCGAAAGAGCCATGTCGTAAACTTTGCGGACGGCTGATATCGCGGTGCCGATTTCCAGATCCGTATAAAGACCTGCTGAGCCAGATCCTCGGCTTCAGCATCGGACCCAAGCATCTTGCTAATCGTTCCGATCACCCGTGCCTGATGAGCCTCCACGAGGAGTCGAAACGCTTCCGTATCTCCCTCTCGCACTTGGGCCATCCATTCAATTTCTGGCTCGGTGGATTGTGCTGGAAGCATAGAGGGATCTACCACTCGGAGAGGAAGACTCATCGTACCCTTTTGAACACTTTCCGACCAGAAAAGTTTCAGGGAAATTGAGTAAACTTGATGGAGTCGGAGAGCTGTGTCACGTTCGCTTGTGAAAAGTTTCACAAGTGCCCGACTCCTGAGCCCCTCATTACGCTCCATCTATAACAAGGTGGTCGCTGAACAGCGGATCACAGATGAAGAAGCTTGTCGACTCTATCGTTCTACTGACATCAACGCTCTTGGCGCTATAGCAAATATCGTTCGTGAACGAAAAAACGGGAATCGAGCAACTTATATTCTGAACCGGTACATTAATTACTCCAATATCTGCGTCCTTTCGTGCCAGTTCTGCGCTTTCGGTGCCAGGAAACGTGATGCTCATGCATTTGAAATGGCCATTCCTGAGATTGTCGGAACAACCCGAAAGTCCTTGGCACAAGGGATTACCGAAGTCCATATGGTTGGTGGATTGCATCCATCCTTGCCTGGAGAATGGTACCTCCAGCTTCTGCGGAGTCTGCGCGCCCTTGATCCCAATCTTCATGTGAAGGCGTTCACCGCCATCGAGATCCGCCATTTGGCCGAACGGATTTTCAAGTTACCAATCGTTGAGACGCTCTCGTTGCTCCGCGCTGCTGGCCTGGGCTCTCTGACCGGTGGTGGAGCGGAAATTTTTGATCCTAAGGTTCGCGATAAGATCTGCCGTGGCAAGGAGAGTGCCGAGGAATGGAAGGAAGTCCATCGTCTCTGGCATCGGATGGGTGGACACAGTACATGTACCATGCTCTTTGGTCACATCGAAACTATTGAACAACGCGTCGATCATCTTCGGCAACTTCGGGAACTTCAGGATGAGACCGGCGGATTCACCGGCTTTGTCCCTCTTGCCTTTGCTCCAGAAACTACGGAACTTGCACATATCCGACCGGCCTCCGGATTGGATCAGCTCCGCAACCTAGCGGTTAGCCGAGTTTATCTCGATAACTTCGATCATATCACTGGATATTGGGTCGCAATGACATTACCGCTAGCTCAGGTCTCTCTAAGTTATGGAGTCGATGATCTGCACGGGACCCTGATGGAGGAAAAGATCTTTCATATGGCTGGCTCGACAACTCCGCACCAGCAGACCGTAGCGACATTGAAGCGCACTATTCATGAGGTCGGTCGCGAACCCCTGCAACGGGACAGTTACTACCAGCTGCTCCGGGCGACAGAGTCTACCTGCTTTGAATCGGTTTCTGTACGATAGGAAATGGGAAACGTTTCGAATGCGTGTCATGAAAATGGAGAGATTCTTCTTCTTTTGCTAAAATTTGGGCGGACAGACCGTGTCGCCTGACGATGTTGAGAAGTCTATGCCACAGATGGTGTTATCTACTGCACCTTCGGTGTTCTCAATGATGGAGAAAGCAATGGCAGGCTACCTTGAGAATTCACAGGCCTTTAATTCCACACCGGGCCCGGCAGAATTTGCCGGGCCCGACGCGGCAAATTGTTCCTACCTGGAAAAGATTGTTCTAGTTGTAGAGCCGATTTAGAACGCCTGAAATTATAGAATTAATAATAAACACAAGTTATTCCGAATAAGCTAGTTATAATGATTGAAGCGTTTGTTGAAAGCACATGGCATCCTAGTTGCTTTGCACAATGTACAACCTTTGCTTACAGATGATTGACGCACTAGCCATTAATCCGTTACCCGGTTTGCATTTTTCAATGTTTGTGTGTCCAGTCGCTTCGCTATCGAAGAAAAAAATATTCGTTGCTTCTTTTAGCCTCACCGAATCGAGAATTTGCCCAATTCACACCCGATAGCTGATCTGCGAACCTTTGTAGGGCGTTCTCACTTAAATTTTTAACCTGTGAAAAGATGGAAACAAAAGTTGATTGGGACCAGTTAGTTGATGCTCTTAGGGAAGAGTTACAGGAGAAGGGCGGCCTTATTCGATTGTTGAACCAGCAAACGAAAACACTTTATCGGCGCGACCCCGAAGCGAATGAACGCATCGAGGAACAGATACGAACCCAACTGCGCCTTATTTCCCGATGTACTCAGCATCGGGATCTGGTCCTTCGCCAGGCAGCCTGCGGATTCCAGCTGAACGAGGATGCCCCAACCAACGAAGTTATTCTCCATTTTCCAGAATATATCCATCCACTCCTAGAGGCGCTTATTTCGGAAGTCGATCGTTTGAGCAATCGGATGGAAGAGCGTCTAAGACAGAATCAAGAGTTGAAAGAGAGATTTCTATCCAAAGCTGTAACAATCATTTAGCTGATTCTGGTCCCGTGGTGGAGACGAGGGGCTGGATTCAAAAATTTCTCCTACCCAGGAATGCGCAAAGTATATTGTAGAAGTATGGGAGGTAGTTAGGATGTTAATTCTATCCAGAAAAGTTAACGAAGGTATTATCATTGGTGATCTCATTCATCTCAAGATCACTAAAATTGATGGTGATACAGTCAAGATTGGAATCGAGGCACCCAAAGAGATACCCATTTTCCGTACTGAGATCTATCCGGGTAGCCATCCGGCAGGTCTGAAATCGAACGGAACCAAGCCCGATCGATCGGAGTTTGTTAAGAGCAGTAAAATCGAAAAACTGCCAGCGGTTTAAGAGTTTCTCCCACTTTGTACTTGCAGAACCGCTTAGCACGGCTTGATTCCTAGCCTGTTCGGACAGGCCGATGTGGCGGAATGGCAGACGCAACGGACTTAAAATCCGTTGGACCGAAAGGTCCGTGTGGGTTCGAATCCCGTCATCGGCACTATGTAAGTTACTAATTCTGAGTAGCTTACACCATAAAACTAGAAGAAGGAAGAGTCCTTTAGACTCCGCCTTATATAGCCAGTTTTTGCTACTTTCGACCCCTAAAAAGGATATGAGGCGTCAAAAAGCGGCAACAAAAAGTGGCAACAAAGCGGCAACAGTTTTAAGGTCATCGCCATGAGAATTCGATCATTCCGGGGCGATAAGTATCAAGCAGATGCCGGACTCATTAACGGGAAGCGTCTCAGGCAGGTTTTCAATTCAAAAAAGGCGGCAGAAACCTGGCTCAGGGCGCAAAAAGAGACTAAGCGAAAATTCCGACTTGGCCTCAGAGCCTTAGATGTTGACCAAGCTGCTGATGCGTTAGCGGGATTACAAATCCTCGATGGGCGTGCCACTCTTGTCGATGCCGCAAGATTCTGGAAAGAACATCACAAACACGAATCGACACGCAAACTTGAGGATACTATCACCGCCTTTATTGCACATTTGAGTGCTCGGGATTCTAGAAAACGCTACATCGACTCGATGGAGGATACGTTGTTGGCGTTCAAGCGCGAAATCGGCAATGTCACGCTTGCTGATTGTTCAATTGAAAGAATTCGTGAGTGGCTATCCAAACCAGAATGGTCGAAGGCCACATTCCGTAATCGCCGACGTGAACTCTCGGTGTTCTTTAACTGGTGCTTCGAGGCTCAAGGATACATTGGATTGAACCCTGTTGCGCGTATCTCCTCGCCTAAATTACGAGATCGGCAGATAACGGTATTGAAGCCTGAACAAGCTAAGGAGCTTCTCAACGGTGTTCATGGACGAGATCGCGCTTATTTTGCTTTGTCGCTCTTCTCTGGACTCCGCGCCAACGAGCTCGATCGGCTTGTTTGGGATGACCTCAAGCTGGAAAGAGGATTCATTGAAGTCCTTGGAGAAAATGCGAAGAGTGGCTCGCGGCGGTTAATTAAGATTCAGTCAAACCTTTTGGCTTGGCTCAAGCCACTAGTACAAAGCGCAGCAGAACCAATTTTCCGAGGAGACAAATACGAACTAATTCGCCGAGCGTGTGCAGCATGTGGACTTGAGGAGTGGCCTCAAAACGTTTGCAGACATTCTTTTGGTTCCTATCACCTTGCGCACTTTCGCGATATGAACGAGACAGCAATGCAAATGGGCCACACAAGCACATCGATGCTGTTTCGGCACTACCGCGAAGTTGTGACTGTAGAGGATGCAGCCCGGTATTGGGCTATCATGCCCGAAAGTAAGGCCGAAGGACACTGAAAAATTCTGGTCGATATATCCTGATTCAGCCTTAGAGCCAACAGCACCTTCTTGAAACAGATTAGATTCCAGCAGGAGAGATTAATGAAAAAGCCTCTGCTGATCTTGCTCACGGCTCTCAGCGTGGTTACACGGCCAGCGGCCAGCGAAACGCTCCCTCCCATCGGCAGCCGTACGCTGGATGAGGCGACACGAAACAAGGTCCTGCTCATCAACGAAGGAAGTGAACCTCGTACTCTGGATCCACAGGCGGCGTATAGCCTCTCTGGGTATCATGTTATCTTAGCACTCATCGAGGGCTTAGTTGGTTGTCACCCAACCGATCAATCTAAAGAGGTTCCTGGAATGGCTGATCGCTGGGAACATAACGACGATTATTCAGTCTGGACCTTTCATATCGGTGAAGACCGCAAATGGTCTAATGGCGATCCGGTCACTGCTCAGGACTTCGTTTTTTCTTACAAGCGGATACTGACCCCTGCATTTGGAGCACAATTCATCGATCTCCTCTTTGTAATGAAAGGGGCCGAGGATTATTCTAGGGGGAAGATCACGGATTTTGGTCAAGTGGGCGTCAAAGCTCTTGATGATCATACACTCCGGATCAAACTGGTTGGTCCTACTCCCTACTTCTTGTCCTTGCTCCAACAGCATCTCTGGTTCCCAGTAAACCCGAAAACGATCCTAAAATTCGGTACGATTTCGGATCGGGATACGAAATGGACGTTGCCTGAAAACTATGTTGGTAATGGCCCCTTTAAACTAAAGAGATGGAAAGCGCGTGATGTAATTGAAGTGGTACGCAATCCACTCTATTGGGATGCGGCGACTGTAAAGCTAAACGGGATCAATTTCTACTTTATTGAA
>Ga0075362_10000394_pt1 | contig 12554 bp, 10 predicted proteins | sample EndMetdeltDD1762_FD_71397 | JGI IMG/M metagenome (GOLD analysis project Ga0075362, IMG submission 71397) | Populus endosphere microbial communities from Tennessee, USA - Endosphere MetaG P. deltoides DD176-2 | ecosystem: Host-associated > Plants > Roots > Endosphere | place: USA: Tennessee...
GCGTGACGCTGAGACCACCGGCCACGGAACCGATCGCAGCGCGACGGCGGGGATCGCTCTCCTCGGCGGCGCGGCTGGAGCGTGCCGGCTGTCCCTGTTGCGCCTGCTGCGGCTTGGGCGCCGGTGCCAGCAGCGTCGAGATGCCGGTGGCCCACAGCTCGCGCAGCGGCGCGAAGGCCGAGTCAATGAAACCCGGCGGCTTGGAACCATTGAAGTCCGGATTGTTGGCCAATCCCAACTTGTCGACGACACGGCCGATCAGGAACTCCGACTGGATGACCTCGAGCTCACTTTGGATGGCGCCGAGATTCATGGTGTCGACGCCCGACAGCGCCGCCTCGGTGCTGACGACCTTGAAGGTACGCGTGTCGAGCAACAGCCGCGCCGAGGCTTTGTACATCGGCGTCGCCTGGGCGATGATCAGCGCCATCAAGGCAACGGCGACGAGACCGCAGCCCACGATCAACGCCTTGCGGCGGTTGAGCAGGCGCAACCACTCCCACAGCTGATCCGGCGCTTCGCTGGGGCGAACGGGCGCCAGCATGCCAGACTCGGAAGCCGGCACGATCCGGTTTATGGCCGCATCATCAGCAATCTGGTCGCTCCTAGGAAACGATCCCATCCCAATTCACTCCGCGACAAAGTATACGCGCGACACCCGCAAACGACATCCCCGTGGCGCCTTTTCGGGGCACCCCGGTTTACCTTCCCGACAAAATAGGCGGTCCCACACCGCCTACCCCAAAATGCCTACGCCACTACGCTAAGGCTCGATCAAAACCAACGCTCCGGGACCCGAAGGATGTCGCCCGGCCCCACCGGGCTATCCTCGGTCACGGTCTCTTCCATGCCTATCGTCTGGTTGAACCGCTGAACTGTCATACGCGTCTTGGAGGCCCGACGTGTAAAGCCCCCCGCGATAGCCACTGCCTGGGCCACATTTATCCCTGAAACGTAGGGAAACGAGCCCGGGCGACCAACCTCACCGAGAACGTAAAAGGGCCGGCGCGCGACCAAGTCAACACTCAATCTCGCAACCCGCAAGAGCCCATCGGTCCGGTAGCGCGTGCGCAGCATCTCCTCGATCTCGGCCGTGGTCATACCGACGACCGGGACCCGACCAGCCATGCGCGGTGAGATCAGACCCGCCGAATCGACCTCGTATTCGCCGGAAAGCTCGGGATCGGACAGCACGACGACCCGAAGGCGGTCGCCCGGCGCAACTCGATATTCCGCCATTCGGATGGTCTGGGTGACCTGCGACGGCTGCTGCAGGGTGTTGGCTGTCATCGGCGGCTGGGGATCGCAGGCGACTATGCCCAGCGACAGTACCAGGCCGAGCGCCGGCGTCATCACACGGCGATACAGCGCGACCAAAAGATGGGACAGGGCTAAAATACTCACGACATCACCGCTTGGCGACCAGCCGAATGGAGAACAAGTTGCGGGTGAATTGCGGCCCGCCGGCCGGCACGTCGGTGGACGAGCCCTGGCTGTACTCGTAGAGCGGCCCGATCGAGTACTGCGGTCGCACCTCGTAAAGCAGGCCGATCGACGCCTTGATGAAGGTGTCGGTTCGCGGATTGACGCCGGCAAGCCCGGCCACCGGCGTATAGTCGGCTTGGTTGTAGGATATGCCGCCAACCGCCTTCCACGGGTAGTGAATGTCGTAGGTGAAGTCGACGCCGACCACGGTCGAGATGTAGTTCTGGTAGTTGGTCAAAGCCGATTCATTGATTGTCCGGTTAATCAGCGGCCGCAGCGTCAGCGGCTCGTAGCCGTTCCAGGTGCCGGAAAGGCTGAACGTGAACGCCGACGTCGTTGTTCCCGCCGTGGTGTAGTTCTGGCTGGTCGTGCCGATCGCAGCCTCCAGCTTGGTCTTGGGGCCCAGGATCCAGTCGGCGCCTACATTGACGGTCCAGCCCTGCGAATCGCGCTGCTGGCCTGCAATGTTGATCACGTCGACATAGACGCGCTGATTCATACTGGGTGCGATGAAGAACGACAGGTTGTCCGAGACCTCGTAACCAACACGGAACCTCTCCTCGTACTCGGTGCGGTTACGGCTGGCGGATGGCAGGCCGAGCGAGGCGATGGTGCTGTAGTCGTAGTACCAGTACTTCGTGGCCGAGACGTCCAACTGATAGAATAGCCGATTGAAACGATGGTTGAATCCCAACTCGACCGGCAGCGAATCCACGACGGTCGGCGCCTGGGCAAACGACACGTTCGGCGTGCCGAGGGCCTCAGTGGCGCGGCGAAAGGCAACGAGGCCCGTCGCATACATGTCGTAACGAATGTCGAGCTTGCCGTCGGCCTGCAACAGATAGTTCTGATAGTTCTGGGTCGACGCGGCGGGATAGAAGCCGAAGCCGCCGGCCGCCTGCAGGCGCACTTGATGGCGACTCCAGTCCGAGCGCAGATCGAGTTGAGGGCGCACCACCACGAACGGCGAGCCGACGGTCGGAGCGGGTGTCGCAAACACGTTGTCGTCGTAGCCGGTGAGCAGCGTGAGCTCCGGATAGAGCGTGAACGCGCCGACGCTGATGCCGAGCTCGTTGCCGCTGTCGTTTCTCGGGCCAGCCACTGGCGTCGACGTTGACGCGTCAGGCAAGTCGAGCTGCGGCGTCTGCTGATCGAGCGTTTGCCTCGCCGGCGACGGCGTGTCGACCTGGGCGTGCGCCACTGAGACCGTGCACGACATCAGCACCCAGCCCACGACGGAGGACCAGATCAGTTGTACGCGGGACGCACGAATCGTCATGGAACTGGCAGACCATCCCGGCAACGGACCAAGCGTCGGCTGGAAGAAGCTGGATCCCAATCCGCGGGCGTTAGGACCGGCTGACATAGTTAATCGGATACGTAACAACCGGTGCACCGCCACCGCCGCCACCACCACCGCCCGACGTTGTCGGCGTCGTTGTCGTTGACGTGTTCGGGTTCGGCGTTCCCGACGATTGAGGCGTCGGATTCAGCAGCGTGTCGACCAAAGTAGATAAAGCATTGCTAGGCAGGTTGCCGCCGCCCACCAACTGGGACAGGAGCTCGTTCACCGAAGTCGGGTCACCGCTCCTCAGCGTGGCGAGTTGCACCGGCGTCAACACCAGGCCCGCCGGCGCCTCGGGCGCTCCCCCCGTCGGCGGAGCTATGTTTGGCACCGACATGGCGGGCGGCATGATCGCGACCAACGGCGCGGCGTTCTGCAACGGCCCGGCGTTCTGCAAGGGGCCAGCACCCTGCAGCGGGCCGCCGCTCTGGAGCGGACCGACCCCCTGCAGTGGATTGCCATCCTGCTCTTGATCGTCGCCCGGGCCTGCCGCGGCACCAGGGCCAACACCTTGCAGCGGACCGGCACCTTGCAACGGCCCGGCTCCCTGCAATGGACCAAGTTGCCGCTGCTGGTTCCCCCGATCGGCAGGCCCCTGCGCATGCCCCGGCGCCACCCACAGCAACGATGCTAGGACGATACACTGCGCCTGGAATGCAATTTTCGTCATATACCCCAGCCCCACCGCTCGGCCCCCAAACTGCAGCTCCAGATTGATCGCGGACACCGCCTGGCCCGTTCGATCGCTCGGAAAAACGGCCCCACCAAGCTGAGGCGCAAAATACCGAAACGCACGCCACACGCCAAGACCTTGACGCTTCGCGGTTTCGAGAGGGGTTCGCTTGATTTTCATTTGTGACGCCTCAGAAGCCCAACCTGAACGCGGGCACAATATACGCTGCTTTGGGCCTGGAAGTCCGCCCGCGAGCGTCAGCTGTACTCATACCAAAGTTAACTGCAGCGTCAACGCAGTAAATAAAAGAATCGTATCCGAGTCCTAAAATTGTTTTCTTTCAAATTCTTAGATGACAAACCTAAAATCATCTGCCAGCTAAGGCGTTGTATGAACTGACCGAACGATATTTTCTTGGTCAGCAAGAGTTTCGAGGCGATCGGCGAAGCCCGCGACATCTCCGCACGCCACGCGCCAATAGGCAGCTTTGGCCGGCCGTGCGAGCAGATCAACGTCGGAGTCTGCACTGCCAACGAAGAGAACGGGCCGGCCACTATCCACGCAGGCATAGATCTTCGACGGCAGGACAAAGCCCACGAAGGCATCTTTCAGGGTCACGAGATGGGCGTGGGGCGCGCGCAAAAGGCCCGCTAGACGTTCGAGCGGCACCGGCGGAGAGCGATGGAACGGCACCCCCTGAGCGGACAGGCGCCCGGCAAGCTCCTCCGCGGCCATGCCGGTCGCGCTCAGCCACAGGCGGACGCGCCCGCTGCCGGTACGATGATGTTGCGCGTAGCCCTCGGCCACCGTGTCGAGTTCATGCGCCACGCCGTAGTTGCCGGCGTACAGGAGCACGCAGGCGTCCGCCAACGCTGCCGGTAGCGGCTCGATCGCATCGTCGGCCGAGAAATCGACCGGCGAGCCATCGCGGACCAAGGCGATGCGCTGGTCGGCAACGCCGGTCGCCGCGAGACGCCGCTTCTGGTCGAGGCCCAAGACCTCGAAGCCGTCGACGCGGCGGCGCCAGAAGTTGGTGAGGCCAAGCAGGAGCGAGAGGGCGAGCGACGGGCGCGCCTGCGCCGCGATCAGGCACTCGGGATGGAAATCGGTGATGCGGTAGACGAGACGACCGCGCCACAGGAAGCGCAGCGGCGCCAGCAGATGGATCATGAAGGGCGGCGAGCCGGTGAACAGGATGCCATCTGCCGCACGCAGGTAGCGGAAGCCCGCCGCGACCAGCCGCAGATCGGTCCACACCGTCCACGCCAGGCGGCCGAGCAACGAGCCGCGTGGCACGGGCCGGGCGTGCAGCCTGAGCTCGGTCAGCGTGGCCTCGCCCCTCGCCTCGCGGCGCACCGAGGATGCGCCCGACGCCAACCCGATCAGTGTCACATCGTGACCGCGCTCGGCCAGCGCCTGCGCGCGCAGCTGCATGTACTGGCCGACGGCGCCGAAGTCCGGCGGCAGCCAGTCGGCGATGATGACGACGCGACGCTCCCGCGCTACATCGAACGGACTGTGGGACAGCACATCTATCATCAGCGGCCGACGCTCTTCCCTTCCAGCACCGACGTGTAGAGCCCGACCATGCGGCGGGCAACGCTTGGCCAGCCGTAGTGTGCCGAGACATGGGCGCGGCCGGCCTCGCCCATGGCGCGGCTGGCCGCGGCGTCCGACAGCAGGGCGGCGAGCGCGGCCGCTATCGACGTCGGCGCGGGATCGACCACGCAGCCCGCGCCGACCTCGCGCACGATTTCCGACATGCCGACATCGGGCGTCGCCAGCACCGGCAGTCCGCGGCGCATCGCCTCGAACGCCGCGAGACCAAAATTCTCCGACAGGGATGTCATGGCGAACACGCGCGCCGCCGCGAACAAAGCTTCCTTGTCGACACCTTCGACATGGCGCGGCACGATCGCCACACGGTCGGCAACACCCAGGGTGCGCGCCTGGCCAGCCAGCACCGCGGCATGGCCATCAGCGTCGTCGCCGGCGATCACGAGCCGCGCCGCCGGCGCCAGCGGCAGGGCCGCGATCAGGCGATCAAGGCCCTTCTCCCAGCTGATCCGCCCGAAGGCGAGTACCAGCGGCCGGTTCGCGATCGCCGCCGCGATGTCGGCCGACGGGGTCGTGGTCGCAGGTGGCGGCGGATCGTCGACGCCATGGGGGATCGTGACGATCGGCGGCAGCGGCCAGCCGAAGCCTGCGAGGCGGCTGGCCTCGACCGACGAGGTCGTATGGATGGCTGCCGCACCCTCGAGATTGCCGCGCTCGACGAGCGCGATCCACGCGGACTTGATCCAGCGGTTCTTGCGGCGGATCAACTCGGGCACGAGCATGCCGCGCGGCGAAATAACATAGGGCACCCCCCCCGCGCGCGCGGCGCGCGCAGCCGCCAAGATCGGCCAGAGAAAGACAGCGTGCAGATGCACGAGATCGAAGCTGCCAACGGCAGCGGCCAGCGCGCGGCGCATCGGCGGCGACCAGTAGAGGCGGCGCAGCCGCTCACTCGGAAAGTACGTGACCTTGACGCCGTCGAGGTCGACCGGCCGCTGCAACGGCACGTCGCTGTTGGTCGGGCCGTCGACGCTGGTCGTGAAGACGTGAACGTCGTGGCCGTCGGCAGCCAGGGCGCGGCACAGCGCATGAACTGAACGAATTGGGCCACCGTATCGGACTGCGGGGAGGTAGGTCGGAACGACGTGAAGAAAGCGCAAGGCCCGTCCACCGCGACTCGATGCTTGGCACCAAACGAGTCTAGGACACGCCGGCGCGCCGGTCGAGCCAACGCAAGGCGACCGGCAGTGCAAATTTGGCCATCAGGGACCAGACCAGGAAAAACATCACCGTAGCGCCCAGGAGTTTCGGCAGCGACGCTTCCATCCCAGTGCTGGCGATATTGTAAGCAAGGCCCATGATCATGGCCTCCTTGAGCATCCAGGGAAGCTGCCTAGTCATGAAATATCGGACGACCAAGGCGAGCAGCAAGCCGTACCCGAAGATGCCGGCCAGCATGCCGGGAAAGCCGAGGTCGACGTAGTTCTCTGCCATGTAGCCGACGCTGATCGATGTGCCGAGGCGGACCTGTTCCATCGGATCGGAACGCGCAAGGCGTATGAACACTTCGCTGTCGGAAAGTGCAGCTTTGCCCGGGAAGAGAAACCGCGGCTGGAATACGTGGGCAAGAGCATCCTTCCATTGTCTCGCGGCGATCGGCTCGTGAGTACCTCTGTCAACGCCGATGACTTGACCAAATATGTCGACATAGGCAAAGCGCGTCAGAAGCACGTAGGCCGTGTCTCCCCACTTCAAGTCGCCGATATTCAGTGCTTTGTCGCCAAGGTAGGCCATCCGCTCCTCGAGCGGCACCTTGATCTGCTGAGACTCATCTGCGCCCGTCACATACTCGCGGTATTCGACCTTTACGGAGGTCCAGAAGAACGCGAGGGTGAGCAAGACAGCCAGCCCCGCGAGCCCGGCTATCGTCGTCGTGCCGCTCCATCTGACGCGCGCCGCCAGGGCTGCGACGGCGACGTAGATGAACACGGCACGAAAATCCGCGAGAAAGCCCGTAAAGCCGATCAACACTTCGACCGCGATCGCGGCAATCAGGACCCCTCGACGTTGGCCGGTCGTAAAGACGTAAGTACACAGCAAGAATAGCGCGACAACTTTTACCTGTGCCGCGGCCTGGAGGGGCTGGTCGGTACCCGGCACCGAGCGGCTCAAAAAGGTGAACAGGACCGATGCCGCTATCGCAGCGAAATAAAGCGTTACCAAGTCCGGCGGCCGCCACCGCTCGTGGGCGTGGTATTCGGAGAAGGTTGGCGACGGGAGGTTTCCGAGCACGAGCCGAAACGCAAGCGCCAACGTGATCAGCGACGCGAAAGCATACCAATAGGCATACAGTAGATCGACACCGTCAATGCTCGCAGCCATTGACTCACCGTCCAGCACCGACTGAAGCGCACGCGCAAAGGCCTGTCCCCACTGCCAAAGCAGAAAGAACACAAGTCCCTTGGGCATGGTCGGTTGACCAATGATCGTGATCAGGACGAACGGAACGAACGCCCCTGCTCCATAGGCCAATGGATCCGGGGCAAAGGGCGCAACGACAACATTCGCGATTGCGAAGTAAAGACAGCCCCGGCGGAGTAGCTCAAAGTCGAGCCTTGTCGTCCGGACGGCTGTCGTCGCCGCCATGCTTGTCATCGGCTGGTCGCTCACGACGTGCGGCCCCGGCTTCGGCTCCACGCGCAAAGGCGAGACTGGACGTTCGGCCCTGCTTGGATCGGTGCTCGCAGCTGCCCGCAGGCGCGGTGTAGATCGAGGGAAACTGTCATCGATTGCTCCTCGTGGCCCAATCCGTCTTCTTTTCCTTTGCCAGAGAAGCGGAATACCGGACAACGTGGGCGCCACGACGGGTCTCGGAGCGGGTGCCTGTACTCGACTTTGCGCCGGATGACAATTTTCTTTGTCGAGCCCTTGCGGCTGACGGTGTCGGATAGGAGCCAAGTCGCGTCGGCGCAGCATGAAAGTGCTGATAGTTGTGAACGGTCGTATCTCCACGGCCTTACGGACTATATAAGTTACCAGATTTCCTAAACGGCGTCTTAACCGGCCGCCGCGAGGCTGGGCGGGTATCGCTCGACTGACATGGGTACGTATCGTGGAATGGATCGTATGAGCTCTGCCGACCGTCTCTCCAGCACATACTTGGTACTCGAAGCCGGGCGGGCCGACCGCCAGTACTGGCCGGACATCTGGCGCTACCGTGGGCTGCTGTTCATCCTGGCCTGGCGCGACGTCGCGGTCCGATACAAGCAGACGGCGATTGGAGTCGTCTGGGCATTCATTCGCCCCTTCCTGACGATGGTCGTGTTCACGGTCGTGTTCGGTCATCTTGCCAAGCTGCCGACCACCGGCGGCATTCCTTATGCAATCGTGGTCATCGGCGGACTGCTTCCATGGACGCTGTTCTCCTCGGTTCTCAGCGAAGCGTCGGCCAGCGTGATTTCCAACGGCAATCTCATAAGTAAGGTCTACTTCCCGCGGATGATCGTTCCGCTGGCGACGGTGCTCGTCGTGATGATCGACTTTGCGGTCAGCCTTTCGATTCTCGCCGGACTCATGATCTGGTACGTGATAGTCCCCGGCTGGCAGCTCCTGCTTCTGCCCTTTTTCGTGTTGCTGGCGCTGTTGGCCAGTCTCGGTCCGGCAATCTGGGCAGCGGCGATCGTCGTCAAGTATCGCGACTTTCGCTTCGTCGTTCCGTTCGTGCTCCAGTTCGGTCTCTACGTATCGCCGGTCGGCTTCGAGAGCTCGATCGTGCCCGAACAATGGCGGTTGGTGTATAACCTGAACCCCATGGTCGGCATTACCGATGGCTTCCGCTGGTGCATCGTCGGCGGCGCAAGCCCCATCTACCTGCCGGGCTTCGCGCTCAGCCTCGTGGTCACGGCCGGTTTTCTCTGGCTTGGCATCAGCACCTTCCGCCGTATCGAACGCGGCTTTGCGGACCTGATCTGAGGATGTCCGAGCCGGTAATCCGCGTCGAGAATCTCGGCAAGAAATTCGTGATCGGCCACAAGGTCGAACGCGACGGCCTGTTGCGCGATGCCGTGGCGCGGGGCGCGCGCTCGATGTTGCGCAACGCAGCCGACCTTCTGAAGGGAAGGCCGCTGTATGCAGGCGACCACCTGGAGGAATTCTGGGCGCTGCAGGACCTCAATTTCGAGATCAAGCCCGGCGAGCTGGTCAGCATCATAGGAAGCAATGGTGCAGGCAAGACGACCCTGCTGAAGATCCTGTCGCGCATCACGGACCCGACAACAGGGCGCGTCGAAATTCGCGGCCGGGTGAACAGCCTGCTCGAGGTCGGCACCGGTTTCCATCCCGAGCTGAGCGGGCGCGAGAACATCTTCCTCAACGGCGCCATTCTCGGCATGAGCCGTCAGGAGATGCGCCGGCGCTTCGACGAGATCGTCGAGTTCTCGGGCGTCGGTAAATTCATCGATACACCGGTGAAGCGGTACTCGGTCGGCATGTATGTCCGTCTTGCCTTCGCCGTCGCCGCTCACCTCGAGGCGGAAATCCTGGTGGTCGACGAAGTGCTCGCCGTGGGCGACGCGGAATTCCAGGCGCGTTGCTTGAACCGCATGTCCGAGGTCGCGGGCAGCGGTCGAACGGTCCTGTTCGTCAGCCACAATTTCTCGGCCGTGATGGCGCTGACCCGCCGCAGCATCGTCCTCCAGGGCGGGCGGCTGATCTTCGATGGCCCGGTCGAGGCCGGGTTGGCCCACTACACGTCGACGCTGGTCAAGAGCGGCCCGGACCGGCAATGGGGCCGCGGCAAGAGCTCGGCCTTGATCTCCGCGGAACTCGTCGACGAAAAGGGCACGCCAACCAGCCGCTTCGTGCCGGGAACCGCCTTGCGCTTGCGCGTGGTGCTCGAAACGACCGGCATGCGGGGGCTGTCGCTCGAGGCCATCCTGCGCGACCAGAACAACCTGCCGCTTGCCTTCTATTCGTCGGGCGTTTTCAACCAGGTGCCGCTGCCGGCGCAACCGGGCCGCTACGAATGCATCCTGTCGCTCGATGCTTTCCAACTTGCTGCTGGTGAATACGGCATCGATCTGCAGACGTATTTCACCCACGTCGTCGTCGATCACCGGGTCGACAGCGCCATTCGCTTCACCGTCGATACCTGCAGTCCGGATGGCATCGCCTTCAATTTCCGACAGGACTATGGCGTCGGTCCCGTGGCGATGAGGCTGACCGCTCCCCTTGAATTCGTGCCGGTCGGTTCGTCCGGTACGCCCGACGACTAGCCGTCGGGTCGGTTCGACACGTGAGGCTCGCACTCATCAGCTACGAATTTGCCGGGACGGCGACCGGCGGAGGGATCGGCACCTATGCGCGCGGGGCCGCCGCCATGATGGCCGCCCGAGGGCATCAGGTGGAAGTGTTCACGTCCGCTCCAGCCGATTCGCACACGCTGCCGGCCGGCGTCGTTGTCCACGATGTTCCGGTCGAAAGGCGATGCTTTCCCCGTGCCGTTGCCTCGCAGTTCGAGGGGCGACACATCGCCCAGCCGTTCGACGTGGTCGAAGGGCCGGAATTCGGCGCCGAGGCGATGGAGGTGGCCCGATCGTTTCCTGACCTGCCGCTGGTCGTGAAGCTGCATACGCCGACCTTTCTGATCGACGAGATCCAGCACAGCTATCTGTCGACCCTGCGCAAGGCCCGCTTCGTGTTGGGCGGCTTGCGTCGCGGATCCCTGCCCAAGCCGTACTGGCGATACGATCCTGTGGGCGATCCGGAACGCGAGCACGTCCTCGCCGCCAGTGAGATCACCGCTCCCTCCCTGGCGATCCTCGATGTTGTTCGATCACGGTGGAATCTCGAGCCGGAGCGGCTCGCCCACATCCCGAATGTCTTTGACCCGCCGGCAAATCTCCTCACGCTCCCCCTCGCGACGAAGACAAGCCGGATAACCTACCTGGGCAGGCTCGAGGCGCGGAAAGGCGTGATCGAGCTTGCCGAGGCAATGAGGCTTGTCCTCACCCACGCGCCCACCGCGAAGTTCCGTTTGGTTGGCCGCTCCCTTCCCCATCCGGCGACGGGCGAGGACCTGGCCGCGTACATCCGCCAGCAGTTGGGGCCTTATGTCGACGCCGTCGAGTTTGTCGACGGGCTTCCGTATTCCGAGATCGCGCACACGCTGGGCGACACCGACATCTGCGTGTTTCCGAGCGTCTGGGAGAACCTGCCCTATGTCTGCCTTGAAGCCATGGCCGCGGGGCGCGGCGTGATTGCCAGCAGCGGCAGCGGCATGGCCGAGATCATCGACGATGGCCGGACCGGAAGACTTGTCCGACCGCGCGATCCTCGCGGCCTGGCAGATGCGATCCTCGGATTACTTGGCGATCCCGCGGGGCGCGTCGCAATGGGCGAAAAGGCTCGCGCACACGTCGGTGCGGCCTACTCATCCAAAGTCATCGGCCCCTTGCAGGAAGCCAGCTACCTTCGTGCGATCGAGCGGGGCCGCCCTCGGCACGCTCCGGGGACGGCTCGATGACGCCTTACCTTTCAGTCGTCCTCTGCACACACAACCCACGGCGGGCCGTGCTCCATGAAACCCTCGCCACCCTGCGGCGTCAGCAGCCGCTCGATGAAGGCGGCTGGGAGCTGATCATCATCGACAACGCCAGCACTCCGCCGCTGGACGGATCGATCGACCTCAGCGGGTTCGAAAGGGCACGCATCGTTCGAGAGGAGCGCCTGGGCCTCACCCATGCCCGCTTGCGCGGACTTGCCGAGGCATCGAGCGAGATCCTGGTGTACGTCGATGACGACAACCTGCTCGACGAGACCTATCTGCGCCACGCCGCAGAGGCGATGTCGGCAGACCGCACGCTGGGCGCCATCGGCGGCAAGTCGATCGCGCGTTATGAGTCGCCGACGCCGCCGTGGTTCGGCGAGGTCAACATCGACCTCGCCTGTCGCGACCTCGGCGAGACTGCGCAGTACGCCTCCTGGGAAGGCGTTGAGCGCGCGCAACGATCGTACCCCCTCTGCGCGCCGATCGGCGCCGGCCTCGTCATCCGGCGTGACGTGTTCGCCGCCTATGCGTCTGCCGCCGCGGAAAACCAGGCGCGCCTCGGCCTGGGTCGGCGGGGAGCGGATCTCGCCAGCGGCGAGGACAACGACATTGTCATGGTTGTGCTGGAGCAAGGCTGGCGGATCGCCTACCTGCCCGGGCTGCGGCTCGAGCATGTCATTCCCGCGGGCCGCCTGACCCGGAACTACCTCGCCGCTTACGCCTACAGCACCACCCGAACCTGGGTCCGCGTTCTCGACGTCCATGGAATCACGCCTTGGCGCGCCATCGATCCGCGCACTCTCAAGCTCCGGAAGGCGCGAGCCTATTTCACTCATCGCGCCTGGTCCGGTCCGGCGGCTTACATCCGATGGCGCGGCGCTTGCGGCCAATTCGACGGCCGCGCCGACGTTTGGCGCGCGCAAAACGGCGTCGGGTGAGGCTGCCAT
>Ga0075362_10000397_pt1 | contig 12545 bp, 10 predicted proteins | sample EndMetdeltDD1762_FD_71397 | JGI IMG/M metagenome (GOLD analysis project Ga0075362, IMG submission 71397) | Populus endosphere microbial communities from Tennessee, USA - Endosphere MetaG P. deltoides DD176-2 | ecosystem: Host-associated > Plants > Roots > Endosphere | place: USA: Tennessee...
TCTCTCCAGGTCGGACCGCTGTCGAACACGGCACGACAAGTCCAGCCGGCAATGAAAATGCCTCCGGCTACGGCCGTTTCCGATAAGCCCTCCATCGCAGTATTGGCGTTCAACAACATGAGCGGCGACGCCGAGCAGGAATATTTCTCCGACGGCATCAGCGAGGACATCATTACCGACCTTTCGAAGCTCTCAGAATTGCACGTGATCGCCCGCAACTCATCCTTCGTCTACAAGAACGTCACAGCCTCCGTGCCTGAGATGGCCAAGGCGCTCGGCGTCCGCTATGTCCTGGAAGGCAGCGTGCGCAAGGCTGGCAACCGCGTGCGTGTCACTGCCCAATTGATCGACGCCAACAATGGCGGGCATATCTGGGCCAGCCGCTTCGATCGCGAACTCACGGATATTTTTGCGGTTCAGGATGAGCTCACCCAGGAGATCGTGGCGGCGCTGAAGCTGAATCTCACGCATGGCGACCAGGACCGGTTGGTCCAAGGGCGCGCAGTCGATATCGGTGCATACGAGCTCCTATTGCGCGGCCGCGAGCAGGCGTCAGCCCACACCCGAACCGGCAATCTAGCCGCCCGCAGCCTGGCGGCCGACGCCCTCGCTATCGATCCGGATTATGCGGCAGCCCAGGCCCTGATTTCCTTCACGCATGTGCTCGACTACATCAACGCGTGGAGCAACGATCCGGAGGCTTCGCTGCGGATCGGACTGGATCTCGCGCAGCAGGCAATGGAGATGGCCGAGGAACAGCCGAATGGCCACTTCGCGCTGGGCATGGCTTGCATGTGGAACCGGGAACTGGACCGGGCGCGCGCAGAAGTGTTGCAGGGCCTCACGCTTTCTCCCAACTCCGCCGACCTCCTGATGCTGATGGCCCATATCCAGATATTTTCCGGCGATCCCGCAGGCGCTCTCGAGACACTGAATGAATCGATGCGGCTCGACCCGCACCATCCGGAAGTTCTTTTCCAATTTCTCGCCGATGCGCACTTTTCTCTCGGCGAATATGAGCAGGCGATTGCCGCGATCGAGCAGCGGCTCCAGCAAAACGCCCAATCTGAAACGGCCTATGCCCTGCTCGCGTCATGTTACGGCCACCTCGGGCGGCCGGAAGAGAGCAGACAGGCCTGGGAAAAAGCGCTCCAGATCAATCCCAATTTCTCCGTCGAGCGCCGCCGCCGCGTCCTTCCATTCCGAAACCCCGAGGACTTTAGCCGCCGTGTTGAAGGCCTCCGCAAGGCGGGCCTGGTGGTCCCGGATACTCGCCAAAGCTGACAGGAACTGCGGCTCGGACCGACGTCCCGGCAACTCATTTCACGCAGTTGATTTCGCGAGGCATGTCGCCGGCGAGCGTGATGCCACTTTGGGCGACTGTCATGGCAACGGCTCGGCACCTGCTGTAAGATATCGGTCGGGGATCTGACACCCAGGAAGAGCTGGTATGGAGCGCCGTCTTGCAGCAGTCCTGATTGCAGATGTGGTCGGTTACAGCCGTCTGAGCGAAATCGACGAAGAGGGAACGCGTATCCGCTTCCACTCCGATCTCCACGAACTCTTCGAACCGAAGATCGCCACGCATCACGGCCGCCTGATCAAGACCATGGGCGACGGAATCCTGGTTGAGTTCCAAAGCGTGGTGGATGCCTTGCGCTGCGCCGTCAAGATCCAGCAACAAAAGGCAGAACGCAATGCAGCCCTGCGTCCCGAGCAGCGGATGCTTTTCCGCATCGGCGTCAATCTCGGCGATGTCATCGTCGAAGGAGAGGACATTCACGGAGACGGCGTCAACATAGCCGCACGGCTGGAGAGTCTTGCCCAGCCCGGCGGAATTTGCATATCCGGCACCGCATTCGATCACACGGTACACAAGGCTGATGTCGGCTTCTCCGCCCTCGGTGAGCAGCAACTGAAAAACATAGCCGATCCGGTTCGCGTCTATCGTGTCCTGTTAGATCCCGCTGAGGCAGGCAAGGTTGTCGCCTCCCCTCGGCCGCGCCGCCGTGCGATTATCCTGGCGACGCTAGCAGCGCTGCTGATCGCGACCGCTGCAATTGTCTTCGTATGGCAATGGCCGTTCGTGCCGCAACGTCCATCCGTCGCGGTGCTTCCTTTCGCGAATCTGAGCAAAGATCCCGGCCAGGATTATTTCACCGATGGCATGACCGACAGCCTGATTGCCGATCTGGCCATGCTTTCGGACCTTGACGTCATCGGTCATAATTCGGTGTTTGCCTACAAAGGCAAGCCCTTGGTCTTGGCCGACATCGAACGCGATCTCGGCGTGCGCTTTGTCGTCGAGGGCAGCGTGCAGCGGATAGGCGACCAAATCCGTGTCAATGCGCAACTGATCGATACCGCAAGCGGCGATCACCTGTGGGCCAACCGGTTTAACCGCGGCGCGGCGGATGTGATGGCTGTGCAAAACGAGCTCAGTCGGCAGATCGCCGGCGCGCTTGGCCTGAAGCTCACTCGATCCGAGGCGGAGCGGATTACCCGTCCGCCGACCGCCAATCTGGAAGCATACGACTACTACCTTCGTGCCGAGCAGGCGACGCGGACCGGCCGCCGTTCCCGGCTGCTGGAGGCACTGGCCCTCTTTGACAAAGCAGAAGCGCTCGACCCCGGTTTTGCAGAGGCCTTCGCGGCCGATGCGCGCGCGACAGCTTATGTCTGGCGAAGCGCCTACGACGATGTTCTCCAGAGCGCGCTGGCCCGAAAAAGGGTCTACGAGAAAGCAAGTCGCGCGCTGGCTCTCGACCCGGTTCTGTCATCGCCCTACGCCGTTCTTGCCGTCATGCAGGTCGTGGACCGCCGCTATGAGCAGGCTGTCACCTCGGCGCAGCAGGCAGTGTCGCTCGGGTCTACCGATGCCGAGGCGCATATGGCGTTGGCATATGTTCAATTGTTCTCCGGCAATCATGCCGAAGCCGGCGCGGCCGTCGAGACGGCGCTCAGGCACGATCCGAACCTCTCCGCCATCAACCGATACACGGCCGGCCTGGTCTTTTATTTGCAGCGCGACTACGCAAAGGCCATCGACAATTTCCAACGCGCGCGAGACGGTTCTCCGGGAAATGGCGATTTCGTTACCCCGCTCGCGATGGCCTATGCCCGTGCCGGTCGCCTCGATGACGCCCGTGCGACAGTCACCGAAGGACTTCGCTTTGTGGCAGGGCGCGATTCCCTGGCGGGCTGGCGTATCAGCAACGCCCACTTCCGCAACGAGCAGGATTTGGCCTTTATCCTCGATGCTCTGCGCGAGGCCGGTCTGCCGGAATGGCCGTTCGCTTTCAAGGGCGACGAGCAGGACCGGCTGCACGACGACGAAATCACAAGCGCCGTCATGGGCAAACTCCTGCGGGGCAAGACCGAGCCCTCAGGAAGCCCTGCACTCATGCAAATCGAACGCGATGGAAAGGCTGCATTCCGCTCGGCGACGCAGATGATCACCGAGACGGTTTTTTCGTCCAGGGCGACATGCTCTGCGAGCAGAGCGAAAATGCATTCGGACGAGCCGATTGCGGCCCGGTCTACAGATCTGCAAACTCGCCTGCTGAAACCAGCTATGCTTACGTGAACTCCACCAAGGTCTTCTATTTTTCGCCCGTCAAATAGCCGCACTCCACCCGCGGTCAGTGATACTGATCCCGTTCGAGATCGGCTGCGACCTTCGGCCAGTTGCTGTCGGCTTTCGGGACTGCTTCAGCCACATGCGCGGCAAACCCCTCCGCCGATCCCTTGTCGTAGATCAGGTAAAGCTTGCCGTCGATGATCTTGAACGCCTCTGGATCGACATTTACCGTGACCGACCCGAGAGCCACCTCGCCCGCGCAGTAACCGCCATACTGAGGCGCATATTTGATCGGCTCGCTGATGAACATTTCGCGGTGTTTGGCATTGGCGAAAAGCCAAGGCGTCCCCAGCCATTCGTGGGAGAATTCCTCGGAGCCTTTCACGGCTTTGCCTTCGGTGAAATAGGCGACAGGATCGTATCCCATGATTGCCACGCCGCCGAAGTACCCCGTATTGACCGAGTCGTCGGCAAAAGCCTGCGATCCACCGGCGGCTGCCAAAGCCAGAAGGAACACCGCCACAGAGCGACCAATTCCTCGCGCACCGCTTCTGGTCCCTGCACACATCTGCGCCTCCTATTCAATCGTGGATTTCAATGCACTTGGCGTAACCTTCTTCGCCGAGGCGGCTGGCCGGTGGGCACGACGCGCCGTGCCGTTTGAACAATCGCACGATGTCCATGTTGCCCTTCCAGACCGCACGCGTGATCGGCGTGTAGCCGTGAACCTCTGCATGACCGACGTCAGCCCCCTCAGCGAGAAGAAACGCGGCGAGAGCGACGTGGTTTTCCTCACCGGCGACCATCAGCGGCGTTACACCCGCTTTGTTGGCCGCATCGTCGAGCGTCGCCCCGTGGTGAAGCAGCAGCTTGCTGATCGGCAAGCTGCCGGAAAAGGCCGCGGCATGAAGCGGCGTAAAGCCGCCCGAATTCCGAGCCATGACGTCAGCACCTTTGCCGATGAGCAATTCGGCGATGGCGAGCTGGTCTCCGAGCGCGGCGTTGATGAGAGGCGTCGCCAGATCGCGTGCCCGGCTGTTGACATCCGTACCCGCAGCCAAAACCTGTTCGACGGCGGCGGTGTTTCCGGTTGCGACTGCATCGAACAAGGGGCTCCCCGCAGCGGCCATTGTCGCTGTGAAAATCAACCCCACCGATGCAAGCAACCCGCGCATGGTTCAGCCCCCGAAGGTAGCCTGAGAAAATAGCACAAGCCGCAGGTTTTGGGTAGGCACCAAGCACCGTAGGAGCTTGAACGGCTCTGCATCAGGTTGCCGGCAAGGCGTCAGCCGGGCAGGATGCACACCTCTATCGCGACCAACGTGCTATGATCTGGTCGGTATTTGCCAGCGCCTTGCGAACGGCGTTGCGCGCCATGTTCGGTCGCTGCAATCGGATGTTTTTTTCAATATTTTCATGAAGCTTCAGTGCATAGCGCAAATTGTCTTCCTCTCGCGTGACGTGGGCGAAGAGGTGGTTCAACGCCGATTCGATCAGTACGCCGAGCGGCACCAGCAGATCATTTCCGGAGGCGCGTAGGATCGCGATATGAAATCGCGCATCGGATTCCGTTCGCTGCTGAAGCGATGTCGCCTGATCCATGTCATGCAGGGCCTGACTGATCGCATTCATTTGCTCCTCGGTTCGCCGCTCCGCAGCCAGTGCCGTCGCTTCCGGCTCGATCATATGCCTGAGTTCCTGCACAGCCCTCAGAAAGGCTTCACGATCGGGAGACGCGGCATACCAGCCCAAGACATCTCGATCCAGTAGGTTCCAACGCTCCTTGGGTTCGACCCAGCTGCCGATTTTCGGGCGAGAAGAAAGCAGGCCCTTGGCCATCAACATCTTGATCGCTTCGCGCACCGCCGATCGGCTGACTTCAAAGACTTCAGACCATTTTGCCTCATTTGGCAGGATCGTGCCCGGCGGATAGTCGCCGCGTACGATTCGCAGCCCAATCTCTCCCGCCAAAGACACATGAACGCTCGCCCCCGTCATGCGGGGAGCATTTGGGCGCCTTGTGGCCGAACGGTCAACCGTCACCACTTCGACCGGAGCCGCCGGCTTTCCCGATTTCTTGTCAGGCATTTATTTCTACTGCCTCAGCATCTTTCGATTGTCTGCATGTACTCTCAAAACAATCGTAATAACGAGGAAGTCGCCTGCGATTGACGCCGCCAAAAAGCGCGGAATCCGGGGCGCGTCAAGCCCTGCGGGCCTTTCGATCCGTCTCTCGTGGGGCAGTCGGCGGCACCCTTGAACCGAGTGCCGCCAAACCGCGGACCTACTTTTGAATGCAGGTATCGACTGTATCCTTGGTGCACTCGTCGAGCCCGGTGAAGACCGGATCTTCGACCGGCTTGCCGGCAATCAGATCCATCATCACCGAAGGCGCCTTGTAGCCCATCTCGAACGGCCGCTGGCCGACGAGCGCCGTCACCAGGCCTTCCCTCGCAATGGCAACCTCGTCGCCGATCGTGTCAGCCGCACCAATGACGAAATCGTTGCTGGCGATCTTGTCGGCCATCGGTTTGAACAGGTCGCGATAGGGCTGCGGCGCGCCGAACAATGGCCAGCCACCCATAATGCCGAATGCGTCCAGGTCGGGATTGGCCGCGAGGATATCGGTCATTGCCTGAACACCCTGGGCACCATTGTCATTGGTGAACACCGGGCAGCCGGCGACCTCCGTCCACCCGCCCTCGCCCTTCAGCGCGGTCAAGCCCTTCTCGCCAGTGAGCGTGTCGCGCATACCTTGCGCCCGGCGTAGAATATTGTCTGCTCCCGGATTGCCTTCGATCGTGCAGATCTTGCCGCCCTTCGGCTTAGCCTTCTTGATGTACTCGCCGATGCGTGCGCCCATCAGATAGTTGTCCGTGCCGAGATAGGTCTTGCGCAACGCTGCATCCTCGGCGGCAAGATCGGCATCGAGCGTCATCACCGGAACCGTTGGATTGGCGGTTTTCAGGGTCTGGGCGATGAGCTTTGCATTGGACGGCGAAATTGCGATTGCAGCCGTGTCTGCCTTGCCCAACATATCCTGAACGATCTGCGCTTCGCCGGCCTCATCGGATGTCGATGCCGGACCGGTGTAGAAGCACTCGTATTCCGCAGTCGGGTTCTCCTTGTTCCATTTCTGGCAACCCTGGTTGATTGCTTCGAAGAACGGATTGTCGAGGCCCTTGACGACGATGACCAGTTGCTTCTTCGCCAGGGCCTGCCCGGCGGTCAGTGCTAGAACTGCGGCTGTCAGTAGTAATGCCTTCCTCATAGTTTCCTCCCTTGAAACAGACGGGCACGACATGCCCGCCATACGAAATCAACCCGGATACCAGACGATGCGAGGCTCCTCCTTCGAACGCTCGTATTGCCATGCCGAGTCGATAAGCATTTCGAGATCGTAGTCCGGCCGCCAGTCCAGCAGGTATTTCGCCTTGCTGTTGTCCATCCAATTGGAATGGAAGCGGCTTGGTATCTCGACAGAGCCAAGATTGCGCGTGCGCTGGAGGTAGGCGGCGACGTCCGCATAGTCGACAGGGCGATCCATGCAGATATTGAAGAGTTGCCGCTCCGCCCGCGGGTTGTCGATCGCTGCCAATATGGCCGATACGAGGTCATCGACATGCACGAAATTGCGTTTCAGCGGTCGTCCGTCAGCATCAAGGAGCAGTGGCACCGTCCCCAGAGCAGCGTAGCGCCGTGCCGCGTCTTCCGGAACCAGCGTCTTCCAGTCCGGGCCACCAAAGACATCGTCGCCAAAAGACAGCGAATATTTGAAATCGTCCTTTTCCATGATCCAGGGCGCCCGCAGACAACAGCCATTGAGGCCGTACTGAATGCCGAACTGCTCCAGCATCACCTCTTCCAGAACCTTGGAAAGCGCATAGCTTCCCGGATAAGCACGATGGGGAGTATTCTCGGTGATCGGGCCATTGTGGCGATAGTGGAAATGTCCCACGCCCGCATCACCCCCGATCAGGATGAACTGGCGTGCAGTGACGCTCGTGCGGAACTCTTCGAGCAGCCAAAACAGACCTTTGACCGTGACATCCATGATGTCTTCAGGCGTTTCCTTGCAGGTGGCGAGATGCACGACATGGGTAACGTCGTCGAGCGCCGCTGCCACGATGTCGCGATCGGCGATCGAGCCGCGGATGACTTCGACACGGTCGGTCTCATCGCACAGCCGATTATGGCAAAGCGCGCGAATACGGGCCTTGGAAAATCTCGGATCGTCAAGCAGCCCAGCAATGAAGCGCCGCCCGACCTTGCCCGTCGCACCGGTCACAAGGATCAGCATGCTCTCTCTCCCACCGATAGCTAATATTCACGCGCCGCTCTCGTCAAACGATATTTGTCTGACAAAACAGATTTTTGCGATAATAAGGCCAATACACCGGACAATAGTTGACGCTGCGGCAAGGTTTTGCGTAAATGTTTCTGATCGCTTTTCTGGGAGGACATTGGAAAAGCGAAGTCGCTGGAGCCTCGCGCCGAAGACACGCGACGGATAGCCTGCAAGTCTTGGGAGGCCAGAAGGCTGGTGGCGGTTCTTGAGCTCACCAATATTTCCAAACATTTCGGCGCCATCCAGGCTGTCAACGATATTTCGTTTTCGCTTGAAGCGGGGCAGGTTGTCGGCCTGATGGGCGACAACGGCGCCGGCAAGTCGACATTGGTGAAGATGATCGCCGGCAACTTTCGCCCGAGCCACGGAACCATGCGCCTCGACGGCGCCGATCTGGTGCTTCATCGGCCGAAGGAAGCACGCCAGCATGGCATCGAGATCGTTCACCAGGATCTGGCGCTCTGCAACAATCTGACGGCGGCAGCAAACGTGTTTCTCGGACGAGAATTGCGCCGCGGCATGGGGCCTTTTCGCATCCTCGACTACAAGAGCATGTACAAACGCTCCGGCGAGATATTTCGCGAGCTCAAATCCGAGACGCGGGCGCGCGATCTCGTCAAGCAAATGTCGGGTGGCCAGCGACAGGCGGTGGCGATCGCCCGAACGATGTTGTCGGAAGCGAAAATCGTGTTGATGGACGAGCCGACGGCAGCCATTTCCGTGCGCCAGGTGGCTGAGGTTTTGAACCTGATCCGCCAATTGCGTGACCGGGGCATTGTCGTTGTCCTGATCAGCCACCGCATGCCCGACGTCTTTTCGGTCGCCGACCGCGTGATCGTGATGCGGCGGGGCAGAAAAGTGGCCGACAAGCAGATTGCCGCAAGTTCGCCGGAGGAAGTGACGGGATTGATCACCGGCGCCATCGAACAGGTGTGATCGATGCTATCCGCTGCAATAGGAAAAAAGAAGGTCGACGATGGCGATTACACTTGACCAGACGATCGGACAGAAGCAACGGAGTTGGCTGGCATCGGTCTTCAGCGGCCAGACCTTCTGGGTGCTCATTGCAGTCATTCTCGCCTGCATTTTTCTGTCGATGGCGACGGACTCCTTTGCGACCGCGAAGAACATCTACAACATCACCCGCAACGTCACTTTCGTTGCAATTATCGCGCTTGGTATGACGCTGGTCATCATCACCGGCGGCATCGATTTGTCCGTCGGCTCCGTGCTTTGCCTGTGCAGCATGGTGCTGGCGGTCGTCATGCACGCGGGATACAGCATTGAAGTCGGCATCGCCGCCTCGATCGGTACAGCTCTTTTGGTCGGAGCTTTCAACGGCGTATTGATTGCCTATCTCGGCTTCCCACCTTTCGTCGTCACGCTCGGCATGTTGTCTATTGCACGCAGCCTTGCAATGGTCGCATCCAACAACACCGTCGTTTTCCAGTTCGGGCCTGATCACGACAAGCTGCTGGCGCTGGGTGGCGGCGCTTGGCTTTTCGGCATCGCCAATCCGGTGCTTTACATGGTCGTGCTGGCCCTCATCACCGGTTTCGTGCTGCGCTGGACCAAGTTCGGCCGCTATGTCTTTGCCATCGGCGGCAATGAGCACGCGGCGACACTGACGGGCGTTCCAGTGCCGAGGATCAAGGTTATCGTCTATATGATTTCCGCCCTGTCGGCAGGCGTTGCCGGCATCATTCAAACCGGCTGGCTCGGCGCCGTCACCACAAACATCGGCGCCGGAATGGAACTTCAAGTCATCGCGGCCGCGGTTATCGGCGGCGCCAATCTCGCCGGCGGTGTCGGCACCGCCTTCGGAGCCTTGGTCGGCGCCGCCCTCATCGAGATCATCCGCAACAGTCTCGGCTTGCTCGGCATCAACGCCTTCTGGCAGGGAAGCTTCATCGGCGGAGCAATCGTGCTCGCCGTCCTTTTCGACCGACTTCGCAACTTACGACAGGGCGAGTAGGCAAATTCGGTCTCCGCCCCGCTGGATATGACGCCTTAGAGCGCTTCAGCTTTTCACGGAAACGCAGAACCGCCCTAACTTTTTGTTTTTACACAATTCCCGGCAAAAGCGCCTCGCGCTTTGCCTGGAATTGCATCGAGTGATGCCGTGCATCGTCAATCATTGCTGCCTGTCGGTGGCCGCTATGTTCATTTTTTTCCCATCCGCCAGTGCCTCTTTCCGCCGGCGGCGCGGCAGGAGCGATTTGAGGTACCGCCACAGTGGCGAGATGGCGTAGCCTGCGACCGGAATTGTAATCAGGCCCGCGACAATACCGACGATGCCAGCTCCTGTAGCCTCGACGACCCAGCGCAGCACCGACGCCAGAACGGGAATGGCATGCGCGGTCGCCTCCCCGACATCATGGATGAGATGCGCAAGGCCGCCGAAACCATAGGTTTCGAGGCCGTGAACGATGATGCCGCCGCCGACCCAGATCATGGCGGCCGTTCCGATAATGCCGAGCACTTTCAGAAAATAGGGCATGCCGGTGACAAGCCCTTTTCCGATCGCGCGCAAGAAGGAACCCATCGGAGACGGCGTCTGTACACGCGCCAGCATCAGCCCCAGATCATCAGCCTTCACGATCAACGCCACGCCACCATAGACCATGACCGTTATACCCAGTCCGACGACCGCAAGGATGAAGGCCTGCGTGACTATGCTGCCTGACGGCAACGCACCGAGCGTAATCGCCATGATTTCGGCCGACAGGATGAAATCCGTCTTGATCGCACCCGCAACCTTCTCGTCTTCGAGCGATTGTGCATCGAGGCTCGTAGCCTCGAGTGCCGATTCATGGGTGTGCGCTGCATGCGGTAGCACGAGTGCGTAAACCTTTTCCACGCCCTCATAGCAGAGAAAAAGCCCGCCGATCATGAGCAGCGGTGTGATCGCCTGCGGTGCGACAAGGCTCAGGATAAGCGCCGCGGGAAGCAGGATCAGAAGCTTGTTCTTCAGCGAGCCGAGGGCGATCTTGCCGATGATCGGCAATTCGCGTGCTGCGGAAAATCCGGTGACGTAACGGGGTGTCACAGCCGCATCATCGATGACGACACCTGCCGCTTTCGTGCCGGCCTTGGCTGCCTGGCCGGCAATATCGTCAAGCGAGGCCGCAGCCACCTTGGCCAGTGCAGCGATATCATCAAAAAGGGCAATCAGGCCGACACTCATTCGAGCCTCCGTTGAGAAGACAGACTTAACACAGCGAAAAATGGAAAACCCGTCATCCAACGACTCGAAGCGAGACGTGGCATCCTCCACGCTGGGAAGATGCCACGCACAAATCGTGACGGCAACGGCCGTTATTCGGCCCGCATCGGGTTCGGCCCACTCTGATCCCGCGGAGGACGTGCCTTCCGGTCCCGGTGTCTGTTCCGGCAGTTCGACAACGCACCGGTTCGACGAAGGAGGACTTGCAGATACGCCAAAAGCCCGCACGAGGCGGGCTTTTTGTATCAGTGTGTATGGCGGTCTGTGTGGGATTTGGTTGCGGGGGCCTGAAGCCACAGAGACTTGTAACTTCGGCGAAACAGCCGGTGTTATTTGGAAGAAATTTCCCACTACGCCGTAACAAAACGTCGGTACCGACCGGCTCAAGCCATTTGCCTATAGAACAATAAAATCGGTGCGGCGCTATCGAAAGCGCGCGCTTCGCAAGCGACCTTCGCCACATCCGGACCGACCCGGTCTTGCTCCGCCAATGACAATAATCTTGTGAAAAATCCAATATTAGGGCACAATTTGTGAACGCATCGGAAGTTGCGGCGCAATCTCAAATCCGGCCGTCTCGCGCCGGGTAGCGGTTCGCGTCGGAGGGTCGGCGTCGATGGATCAGGGGTTCTTTCTTCTGTTCGCTACGGTGTCTGTGATCACGGCCCTGACCGTGGTCCTGGCTCGAAACCCGGTTCACAGCGCACTGGCGCTGATGGCCTGTTTCCTACACATCTCCGCCATCTTCGTCCTGCTCGAGGCGCCGTTGCTCGCGGTCATCCAGATCTTCGTCTATGTCGGCGCGATCATGGTGCTGTTCCTGTTCGTGATCATGATGATCGACATGCGCGAAGCGGTGGTGCAGCGGTTCCTGCCGGGTGGCAACCTGCCGGCTCTGGCGCTGCTTGCCCTGCTCGGGGTCGAGATGCTCGTGCTGGTGCTCTGGAGCGACCGCTTTTCAGCCATCGAGCCCATCGCGAGGCGCAGCGGCGACGACATCAGGCAGCTCAGCACCACGCTTTTCGCCGATTATCTCCTGCCGTTTGAAGTCGCCTCCGTCATCCTGCTGGCAGCCCTGGTCGGCGCCATCGTGCTCGCACGCAAGGAGTGGGAGTGATGGTCCCGCTCTCATGGTCCATCCTGCTCGGCGTGGTCCTCTTCGTGATCGGGGCCGCCGGCGTGCTGCTCAGGCGCAATATTCTGGTCGTGTTGATGTCGCTGGAACTGCTGCTCAACTCGGTAAACATCAATTTCATCGCTTTCGGGCGTTATTACGCCGATTTCCGCGGGCAGATCTTCGCCATCTTCGTCATCGCCATCACCGCGGCGGAGGTTGCCGTCGCCCTTGGCATCCTGGTCGCCCTTGTGAGGAACAAATCCACCCTCAAGGT
>Ga0075362_10000398_pt1 | contig 12539 bp, 12 predicted proteins | sample EndMetdeltDD1762_FD_71397 | JGI IMG/M metagenome (GOLD analysis project Ga0075362, IMG submission 71397) | Populus endosphere microbial communities from Tennessee, USA - Endosphere MetaG P. deltoides DD176-2 | ecosystem: Host-associated > Plants > Roots > Endosphere | place: USA: Tennessee...
TAAGATCATTGTGCAAGGAGAAGCAAACCGCAATGACCAAGCACGGCAACAGGAAGTCATGTGGCAACGGCAAGCCCAGGAGACAACTGCTGATATTCAACGGCTCCGAAATTTCGGAGCGAGCGTTTTGGGTCTAACACAATCCAATTAAAGGAAGTCATTGCATGACATCAACATTCGTTGATTGGTATCAATACGGAGCAGACGGGTTGAAAGGGTTTCTGAATTTTCAACTGCTTCTCGATTCATTAAGCAAGATCCTTGATGACTACCGCCCCGCGACCTATTTGGTTGCATTTATTCTCCTAGTTGTTAGTACTATGCACGGCTTTCTGCAGCCAGATACCCGGCGCTTTTTTCAAACCCTCGTTCACTCGATTGTCTTGGTTGCACTTATCTGTCAAGCGCCGACGATCATTCAATGGTTCGAGGATGCAGCCAAAGGATTCGCCGCACTTCCGCAGGCGCGCCAAATCAAGGTAGGGAATCAGACTGTTGACTTCAAACCGGGTGAAACTCCCTTGATCAAGGACATTCAGGAGGTTCTAGTGTCAAAGGCCCAACCCCAAGACAGTAAAAACCAAGGGCAGAGAGCGTTTGATCCTCTGGACATGAAAACTTGGTTCTCCTGGGTGTCCTTAGGGCGAGCATTCGCTTGGCAACTCCTGTTCGGACTCTATTTGTTAGTATTGCTTCTGTCGAAAATGATCATTCTACTTATGATCTTCATCCAGCAGGTAATCGTCATTGGATTTAAGTTATATGCGCCGATTGGAATCGCTGAGTATTCTCTGCGAACGCTTAAAGGGAAAGCGACCAGCTTTTTCCTAACATTCATTGGAGTGCTGTGCTGGCCGATCGGTTGGAGTATTGTTAATTCAGTAACACTAGCCATTTTCCGGATAATCCCAGCACCAACTGACAATGATTTGCCGTCGATCATATGGTCGAATGTGATGGTGCTTCCGGTTCTGATTTGGGTGTTTGTCGGGCATGTGATGGCTCCGGTCTTTGTGCAAAAGGTAGTTATTCATGGGGGTGGAGTGATGCAAGGATTCGTCGGGTCGACGTTTTCGATTATTGGAATCGCCACGGCTACAGCCTATGGAGCGCCCTTGCAGGCTGCGGCACGACTGCTTGGGCGTGGTCGCAATGGTGGAGAAACTACCGCTGTTCAAGAGAATGGTACTAGCCAAGGAAGTTCGCGTGCTGAGAGGGGTGGAGGGAGCCCAATTTTTGAAGCTAAACGTAGGATTGGCAGCGGTTGGAATCGTGCATCCAACAGAGAAACTTTCTCGCCAAGAGCCAGTCAATCGTTAGGCCGAATACTGGCGAAACCTTTGAATTTTGGGGCGGGAGCGATAGCTCGGGTCGGAGCCGTGGCAGGCTTTGTTGGGCACGCTGTAACGCGAGGGAGCGGTAGCGGAACAGGCTTGGAGGGCGAAGCACTTGCCGCTGTCGCGCCTCCGGGAACCTACAGGCGGTTGGCTGCCAGACCGCTAAGCTGGCCGAATCAATCTTCGATGAGAGCTAGAAAATACATTGATCAAAGATGAATATAAACCGGCGAGAAACGGGAGAAATGGTTGTGCCTGAGTCCGATGTATTGAACGGATTCGCGGGTAAGTATGATCTCGATCAATCTCCCTCGGACGTTGATTTGAATCAAGGATTGATTGAATCGCCGGTCGCGCGCTATGAATCGCTTCCATCGTTAACCTCTCATCATCGTGCTGCGAACTCACTAGCGTCGGCGCGGCGGACTGTGCGACTCCTCTGGATTGCGCTCATTGTTTCATTGAGCGCTCACCTCCTTATTCCGGCTTATATCGTGACAGCAATGACGCAGCCGGAGAAAGTAGCGCTCATGGATGGAACGGAGTCATTGATCATTTCTCCACTTGTGCCAGTAGAGGAGAGCAATGAGATCATGGAGACTCTTGCGCTCTGGGCTGCAAAAGCATTTCTAGATCGAGGGCCACAAGGCTTTGATACGCCGGAGACCTTGGACCGAGTCTATCTTCCCGATGCCGCAAAAAAGGCAAAAGGAGAGTTTGACGCCGTTGCTGACGAATTCTCGAAAAAGAATATCCATCAAAAGGTTGAAGTCGGCAGGATGGAGATTCAACGACTGGGTGGCGGGGTCGTCATGGCCAGGGTCATCGGTCAGATTTTGACTCAGGCGCGGATTGGCGATGAACAAGTCAGCGAGCCGCAGCCGGTTACCTTGAACTTGAAGCTTGTCCGGAATCCCTATTTAGGACGGAATAAGCGATACCCATACGCAGTAGCCGACTACAATTTCGGCCAACCCGAACAACTCTCAGTGCTTAAGCGAGGCGACAAGTAATATGCGATTCCTCCTTATTCTCATCGTCCTTCCTGACCTGTTGTGTGCCCAGGAAAACCTCGCATCTAAGGTGGTGCGAATGCCTTTAAACCAGAATGAGCCGGCAATCATCAAGATTGGAATTCAGGGAATCACCACACTAGAATTTCCGACAAAGATCGAAGCACTCGACGGATACGGGTTTAGCGTCAATCCAGTGCCTGATGGGCCTGATCTGTTCCAGATTTCATTCAATAAAGGAACAAATTTTCTTTCGCTAAAAGCGATGCGGGATGGTGTGAAAGGCAACCTGACGGTTGTTCTGGATGGGAAAGCTTATTCTCTGTTTTGTGAGGAAGTTGCAGATCCAAGTTTCGTCGTAATCTTCGAATCGGGCTCCGGGAAACATCCCAGGGACCCGAAAGAAATACTGGCGAATACGAAAGAGGTCAGTCCAGCGCGTATACTCGGATTTTTGGACAAGGTCAAAGGATTCCCATCGCTAAAAGTAAGTGCTCCTGAGATTTTCCAGAACATGGATGTGGCAGAGCCGAATTCCGATTCAAGTTTTGCTGGTATTAAGGTCGCTTTACGTCGTGTCATCCGAGATGACACGCTCGATTCTGTGGGATTCGAAGTCGAACTAGTCAATAAAGGGGACAAAGATTTCCTGTATGACCCCGAGAGCTTCGGGGTCCGTGTCGGCGAAGAAGTCTATCAACAATCGGTTTCTGATGCGAGTGGACTCGTACCGGCAGGGAAGACCCAGACGGCCTTTTTTATAGTGGCAGGAACGGCTTCGGGGGGGCGCAATGATTTGGCTGTGACAAATAAATTTGCAGTGTTGATGCGCCAGATCACAGGAGAGATGGATCTACATCGCAAAGTGTCAACGGAATGGCAGGAGCCGCCGAGCACAATAATCCCCGAGACACCTTGGCAGGAGCCCACATTGCCGGCGGGCGATTTTAAAACGGTTAGAGATCAATCAAAGGGTGGAAAGCATCCACAGAAAGCGATTTCGGAAAAGCCTAAGACGATGCCCGCTTTGACAGAAAATCATTCTGATCCCATCCACAAAGAGGATCCAAAAAGGAAGGGGATCGCTCAGCACAATGAATAGTCGGGCGGTTGCAGTGGCGGTGGTTGCGCTTGTGTTGATAATTGGAGTGTTCGGTTTCGCATTGCTGCAACCGCATGGTCAACAAAAGGTGGTTCAGCGTCGGAAGGAGGTGGAAGAAAATATCGGCAAAGTCACACAGCCGATGACGACGTTGGTTCGCAATTTCAACCCTGTTCTTCTAAGCAAGACAAAGATACAACCTCGCGTGGGGCGGCACGCCCCGATCATCGTTGAAAATTCTCCCGACGCCCAACCGATGTCTAAAGCTTCATCGGTATCGTTAACAATTTTTGCGGCGGAACCGCAGCCTAGTAAGCCGGAGCCGCATGATCCCAAAGGTGAGTATGCGCCTGCATTTCGGATGGTGAAATGCCAGCTCGTTAACACGGTTGATTCTAGCAATATCACAACACCGATTATCGGGTTGGTGACGGAAGATTTATGGTGGAGTGGCAAGGTGATCATCCGGGCCAATTCCGAAGTGCACGGTGTCGCCAATGTGGATCGTGTCAGAGAACGAATCGCGAGTGTCGGAGAGTTTACTTTTGTCTTGGACGAACCGGATGGCCTGGGGCGAGAGCTTGTCTTGCGAGGAATGATACTGGATATGGAAAAAGAGGAGGACGTTAACAGCTATGGTATTACGGACGGTAGTGCCGGTCTGCGCGGAGACATTATTCGAACCGCGAACAATGATGTCATCAAGCTTTACGCAGCTTCGCTCGTCAATGGAATTGCTGGAGCGTTTTCGAGTGGAGCTGGTGGTGTGTTGGGCAACCGAGTTTACACAAACAGCGCTTCGCTTGGGCTTAGTGCACTCCAGGGTGCGGTGATCAACCCAATCGCCGGTGGAACCCAGGGAGTTCTTGACCGATACGCAGAGCAGATCGCCTCCAGCATCGATCGCGACGGGTTCTTTGTTCGGGTTCCGGCGGGCAAGCAGTTCTATGTCTATTGCACTGAAGCGATCGATCTGAGCCGCGCGCGTGTTGCTGCGGACGATGAGCGCATAGCCAGAGACGATGCGGATTTTCAGAAACAACAACAACGAGCAGAAGTTCGAAAGGCGCTGCCGGTGGATCCTTCTGAGTTGCTTAATCCCTTGCTTCCTTCGCTTGGCTTATTAAGAAACAACAAAAAATAATAAAGATATGAAATTCTTGTTCCTCCTTCTTGTTGTGTTGTTATTCGGTGCGTGTCAGTCCAGACAATCGGTCCTTTTTTCACCGAGACAGTATCAATATCCGATAGCTACGCAGGGACAGCAGGTCAAAGAGACCGGTCCAGGCAATGCCGCGTCGTTCGTTCGGCAATCTGAAGTGGTGAAAATCTACGGGATGAACCGGTATATTGATCCTGGGGATTCACGTATTATGCATGAACGACATGCGATTTACCGCCTTGAACAACAGCCTGCTTGGGTAACGCGCGCGCCCCGCGGTCGGAATGAAGTCATCCTTGGCCCAATCGTTGGACTACGGAAGCCAGAGTACGCACCTGAGCCGCTCCCGGGTGAGACAGTGCGTGAATTGGCTGAGGCAAAAAGAAACGCTCAACAGACGGGTCAGGACATTAACACGATGCGTGACGGCCAGGCGAAACTTGCGAACAGTGTTGAGACTCTCGCAAAAGAAGCAGCTGAAGCTCAGCGGAAACTGACTTCGGTTATTTCGGTGCTAAACGAACGTATTGGCCATCTGGAAAGTGGAGGAAGTAACTCGCGGGAGGAACAGCCGACAGCGAATGCGGCTGATGGAAAGGATGGAGAAGTGGTGATTCACACTCCAAACCGATAAACCAGTTTTAATTGCAGATTCTGTACCGATGATTAATGCGAACTCCAAAGATGCCATCTTGATTGAAAGTGAGCTGAAAGCTGGGACGCATTGGCGGTCCTATTTGTCCGGCCTGAGAGATTACCTCGAATTCGGGATTGTTGGTCAGTCAGGTGCGATGGCTCGAATCAGTCGGGCTATCCAGTCGGCGGAACTTGGCTTGAACGACGTCAGGAATCACGCGAAAGCGAGCTTTCTATTTCTGGGACCTACTGGTGTGGGAAAGACGGAGTCTGCCAAGCGGTTCACAGAATATCTTTTCGGGGTTCGCTCGGCAGTTGAACTCATTTTCATGAACGAATATTCTTCTGATACGCGGTTGGAGGAATTTCTCACGCGGACCGAATCGGCAATCCGCCGGAACCCGCATGGAACAACCTTGCTGTTTGATGAGATTGAGAAAGCGCATCCCCGATTGATCGATCTCTTTCTATCCCTGCTCGGGGAAGGCCAGTTGACAACCTTTGATGGGGAACGCCTTAGTGTTTCCGGGTTTTACCTGGTCTTGACCAGCAACCTTGGGAGCGCTGATCTTGCGAAGATGGAGAATGCTCCCTACTCAATGATGGAGCGAGTGGCGTTGGATGTCGCAAGTCAATTTCTGCGCCCTGAGCTATTTGCTCGTATCACGGAACGGATTGTCTTTCGACCGCTCGGATTGGATACCCAGAAAGGGATCATTGAAGGGTTAATTACGGAAAAGCTTCGGATTTTATCTGCGCACTTTGGCAAGAGACTGTCAATTGATCGTGGGCCAGTCACGGCATTTCTCTTGCGGGCTGGTTACAATCGGGCTCAAGGGGCCCGCCTTCTGCGCCAAGAAGTCGATCGCCAATTTAATATTGCATGCCTTAACTGGGCGCTGAACGATCAATTACCGGATGAAGGGAAATTTTACTACGATTCGGCGGCTGGATGCCTCGTTTTGAAGTGAGACACGTTTTCGACGAAAGCGATAGATCCAGTGATTTTTTTGTGAAGGACTCCTCCTAGCAGAAAAGGAGCTACTTTGGTGGATGCGACAAAATTTGCTTGATGGGTAATGATTGCACAACGATTTCTTGTGCGGCAGCTATCATGGCTGCACGCATGGACGATTCGGATCAGGGCTTCAGTGGTCGATTGGATAACTTTCCGCTCCTGGATGTCATCCAAATGGCGTGTGTCGCGCAACGGGACGGATGCCTCCACATTCGACGCGAGGCAGACCGCGGTGAGATCCTCCTGCAGAAGGGTCAAATTATTCATGCTGAGACCGAAAAGAGCATTGGCGAAGAAGCACTCCTGGAAATTCTATGCTGGCAGACTGGGCGATTCGTGTTTTCTCCAGTATTGCTTGGCCGGACCTTAATTCGTACGATTCAGGGTGGTTGGGAGTATGTGTTAATGGAGGCGGTGCGAAAGCGGGATGAGAAGTTCCACCTATCAGAAACTACACCGCTGTTACCCGGGCTTCGATCGGAACTTGCGCAATCGATATCGAGCCAGCTCGATCAGCAACGGAGAAGAGCCATACTGATTCGTTGGGCAAGCCGAGGGTTGATGCTGGTCTGTGTGGCCGTTGGGCTACTGCTAGTTGGCCATTATCGGTTCCGACTGGCGACCGGTTTGGGATGGGCCCTCCAAATCGTTCGCGAACGTCTTACGTCGCCGCCCCATTGGGAGCGGCGCGAACCGGTCCAAGTCGTTATTCCGGCGGGTGCATTTATCTATCAGAACGGCCAATCGGTCGTTACTCCTGCGTTTGAGATCGATTCAACAGAAGTACCAATCTGGCAATATGCGGAATTTCTGAAAGCTATCGGGGACCGAACAGAATTTGATCATCCTGATCAGCCGAAGAACAAGGGCCACAGTAATCCGGAATGGAAAGAATACGCGCGGGCAGCGTTCGTTTTTGACGAGTATCAAGGGATGCGAGTCAATCCCAATTGCCCGGCAGCATTCGTGGACTGGTATGATGCCTACGCTTACGCGAAATGGAAAGGGCGTCGTCTCCCGACCGAACAGGAATGGGAAAAAGCGGCCCGATGGACAGATGCACGGAAATATCCATGGGGCGATCAATTCGAACCCGGACAGGCTAACCTGTTCGAGTCTGTCGATCGTGCAACCAGTTGGCGTGAGATTGGGTCATTTGCTGGGGACCGCAGTCCTTACGGTGTGTTGGATATGGCTGGCAATGTCTCAGAATGGACCGATTCCCGGGATGATGAGGGGAATTCAATCGTGAGGGGGAGCAACTTTCGAAATAAGGATGGCCAGATCACCCGGCGTATTCCACGCATTTCAGTTCTCAGTATCGACGAGCGAATCGGGTTCCGAACCGTTCGCAATAGAGCACCGTAGAAAAAACGTTCGACTCAAACATTGGGAACCCGCTAGGCTTTTCCAAGTCATGTCGTTTATCAACTTCGTGAAAGGAGAGGTCGAGTTCAAGATCGTCTATTACGGTTGCGCTCTGGGCGGAAAAACCACCAGCCTCGGATATATTCATGAACGCGTGGACACAAATGACCGAGGAAAATTGGTCTTGCTTCCGACTCAAAATGATCGCACGCTGTTTTTCGATTTCTTGCCGATCGATGGAGGGGTTGTGAAAGGATTCAGGGTGCGCTTCAAGCTTTGGACAGTTCCCGGCCAAGTAATGTACAACGCGACCCGTCAGCTTGTACTAAGAGGAGTCGATGGGGTTGTCTTTATCGCAGACTCACAGTGGGATCGGATGGAGGCAAACCTGGAAAGCCTCCGAAATCTCGAAGAAAACATCGGAGCCATGGATTTGACGCTAAGCAAGCTGCCGTGGGCGCTCTTTTTCAATAAGCGAGATTTGTCAGAAGACCAGATTGCTCCGCTGGATGCCATGGATCTGCTCTTTCAGACTGAGCTCAGAAACATCCGCCGATTTGGCGGTGACTGTATTTCTGGAACGAATGTGTTCAATGCCTTGAACTCGGTTACCCAAAATGTGCTCCGAGAATTTATGATGAAGGATGACCTTGAGAATTACGAGGCTTATCGATAGCCCGCAGAGATGAGGATGCGATTGATCTTCAAGGGCAGCCATAAGACAGCGATGACTCTGGTTGAATTACTGGTTGTCCTCGTGATCATCGCGTTGGTCGCAAGTGCTGTAACGTTCGCCGTCGCGAACAGCCTGCAGAAGCAGCAGATCAAAGAGTGCCAGACCAACATGCTCATTATTGAATCAGCGAAAGACGAATACGCTCGAGATCATCCCAGCGCAACGCAGATCGATCCCAACGAGTTCAAAAACTATTTCCGTTTTGGAATTCCGCAATGTCCGCTCCATCAGACATACCAGCACGTTGATCAACTGAATGCCAAGGTTAATTGTCCGGTGCATGGGGAGATAAAAACAGATCAATAATTTCGGAGAAACGTTTGTGACGAACCTTGTTCATGACCGCTGGAAGGTTGTTGTCGATTTTGTGCGAGGCAATGATGTCAGTGACATCTCTTTATGGGCTGGAAACGTAACCGCCCGCCTGGAGGGAAGAATTGTCCGGCTCACTGAGGAGGGGGCTCTTTTGGCCACCGATGTGGCTGACATGATCAATGAATTGCTACATTCCCATCCGCCGCTTGTCGACGCCATGGAACAGCCGATGGCTAGCGTCGATTTCAGCGCGCAATTGTTCGATCAGCGATTTCGAGTGAATGTTGCTCGTGCGCGTGGCCAACTGATCGCTTCGATGCGGCCACTTCCTTGGGAAATTCCCGAGCCTGCTTCTATTGGAATTAATGCGGCCATTGTGAAGCTCATTGTTGAATCGAGGGGCGGCTTGGTGTTGGTCACGGGACCGATTGGGGCAGGGAAAACAACGACAATCGCTTCTCTCGTAGAGGTGATCAATCTGACTAGGCAAGTGAAGATTATCACAATTGAAGACCCGATCGAATTTCAATTTATAGGGAAACAGGCGGAAATCATCCAACGAGAGGTCGGCCTGGATACGGTTTCCTATGAGAGTGGCTTGCGGGAAGCATTGCGCCAGAGCCCGGATGTGATTGTGATCGGAGAAATTCGGGACGCAGAGACAGCATCCGCCGCGCTCCGGGCTGCCGAAACAGGGCATCTGGTCATAGGGAGTCTGCATGCGAACAGCGTTGTTGAGTCGATCACGCGTTACCTTCTGTTCGGTCCAAAAGAATGTTCAGCAGAGATGCGTTATAGCCTTGGAAAATCGATCAGAATGATCACAAATCAACGACTCTTGCGGAAACGGAGCGGGGGTCGAGTTGCCGTTCGGGAAATCTGTGTGCATGCACCGAACGTCGAAGCGGTAATCCTCCGGGGGAATGAACAGGAACTAGTCAGCTACATGCTGGCGGGCCGAGAACTCGGTATGGTCGATTTTCAGAGTGCCTTAAAAGCTGTCCAAAACCAGGTGGAACCTGGCGAATGCCAACGTTACGGTCGCTAGGATGTACTGTGCCAATCTTTCGGAAGCGCTGCTAGGGCGCTCCGGATCAGCAGCCAATAGTAGCAACAAAATACAAGTAAGCACTTGCATTCGTGAAAAATTGTAAGTATCTACTTGCATCAAGGCAGGGGAGACACAGAAGCGTGCGACCAGTTCTTCCGTCGAGCAAACGAGACGGCGGTTGCTGAATGCTGCTGCCCGAACCTTTTCAAAGGATGGTATTCGAGGAGCGACAACGCGGGAAATTGCGAAGGAAGCCGGGGTTAATGAAGTCACTCTCTTTCGGCATTTCAAGAGCAAAGAACAATTGCTTGGCGCAGTCATCGAAACAGGGTTGGTTTCTGAACTTGCCCTGATGAATGCGCAAGCATCTTGGGGAGAGAATCTCCGTGAAAACCTCGCTCGATATGCCAAGCATTATTACGAGCATCTCGAAAAGAAGGAAGCATTCGCACGCGCTCTCATCGCTGAGTCCGGGACATTGCCTGAATCAGTGCAGACGATGATTACCCGTGTTGTCAAACCAGTCCGTGACCGGTTAATCGAAATGTTGAAGGTGGCGCAGAAAGCGGGTGTGATTCGCTCTGGCCTTGATGTCGAATGCGCAATCGATGCCTTTAAGAATACGCTCTGCGCTGGGATGCTTCGGCAATCCAGTTGCCTCCCACGGAATTATTCGGCCAATGCCTACATCGATACTGTGGTCGACATTTTTTTTCGCGGAATGGAGGCATGAACATACCAGTTGCTTTTGGATTTTTAAGCAAGTTATCTATGCCCCAGCAAATTGAGATTGAGAAACCGAAAGCAAACGCGGTCGTGCGGGAGACTAGGTCTGCAGCCGAGTCCACGGGTACGACTCGGTCCAATTCCGGGAAGCGCACCGCGATTACATTCGGAATTGCAGCCCTCTTTGCGCTCGTGGTGATGGTAGGTGTGGTTTACCTGACAAATTCTGCAGCCTACCAATCGACAGATGATGCGTTCATCGATGGTCACATCATTCCAGTTTCGTCCAAAGTCGCTGGACGGATTCAGGCTGTCTATGTCGATGCGAATCAAGCGGTGACAAAGGGAGATCTGGTAGTCGAGCTCGACCCGAGAGATTTTGATGCAGCGGAACACCAGAAAGACGCTGCCCTCCAAAGCGCCAAGGCGCAGATAGGTGCGATGAATGCCGGGCTCGACTACGCGATGGCGCATGTTCAAACGATGCAGGCGACAGTGGAGGCGGACAAAGCGACTGCTGAAGCCGACCGGGCGCAAAATGACAGAGCGCAGAGCGATCTGCGGCGATACGAAGATTTGTATAAGACCAAGGTGGTTTCGCCTTCGGATCTGGATCGATATCGCTCCGCTGCACAGAGTGCCCAAGCAACTTACGACGCTGCCTTGAAGAAAATAACGAGTGACGAAGCCCAAATCGCTGAAACTCAGGCTCAAGTCTCAGCTGTCACTGCCTTGATAGCAGGTGATAAAGCAAAAATTAATCAATCGGATGCCGATCTTTCAGCAGCCAGATTGAACCGGTCATATACCAGGGTTGAAGCTCCGGAGAGCGGTTGGGTAACTCAAAAATTAGTCGAGCCGGGAGCCTACGTTCAGGCGGGCCAGAACCTGTTTGCTCTTGTCCCTCAGAAAGTTTGGGTCACGGCGAATTTCAAAGAGGATCAGATTCGTCATATGCGAAAGGAGCAACCGGTGGAGATTGTCATCGATGCGTTGCATGGCAAAAAGTTCAGCGGACATGTGGACAGCATTCAGGCAGGGAGCGGCGCTCGTTTCAGTCTGTTACCTCCTGAGAATGCGACTGGGAATTATGTGAAGGTGGTCCAGCGTATTCCTGTCAAAATTGTTTTCGATAGCCCGGTGAATAACAGGAGCGAATTGCCTTTGGGTCCTGGTGAATCGGTGGTGCCAACTGTGAAAGTTGGTGAGCCTCACTATTCGCTGATTAATCTGGTCGCCACTTTTGTCATCATTTGTGTGGGCGTGATTTTTATCGTCCGACGAGGCCTCGGCAAACCGCTAACAAAATAAAATTGTTCCTGAGCTTTTAAGCCATGGTCGCACCAATAGCCGGGGACAATCTATCGGGCCAATGGACATCGAAAGTCAATCCGTGGCTGATTGCTCTTTCAGTGATGTTAGCAACGTTCATGGAAGTTCTCGACACCTCTATTGCGAACGTCTCGCTCAATCACATTGTGGGCAATCTCTCAGCAAGTAGGGATGAAGCGACCTGGGTTCTAACGAGTTACCTTGTTTCCAACACAGTCATACTACCAGCAAGCGGGTGGCTTGGCCGATTTTTCGGACGGAAGCGTTTCCTGATCACCTGTATCGGCCTATTCACCATTGCATCGGCTCTGTGTGGAATGGCGCAGAGTCTAGGGTTTCTGATTATTGGCCGGATTCTGCAAGGTATGGGTGGAGGAGCTCTCCAACCGATTTCACAGGCGGTTCTCCTTGAAAATTTTTCGAAGGAAAAGCGGGGATCCGCAATGTCAGTGTATGCAATAGGTGTCATCGTCGCACCAATCCTTGGTCCGACACTTGGTGGCTGGTTGACCGACAACTACTCGTGGCGATGGGTGTTCTACATTAATCTGCCGATTGGTATCCTCGCTGCCTTTCTCTGTCACCTGTTTTTGGAAGATCCGCCCTATCTGAAGGAAACCAAGGCGGGCAAGATTGACTTTGTCGGATTCGGATTTTTAGCTATTTGGATCGGTTGTCTACAGGTGTTTCTAGATAAAGGGCAGGACGACGATTGGTTTTCTTCTAAATTCATTTGCTGGCTA
>Ga0075362_10000399_pt1 | contig 12524 bp, 12 predicted proteins | sample EndMetdeltDD1762_FD_71397 | JGI IMG/M metagenome (GOLD analysis project Ga0075362, IMG submission 71397) | Populus endosphere microbial communities from Tennessee, USA - Endosphere MetaG P. deltoides DD176-2 | ecosystem: Host-associated > Plants > Roots > Endosphere | place: USA: Tennessee...
CCGCTCTTGATCAATTCCGATGCACATGCTCCGAGCGAGGTTGCCCACGGGTTCGAATCTGCACGGAATTTAGCGCTCCAGGCCGGCTACACAAAAACGGTTCGGTTCGAAAGGCGGCAACGTTTCGAGGTCGACTTATGACTCTTAACGTCCGCGGCAGAACGATCAAGTTCCCACGTCGACCACTGATCATGGGAATTGTGAATATTAACACTGATTCCTTCTCCGATGACGGCTCCCTAGACATCAACCGCGCAATCCAGCTCGCCCGGGATCAGACCGCGGCAGGCGCTGATATAATTGATGTTGGCGGCGAGAGCGCAGGAACAAACCGAACAGCGATTAGCACCAAGGAAGAGATTAATCGGACCACCCCTTTTTTTGAGCGGTTCGAAGAGGTTTATCACGGCCTCTGCCCGGTTGACGCACTACAGGTTTTCCCTCCTCTTTTGTCGATAAACACGTGGCGATCGCCTGTCGTCGAGATGGCTTTCAAAGCCGGCGTACATCTCTTAAATGATATGAGTGCTTTGCCGACAGATGACAATGCGATTATCGCGGCCCGTTATAATGCCGCCCTTTTGATCATGCACTCAGTTGGCCAACCAAAACAGAAGCATACACACATTCAGTACAAAAATATTCTCGACACGCTGGATGAGTTCTTCGAGCGCAAAATCAAACAGGCCACCAAGGCAGGGTTGTCCCTTGATTCCATTGTGTTGGATCCCGGAATCGATTTCGCCAAGCAGAAGGAGGATAATCTCCGAATTTATCAGCAACTTGCTCGACTCACCCAGTTTGAACGCCCGATTCTATTGGCGGTCTCCCGGAAGACGGTCATCCACGACGTCCTCGGAATTCAAAATGCTGCTGACCGAGACGCTGGAACGATTGCATGCGTTGTCGCCGGCACGCACCGCGGTGCTTCAATCTTCCGTGTCCACAATGTGCGCGTCGTCTCCCAAGTACTCAGGGTGATTTACCCTGTTATTCAACTAAGCGGAAATTTTATCAAAGCTGATGAAATTTCATAGCGGCGACGGAGCGCCGCCTTCTAGGACCCGAGTTTAACCCGCTCATAGCGGAAAGAGCGCATGTCAGCGACGTGAAGATGAGAAATATTCTGAGTTCCGGACTCTAAATTCCTACGTCCCCGAGGGTTGCGGCTCGACGGAATCAGGATCGCTGATCCGCAGAGGGCCGCGACGTTTGTAAAAATCGTACCGGGAAAGAATCGTTCTCACGTACCGAGCAGTCGACGGAAAATCTATATTCTCCTTAAAGACCTGTGCCGTCACCGATTGCCCAGCTATTTTCTGACTGGCTTTGCGAATCCAGCGATCAACCCGGCTTTTTCCGGCATTGTACTCGGCTAACGCAAATGGCACTGCATTGTCCCGGATGATCCAGCGCTGCACCGCTTTGCTGAGATACCAGGTCCCGACCTCAAGGTTCACCTCGGGCCGCAACAATTGATCAGGCTGAAAATTCGAAACCCCTTTTGCTGCCACCCAGTCTAGCGCCGCAACTTCAGAGACCTGCATCAGGCCACGTTCCCCATGTTGACCGACCATATCCGCCTGGAAACGGCTCTCACGCCAGACAACCGCCTTGACCAATCGTGGATCGATGTTGTGTTCTCTGCTGACCTTTACTATCATAGTGTCGAATTGGTGATAATCTGTCCAATTCGTCAGTTCGCGAAGGACATAAAATGGATCGTGCGACCGGAGCATCAGATAGGCGATAGCTGCGAGGCAGGACAAAAAAAAGACGGCAACTACCTTGATAAGGAGCATACCAACAGCTCGCCAAGGGCAGTTCTGATTTTGACTTTGCTCTAAAGACATTAGACTGCGACAGTCAACATGCAGCGGTACGCCCGAGTCATCACGGATGACCCCACAGATAAAGAACTAGATTACACCATTCCTGAATCGTGGGTTGGCAAGATTCATATCGGTTCTCGCGTAAAAGTTCCACTACGTTCACGCGAAATACTAGCAACAGTTGTAGCGCTCGTCGACATGCCATCGGTGTTATCGCCAAAAATAATTTCGTCTATGGTCTCGGAGACGCCTATCATAAGTAACTCGCTCCTGGCACTGGCTCGCTGGATGGCGGACTACTATTGTTGCTCAATCGAGGCTGCAATCCGATGCGTTTTACCGCAGGTCATCCGGAAAGCCGAGCTCGGGTTCAAACGAGAGCGCTACGTCTCGGTCCAGCACAAGCCCAGCAAGGAAGAATTGGAACGCCTCCAAACCAAGACTCCGCGCCAGGCCGCTGTGCTGTGCTCGGCACTCACTTTGGCTAAGCCGATCCGCTGGAAAGAACTGCAACTCCAAACGATGACCACCGACCGAACTATTCAGCAATTGGTGGACCGTGGCTGGTTTCGGACCCATATGGAAATCGCAGAACGCGATCCGTACGCAAACGAGTGCTTCATTCCGAACAACGCATTGATCCTGAACCCAAGTCAATCCCTTGCTCTCGACACTGTGACTGACTCGATCGAAGCGAAAAAGAGTCAGCCAATCCTTTTACATGGGGTAACCGGGAGCGGCAAGACAGAGATCTATCTCCAGGCAATCCAGGGGTGCCTTGCGCGAGGATTGGGCTCACTAGTTCTCGTACCGGAGATTTCTTTAACACCCCAAACGGTGGAACGCTTTAAGATGCGTTTCCAGACAGACCTGATCGCAGTGCTACACAGCCACCTCTCCTCCGGTGAACGCCACGACGAATGGCACAAACTGAACAGCGGCAGGGCCCGAATCGCGATCGGCGCCAGGAGTGCAGTATTTGCTCCTGTGGCCCGCCTGGGTCTGATCGTGGTCGACGAGGAACACGAAAGCTCGTACAAACAGGAGGATGCTCCGCGCTATCATGCACGAGACATTGCCGTTGTCCGCGCCCAACTCGAGTCCTGTGCAATCCTACTCGCCAGTGCGACTCCGTCGCTAGAGAGTTATCACAACGCGAAGAGCGGCAAATATCGCCTGCTCCAGCTCACCGCTCGCATCGATGATCGACAGATGCCGTTTATTAGAATCGTCGACATGCGTCAGGAGTACCTTAAGCAGAAACAACTCCCGCTCATTTCCAGCAGCCTCTCCCAGGCCATTGAGGAACGTCTGGCCAAAAAAGAACAAACGATTCTGTTTCTTAATCGACGCGGATTTGCCACTTCACTGGTTTGCAATCTGTGTGGGTACGTCACTAAATGCCCAAATTGCAGTGTAGCGCTCACATTCCACCTCGGCGAAAAACGGCTCAAATGCCACCTTTGCGGTCACATTTCAGTCGCGCCGAAGAAATGTCCGCAGTGTACTGATCCATCTATTCGATACTCCGGGTACGGCACCGAAAAAGTTGAGGGTGTGATTCAGAAATTCTTTCCAACAGCAAAGGTGGCACGAATGGATGCCGATTCAATGACCCGAAAAGAGGCTTACCGGGAGATATTGCATGCGTTTCGGACCGGTAAGATCGACATTCTGATCGGCACACAGATGATTGCCAAAGGACTCGACTTTCCAAATGTGACGCTTGTCGGCATCATCAACGCCGATGTCGGATTGCACATGCCCGATTTCCGTGCCGGCGAGCGCACCTTCCAATTGCTCACTCAGGTCGCCGGGCGCACAGGGCGTGGGGATATGGCTGGGGAAGTTTTTGTACAGAGTTCCACCCCGTTCAGTCCTTCCATCCAGTTTGCGAGACACCACGATTTCGAGGGTTTCTGGGAGCAAGAGATGGAATTCCGTGAACGGTGTGAATATCCACCTTTTTTCCACCTATTCATGATTCACGTCCGGTCGGAACATCAGCGCCGAGCCGAGTTTACGGCGGAAACACTTCACCGGCGTATTAACGAAACTTTGGATCTCGGTGTCACCCTCCATCCCGTAGTGCCGGCGCCGATCGAGCGATCCAAGGGATACTATCGTTACCAGATTCTGTTGCGGACTCGAAGCATCCGGAAACTGAGCCGGAGCGTCCACGCCACATTGGAAAAGCTGACTTTCCCAAAAGATGTCCATGTTTCAGTGGATGTCGATCCGTACCAGGTACTATAACCTTCTGAAATACCTCCGCAGGGCGTGAAAAGAAAGTTTATCCACAGTTTTTTTGGAAGGACGGAGAGGTTATTTATCTTGGTGGACTCTGTCCTCTGGCACACAGGATGGACGACCTCCGTGTCACTCGACCTATTGACGTGAAAATGCCGAACTCTTCAGCGAACCTGAGTTCAAGAAGCAAAAGTGGAACAGCATCCCGCGAAATCCTTTCCACAATATATAATCTGCGTAAATCTGTGAACCGAATCAGGGTTCCTGGTAACGTGGCTTTTCTTTGAGCCATTCACGGAATCGTTGGATGTTCTGCCGCGTGCCTACGACCAAGAGCCAATCGCCTGGCTCCAGCACCTGGAATGGACCTGGAAACAGGACTCGAAACTCGCCACGAGAAAGCCCGGCAATCTGGACACCGGTCTGGCGTGGAATATCAAGTTCTGCGAGGGCGAGCCCCGTAACCCAGCTCTTTTCAGGGAGCTCCAGAGATTCCAATCGGACCTCCTCTAGAAGATCCATTTTCTCTTCCGTGGTCGAACTTCCTTCCATGAACGTCCGAACATTCTGAATCTGAGCTTCGGTTCCGAGGACAAGTAAGATATCGCTCGGAAAGACCGCCGTATCCGGTCCGGGGCTTGGGACTGAATACCCCTGGCGCTCCAATCCAACAACTGAACACCCGAACTTGCTCCGCAACCCAAGATCGCCCAGACTCTTGCCGAACCAAGCGATCGAGTCTGGCACCCGGAGCTCACTCAAATTCAGATCCCATTCCTGATGTTCCTTCAGCCATTCCTCCCGGATATTCTGACGTCTCTCATCAGGGGAAAGAATAGCCTCCGACAGTTCCATATCGATCCGGCGATGCATTAATCGAATGTTTTTCCCGAATATTAATGCGTAGGCCAGAGTCGTTACCAGAATTGCACTAAAAAACCAACCAGAGGCACCGCTAACCGGTGTCAGGAGCCAGACCCAGACAAACAGAAGGAATGCCGTTATTAGCTCGAGACAAATCTGCAGAATCGGACGCTGTCTATCCTCCTCCCTAGTCAATGCGAGTTCAACCAATGCAGTGACAAATTCGGCAAATCGACGCCAGACACCGAGCAACGGTCCAGTAACAGCGATCCCTACGAGCACCCAGAACACTGGCTCCCGCCACTCTGCTGTACTCTCCGGCAAGAACTGCTCCCATTTCCGTAAAAATAACGGTGCAAAAATCAGGATACCAGTCACAAAAATGGTTGTAACAACAAGAAGAGGTAACCGTTGCCTGGCAAGACTGAACACACGGCTCCGTTGTTGACCTTCGCTCACAGAGATCAGGAATTGATCGTAAAGGCTGAGCAATTCTCGGAGAAACTTCGGTTCAGCTTTCATCACGAAGTTCGTGATCGTTGCCGAATGCTGCATGAGAAACGGCGAGACAAAAGCGGTAAACAACGCGACGCCGACAGCCACCGGGTAATAATCCTCAGATAACATCTTAGCGGACACACCCACTTGCGCGATGATGAAAGCAAATTCACCAATGGGTGTCACCATGAGACTGGTCCGGATCGCATCACGGGTTGAGGTACCGGTAATTAAGAGGGCCGCACTTAGCGCGACGGTGCGCACAACAATAGCGACAATGCCAAGAGACAGAATCAGGACCCAATTCTTCAAAAGTGAACTCGGCTCCAACAGCATGCCGATCGAGACGAAGAAAACCGCGATGAACACATCCCGTAACCCTTGCATCGCCCGTTCTACCGTTGGCCGTTGCGGAGTTTCAGCCATGATCGCGCCGAGCACGAACGCGCCTAGAGCCAAGGTATACCCAGTCTTTACTGCAATCACAGCGATGCCAAGCAACAAACCCACTGTTGTGATCGTTAGCAAATCGGTTCCAGCGCGATTCAGACGACGAAGCATCGGCGGGAGAAGCAGCAGACCGAGTACGATCAGCACAATTACAAAAATGAGTAGCACTCCCAGGATTCGAATGATGTTTGCTTCCGGCCCGCTGTGCATCTGGGCCATGGAGGAGATGAAAGTCAATACCACGACAGCCACCAGATCTTCGAGGACAGTGATACTCATCGCCAGGTTCCCGGCCCGCTGGTGAATCAGCCCTGTTTCTGGCAGAATTTTCCCAATGATGGCCGAACTGGAAGCCATCAACATCCCAGCAACAAAGAAACTTTCCGATGATCCGATATGCAGAAGTGGACAGATCGATCGAACCATATTGAAGACCAGGGCCGCCCCAAGCGCCACAGCCAGAACAATGCCGATCCCCATCCGCCGCAATTTGCCAAGACTTAGGTCGAGCCCAATCGAAAACATGAGGAAGACAAGTCCAAGTTGGGATAACGCTTCAATCCGATGTTGATCGGAAACCACAGCAAACGGCGGAGTATGTGGGCCAACAATTAAGCCAGCCAATAGAAATCCGACAATACTTGAGAGACCTATTTTCTGGCAAAGAAAGCCGGCAATTCCTGCCACAAAAGTTACCACCGCCAAATCTTGCACCAGATCGAACTCACTCATTTGACCCCCCATTAAAAACCAAGATCCATTTCCAATGGAACTCCGGAGATAAAAAAAGAATACTTCATAAGGCTCCGATCAGCGCAGAAATTCGAGTGCTCAAGGCGTGACGGAGGGGTCTAGGGCAGGTTAATCCCGGAGATCACACCTGGTTAATCTCTGCAATGTAGGTTTTTGACAGCCTACTCCTTGCCGCGCCCTGTAAGTGCATAACACGTTCTTTAATGAATAGAGCCCACGCATTTGCCCTTTCCAATAAAAGATGGATGCGAGAAAACGTTTCCGAGAATCCAATCTTTCTTCCGTATGACTAAAACTTCTACCTGGATGGCGCTCCGAAACCCGGTCTTCCGAAAGCTTTGGTTAGCGACCCTCATTTCTGGTACCTGCGTTGCTGCGCATGATACGGCAGCAACCTGGACGATGCACATGATGACCAATTCGGCGCTATTGATCTCGCTCATATTGACAGTAGCATCGCTTCCATTCTTCCTTTTTACTCTGCCGGCAGGGGCTCTGGCAGACATACTAGACCGGAAGCGAATCATGTATTTCATGAATACCTGGCTGGCCGTATCGGCTGGCGGACTCGCGCTCTGCGGCTGGTTGCATTTGCTGAATCCCGTTGTCCTCTTAATAGACGTTTTCCTGATAGGAATTGGATTTGCTTTAATGCACCAGCATGGACATCGATTCAGCCCGAAATTGTCACCAATGATGAACTGCCGTCAGCGGCGACATTGGGAGGATTACAGCTAAACATATCTAGTATCATTGGACCTGCACTAGGTGGGATGGTGCTCCCTATGGTTGGAGCCAATACGGGTTTCGCAGGGAACGCCATCTGTTCCCTTCTCATCATCGTTGCCGTTGCGCAGTTACGGCGCAAGGAGTTAACGACTCATCTTCCCTTGGAAAATTTTGTCGAGTCGTTCCTAACCGCGATTCGTTATGTCCGATATGCTCCAGGGATCCAAGTGATTCTGGCACGGAACATCTTGTTTGCGCTCTTCATTTCCGTGATTCCGGCATTGCTACCGGTGGTCGGTCTAAAGGAATTGCATCTAAATGCATCGAGCCTCGGTCTCGTATTTACGTGCATGGGGATCGGCTCGGTGTTGGGAGCAGCGTTTATCATGCTATTGGCGCGGGTGAAATTTGCATCGAACAGTATTACCGTCTTGGCAAACATTCTCGTTGCCGTCGTATTTGGGTTGATGGCTTTGATTCGGCATCACGAATTTTTCCTTGTGGCTGCGATGCCGAATTGGGCTCGTGGCCGAATGAATGCAACTGTTATCATGGTGTCGTAAGGCGCGATGGCGCTGGGCGGCGTGATCTGGGGTTCTTCGGCGTTGATGTGGGGCGTCCAAGCGATTCTCTTGATGGCAGCAGCCTTGTTGCTCGTGAGCCTCATCCTCCTAGTTTGGCTCTCGATCGATTTTACCGAGACGCTCGACGTCGCACCGGCATTGGTGAGCGGACAGGCCCATCGATTGATTCACCAACCACAGCCGCGCGATGGACCCGTTATCATTTCTATACTATAGATGTCAAAATCGACCGCAGGCTCGGACCTACATTGATGAATCTCCTTCGGGAGGTTCGGTTGATCCATTTACGGAATGGAGCATTTGCCTGGCGTTTGTACGAGGACCTGGGGCAGATCAATACTTACCGCCTGGAAATGATGTATCCATCCTGGACAGGGTATCTGTTACAGCGGGAGAGAATGACAAGGCGCGAGCAAGAGACGATCGATCAGGCAATTGCCCTCCACATTGGAGAGAATCCACCTGAGCTCCAGCATTTTCTTTGCGTGAACCAGGAGTTGCACATACGACCATTTGTTGTCACGCGGCCAACGGGGACGGTCGAGGCGCCGTTGGGCATGGAGGATACGGAGGCGTCCTGATCCCCTATGAACAGTGCAACTCGGCAGAAAGATATCCCAACAACCTTGAGGCACTAATCCTCAAGAATTGATCCCGTGGTGTACGATGCCCCAGGGGATAGCAGCAATCGCCTGCCAGGCAGGCGATTGCTGCTTTGATTTCGCTGACTCTTGCCGGCGAGGCGATAATAAGAAAGGTGACGATCAATCAGGCACGCGTTCGCGTGTCGCCTTCTGACCATGAACTTCCAGACTATTTTTGGGTAAGTGCAGATTCCAATGCATGCCAACCCAGAGTCGCACACCTAAGACGTTGTGGGAATTTTTTGACGCCGCCGAGGGCTCGTAGATTGCCGAGAGTTGCAGGGGGGGTGATCTCTTTTGTGAGGAAATCAATGAAGAACCGTTGGAGCTCAAGCGCAGCAACGGATGTCTTTCCCTTGACTTGCCCAGTCATGAGTGACGTGGAAGCCATGCATATCGCGCATGCTTGTCCGGTAAAATGAATGTCCTCAATGACATCATCAACCGTGCGACGGACGAACACGGTTATCTCGTCTCCGCAAGAGGGGTTATACCCTTCGGCTTTTACCGCCGGTGGGGGCAGTTCGCCAAAATTTCTCGGTCGTTTCGAGTGGTCTAAGACGATTGTCTGATAAAGTTCGTCGAACTCCATTACGTACCAAAATATTGTACCGCGGACTGTAACACCTCGGTCAAGCGATCGATTTCATCTTCGGTATTGTAAAAGTAAAAACTTGCACGGGCGGTTGCTTGTAGACCGAGCTTTCGCATTAGCGGTTGGTTACAGTGGTGGCCGCCGCGGAGCGCTATACCGTGTTGATCTGCATAAGTCACGAGATCATGGGCATGAATAGTATTGAGTTGGAAGCTGACGAGACCTGCGCGTTCTCCGCGTGGTCCCAAGAGCCGAATCCCTGGTAAGCTGGAGAGACGGTCATAGGCCAGGCGACCAAGGTAGTGGTCATTCTCTTGAATCGCGGTCCGCCCAATGCGCTCGAGGTAATCGAGCGCCGTCGCAAGGCCAATCACACCGGCAATATGCGGTGTCCCGGCTTCAAAACGATGGGGACCAGACTTCCATTCCGCAGATTCATAGGTCACCCTTGAAATCATCTCTCCTCCGAACTGGTAAGGTGACATCTCTTCCAGCAACGAAGGTACGCCGTATAGAACACCGATCCCGGTTGGACCGCAGCATTTGTGTCCGGAAAAGACGAGAAAATCGCATCCCAACTCCTGGACATTGATCGGGGCGTGTCCAGTGCTTTGGGCAGCATCGACCAGGGTCGTTACACCGGCAGCTCGTGCCACTCGGCAGATTTCCGCGACCGGGTTGATACAGCCGAGAGAGTTCGAGATATGGGTGAATGCAAGAATCTTGACAGGGCGAGTTCTCAGCCGAGTCTCAAGTTGCGACCAGTCGATCTCACCCTCGTCACCGGTGACGGCGAGATATTCAAGGAAGGCCCCATTTCTTCGGGCAAGCATCTGCCATGGAATCAAATTAGCGTGATGCTCCATTTCGGTGATTAAGATCACATCGTCGCGCTGGATATGTTCGTTGCCCCATGCAGTGGCTACCAGATTGATGCCTTCGGTCGTTCCTCGTGTGAAAACGATCGAGTCGGCAGATGGCGCACCGATATATCTGGCAATCCTAGATCGCGCTTCCTCATAGAGCTGCGTTGCCCGGGAGCTGAGTTTGTGGATTCCGCGGTGGACATTAGCGTGGTCCTCGTGGTAGTACCGGGAAATTTCATCGATCACGCAATTTGGGTGTTGCGTTGACGCGGCGTTATCCAGATAGATCAACGGAACTCCATGGACCCTCTGGTCGAGAACAGCGAAGTCTGCCCTGTATTTCTGCGCCAACGAATCAACAACCACGAACGACCATCATGTGGTCGACGAGGCCGTGCAAGCAGGATCAGCCTGCATTGAGAGATTAGGGGGCAGCTTTCGGGGAACGAGCGAATGCTGGTGGCAGATTCGCCTCGACCGTGCTCCTGCTTGTTCTTATGGACCTTATTGCTTTCGGATTACCGCACCGCGAACCGTTTATTTTTGTGGAATCGATCAATCAGCTCGAAGCCGGATCGTCTGCTGACTGTTCCAAAACCTTTTATGGGGATGAACCATTCTTTCGAGGGCATTTTCCCGGAAATGCAATCGTTCCTGGTGTGCTCCTAACTGAAGGAATGGCGCAAACCGCTGGAATTGCGGTTGGTGGACCTGGAAAAATGTTTTTGTTGACAGCGATTCGATCCATGAAATTTTTGCGAGCCGTACGTCCGGGAGAACAAATCTCTTTCAATGCACGGAAGGTGGGGGATGTTGGAGGGTTGATCCAATGTGCGGTGAAGGCTCGGGTCGGTGTAGAGCTGATCGCGGAAGGTCAAATCATTCTCGCTGAGTCTTCAGTGCCCGCATAGGACGAAGATCGATATCGAAAGGAGAGAGAAAGACAGGCGCGAGGTCGAAACCCGCTTTGCCTTGATTCCAAATTTTCCCTAATAGAGCGATCGCGCTCAGCTACTGGAGAAAAGGGTTGGTCCGTTTTTCTTCACCGATCGTAGTTTTTGGCCCATGCCCCGACAAGACACAGGTTTGATCTGGCAAGGAAAATATTTTTTTGTGAATTCCCTTGATCAACAAATTATAATCTCCCCCAGGAAGATCTGTGCGTCCGATGCTTCCTGCAAAAAGGACGTCGCCACCGAAGAGGAGATTGTGCTCAGCAGAATACAAACAAACGCTACCGGGACAATGGCCTGGGACAGAAAGGACTTGAAGTTTCAATCCTTGGAGTTCAATTGCTGGAGTTTCCTCGAGGAAAAAATCGGCTCTCACTGGCTCAGCTACCAGGAAGGCCCCGAATTTCTCAGAGAAATTCGGGTCTGCGATAATCGGGGCACTCTCCGGGTGGTAAGCCACTTGGCAATTGAAGAGACGCTTGATTTTTGCAGCATCGTCAATGTGGTCAACATGCCCGTGGGTAATCAAGAGAAGGTCGGGCTTGACGCCCAATTGTTGGAGCCAGCTGACTGATCCTGTAGGAGCGTCTATAAGGATACTTCCGCTCGGCACTTTAACCAGATAAGCATTCGTATTGAAAATACCACCAATAAACGTTTGAAACTGAAGCATATTAGAGAGAAACTTCGCAGTCTGTAATTACGTCAGATTTTTGGTGTTATGCCGGGGTTCTGCCATACTTACGCAAGTATATAAACTGTGCATTCTGGTCGACACATGAAAAATATTAGTATCCTTATCGTCGCGGTGTTGTGGTATCTCGGCACGACACTTGAACACGCAGAAAGTAAGACGAATACTGCCGACCTGCAGCAGGTAGCAATCACTGTAGGAAAACTCCTGGAGCAGGGCCACTATAGCCGCCAGAAATTGAATGACGAGGCCTCGAAACGCATCCTTGATACATATCTACAGAATCTGGACTACAACAAGCTCTTTTTTACACAGGAAGATATTGACCAGATCACACAGAAATATGACACAGCACTTGGGGACGACATTCTGCTTGGTAATCTACAGCCGGCCAAGGAGATTTATGGGATTTTCAAACAGCGGGTCGAAGATCAAGTCGCAAAGGTCCGCCAACTTCTAAAGAAAGAGTATACCTTCAACAGCACTCGATCGGTCGCACTAGATCGCCGGAAAGAACCTTGGCCGGCGAATATGGCTGAGGCTAATGATTTGTGGCGAGACCGAATCGAAGGCGAATTATTACAGGAAAAGCTGAACAAGCTTGCGATCGATCCAGGGCCCAAAGTGGTGGGTCGCCGCTACGATCAGCTCCTGAAGAGCATTCAAGCACGAGATAATCAGGAGGATATCACACAGCTGTTCCTGAACGCTGTGGCGCAATCATACGATCCGCACTCGGAATATCTCGGTAAATCAGACCTCGAAAGTTTTGAAATCAATATGCGGCTTTCGCTGATTGGGATCGGAGCGGA
>Ga0075362_10000400_pt1 | contig 12473 bp, 13 predicted proteins | sample EndMetdeltDD1762_FD_71397 | JGI IMG/M metagenome (GOLD analysis project Ga0075362, IMG submission 71397) | Populus endosphere microbial communities from Tennessee, USA - Endosphere MetaG P. deltoides DD176-2 | ecosystem: Host-associated > Plants > Roots > Endosphere | place: USA: Tennessee...
GCTAGGGTGCTCGCGGTGCTAGGGTGCTCGCGGTGCTAGGGTGCTCGAGGTGCTCGAGGTGCTCGAGGTGCTCGAGGTGCTCGAGGTGCTCGAGGTGCTCGAGGTGCTCGAGGTGCTCGAGGTGCTAGGTGCTTCAGCGACGGCCGCGCAGTTCGCCGAGGACGAGCCAGGCGGCGACGAAGCCGAGCGGCAGCGCGGCGGCGCAGCGTGCGGCGTTCGAATAGTGGGCGAGTCCGGCGACCTCGGTGGTCCAGGTGACGGCCGTCGGCAGCGCGGCGGCCGCGAGCAGCCATCGCGCGCGGCCGGCGCCGCTCATCGTCGCCATCACGATCGCGACCGGCGCCGCGACCGCCGCGCCGATATAGAGCCCGGTGCAGCGGGCGCAGACCGGAAGCTGCAGCCCATGAACGAAGAACGATCGCTCAGGCCGCTGATGGCAGATGAAGGATCCGACCGGAAACATCAGATCGGGCGCCAGGAAGAGCGCCGCCGTCCACACGACGACCCCCGCCCCCAGCCCGATCCGCAGCGCACGCATGCGGCGATCTTATCGCCCCGCGCCGCAGACCGAGCACCCTGCGCACCCGCGCCGCCGCCCTACTTCGTGCCCCCGCCGACGCCGAGCGTGGCCGGACGCCGCGCGCCATCCGCCGTATAGCCCAGGCGCGTCCGCGAGCGCACGTCGGGTCGTGTCACCACCTGCACGCTCACGCGGCGGAACGTCCCGTCGGCCTGCCCGTTCACCGGGACGTAGCCGATCGAGTACTGGCTCGCGAGCTCCGACGCGATCGACGCGTAGACGCCCTTCAGCCCGGTCGGCGCCGGAAAGAACGACTGCGCGCCCGTCTCCTTCGCGAGCGCCTTCATCGTGACGTCCGCGTCTTCCATGCCCCGGCGGCCCCAGATCTCTTCCAGTTTCGCCTGCGCCGCCGACTGCAGCGACACGGTATAGATGCTCACGCCCAGCCGCCGCGCGAGCCCGATCACGTCGTCGAAGCTCACCACGCTCGCGGTGTCGGCGCCGTCGGAGAGGACGACGATCGCCTGGCGCCTGACCTCGCCGCCCTGGCGCGCCGCCTGGCCGAACTGCTTGAGCGCGATGTAGACCGCATTGTTGAGACAGGTCGACCCGTACGGCTCCGTGCTCCGCACGGCCTTCTCGAGCAGCGCCGGGTCGGAGGTCAGCGGCTGCAGCACCGACACGGTGTTGGAGAAGCTCACGACGGCGCCGCGATCCTCGGGACGCAGCGTCTTGAGGAACGCCGACGCCGCCTCGTGCACGGCCGCGAGCTTGTCGCGCATGCTCGTGCTGGTGTCGATCAGCACGATCAGATCGACCGGGACGCGCGTCGACTCGAAGAACTGGACGTCCTGCTTCACCCCGTCCTCGTAGACGACGAAGTCGGCAGGCTGGAGGTCGCGGACGAACTTGGCGCCGCGATCCTGCACGGTGACATTGAGGGCCACCAGGGCCGAGGCGCTGCGAAAGGTGGGTGCGGGCGACAGCCGCGCCTGGGCACCATCCTGCTGCGCCAACAGATTCGAGGAAGCGAGAACGACACCGGCCGCAAGTGCGAACACCTTCACGGACAACCTCCGTGCGGCCCCAAGTGCAAAGGATATTCCGGTCGAGCCGGTGCTGTTTCAGGCCTGAATCAGGCGTGTTTCTCCCATGAACCCGCGCACACCTGGCGCACACCTTTCCACGCTATGAACATTTGGTCTCAGTACCGGAAGGCGGTACGGGCCGAACCGAGTTACAGCCGCCCGAACTGCGCTTCGTACCGGGCGCGAAACTCATCCCACGTATAAGCGTGAGACTGGCCGCCGAGATGCTCGAGCGCGTAAGTGGCAGCGACACTGCCCAGACGGCAACACACGTCGAGCGATGCCTCCATCTCGAGTCCCTTGAGAAGACCGCCGCGGAACGCGTCGCCGACGCCCGTGGGATCGACGATGCGGTGAGGCGGCACGGCCGGGATGGACACTTCGTGCGTGCCGCGGCGCGCGGTGCATCCGTGCTCGCCGCGCGTGACGATGAGCGCGCCGGTCTTCGCCAGGATGGTGTCCTCGTCGAAGCCCGTCTTCTGCTTCATCAGCTCGAACTCGTAGTCGTTGCAGATCGTGATGGCGGATCCGCGGAGTCCTTCCGCCAGCTCGTCGCCGCTCATGCGGGCGCACTGCTGACCCGGGTCCCAGACGTAGGGAATCTGGAGGGTCCGGCACTCCTCCGCGTACTGGATCATCGCCTGCGGGTCGTTCGGAGAGATGATCGCCATCGTGCAGCGGGCGGCGTCGCGGAACGACAGCTCGCCCGCGTTGGCCATCGCGCCGGTGTAGAACGACGCGATCTGGTTGCTCTCGACATCGGTGCTGCAGAAAAACGACGCGGTGAACTTGTCGGCGACCTGCTTCACGAGCGACGTATCGATGCCGGCGGCCTCGAGCCAGCGGCGGTAGTCGTCGAAGTCCTGGCCCGCCGTCCCCATGAGGCGCGGCCGCTCGCCGAGCAGCGCCAGCGTGTAGGCGATGTTGGGCGCGCAGCCGCCGCGGCGCTTGTCCATCGAGTCCACGAGGAAGCTGAGACTGACGCGGTTCATGTGCTCCGGGAGGAAGTGTTCCGTGAACTTCCCCGGGAACGACATGAGGTAGTCGAACGCGATCGATCCGGTGACGACTGTCGACATCTATTTCATGTACCTGCCGATGATCGGCGCAAGGTCCTTCTTGACGCGGTCGGGGACGGCGCCGGGACTGGTGAGGATGGCGTGCTGCAGCGCCGTCGCGCACTCGCAGGTGCGCTCGTACGGCAGCCGCGCGACGGCGTCGGCGATCACGGCCTGCGCGGTCTTCGCGTTGGCCGTCAGGTTCTGGATGATCATCTCGACCGTCACCGAGTCGTGATCGGGATGCCAGCAATCGTAGTCGGTCACGAGCGCGATCGTCGCGTAGCAGATCTCGGCCTCGCGGGCGAGCTTGGCCTCCTGCAGGTTGGTCATGCCGATGATGTCCATGCCCCAGGCGCGATACAGCTTCGACTCGGCGAGCGTGGAGAACTGCGGCCCCTCCATGCAGACGTAGGTGCCGCCCTTGTGCACGGTCGCGCCGACCGCCGTGCAGGCGTCGTAGGCGGCGTCGCCGAGCAGGCCGCACACGGGATGCGCGAACCCGACGTGCGCGACGAGGCCGTTGCCGAAGAACGTGCTCACGCGCCCCTTCGTGCGATCGAAGAACTGATCCGGGATCACCAGGTGCTGCGGCACGTACCGCTCCTGCAGCGACCCCACGGCGCTCGCCGACAGGATGAACTCCACGCCGAGCAGCTTCATCCCGAAGATGTTCGCGCGGTAGTTCAGTTCCGTCGGCATCTGGAGATGCCCCTTGCCGTGCCGCGCGAGGAACGCCACGCGCTGCCCCCGCAGCGTGCCGAGGACGTACGGTCCTGAAGGGTCGCCGAAGGGCGTCTTGACGGTCCGCTCGTCACGGTCCGTCAATTCGGCCATGTCATAGAGACCTGACCCGCCGATGATGCCGATTCTGATCGCTTCGCTCATGTCAGTTGTCAGTCGCCAGTTGCCAGTTACCAGTCGCCTGTTAGTCGAGGGGCTCGACGTACACACGCCCGTCCCGTTCCCGGATGCGGCCGGCAGCGATGGCGGGATCGTGCTCGAAGAAGATAATGTACTCTCTTTCGATCGCCTCGCGCACGAAGGCGCGCTTGAACGCCAGGGTCTCCATCGGATAGAGGTCGTAGCCCATGATCCACGGCACGTCCACGTGCGCCGTCGTCGGGATCAGATCGGCCGTGAAGACGGCGGTGGCGCCGCCGGACTCGAGATACACGATCTGGTGCCACTGCGTGTGGCCGCCGGTGCGCCGCACGCGGACGCCGGGCATGACCTCGCCGTCGCCGTCCATGAAATCGACGACGCCCCGCTCCCTGAGCGGGACGTAGTTCTCGTCGAAATAGCTCGCGCGGTTGCGCTCGTGCGGATGGGTGGCGTCCTCCCACTCGCCGGCGTTGATGACATACCGCGCCTTCGCGAATGCCGGCACGATCGCGCCGGACGCGTCCTTCGCCGTGAAGCCGCCGGCGTGATCGAAATGCAGGTGCGAGGCGAGGACGACGTCGATGTCGTCTCTTCGCACGCCGGCCGCCGCCAGGGACGCATCGAGAGTCTCGGCGCGCTCGAAGCCGTAGATGTCCTGCAGCTTCGGCTCCATCTTCTCGCCGCCGCCGGCGTCGACGATCATGAGGCGGGCCCCCCGGACCAGCAGCGGCCGCATGGCCAGCGGAATCCGGTTCCGCTCGTCCGCGCGCGTGCGCTTCTCCCACAGCGGCTTGGGGACGACGCCGAACATCGCGCCGCCGTCGAGGCGGAAATGACGATCGAGGAGCGGCGTCAGCTCCAGGTCACCGAGCCGCATCGGGCTCCTGCTTCAACTCCACCAGGACGCCGTGCGCGGAGGACGGATGCACGAAGGCGACCAGCGATCCGTGGGCCCCTTCCCGCGGCGCCTCGTCGATGAGACGGACGCCCTTCTCTTTCAGCCGCGCCAGCGCCGCGCGGATGTCGTCCACGCGAAGCGTGACGTGATGAAGGCCGGGGCCGCGCTTCGCGACGTACTTCGCGATCGGCGAGTCGTCGGCGGTCGCTTCCAGGAGCTCCAGCGCGGCGCCGCCCGCCGGAATGAAATGCGCCCGCACGCGCTGCGACGCCACCTCCTCGGGCGCGTCGGGCGCCAGGCCCAGCGCGTCGCGATAGAACGCGAGCGCCTGCTGCAGATCGGCGACGGCGATCCCGATGTGATCGAGCGTCGCGCGGCCCGCGGGGTCGTCGTGCCGGGTCTGAAGACCCGGCCTACGTCGGTCGGGTGAATGGGCATCCGATGAAGCCCGGCCCCCCAAGTCCGACGTAGGCCGGACCTTCAGGTCCGGCGATCCGATCGCGCGCCCGACGATGCCGTCGACGACGCTGTACGGATCCGTCTCGCGCGCCGCGATCCGATCGAGCAGCGCCTCGAACTCCCCGGGCGCCAGCACCTGTCCGGTGACGTGCTGCACGAACCGGTGCGCCAGCAGCTCCTTCACCCGGAACTCGGCCCGGGCGCGGCGGCGCTCCCCCAGCGTGGCGGCCGTGTGCGCGCGGAAGCGCTCGATCGCCTCCACCAGCTCCGCCACGCCCTTTCCCGTGGTCGCCTCGGTCTTGACGATCGGCGGACGCCAGCGGCCGTCGGCGAAGGATTCGAGCGAGAGCATCGCCTCGATCGACGCGACCGTGCGGTCGGCCCCTTCGCGGTCCGCCTTGTTCACCACGAAGATGTCGGCGATCTCCATGATGCCGGCCTTGAGCGCCTGCACGTCGTCGCCGGCGCCGGGCACGAGCACGACGATCGACACGTCGGCGGTGCGGACGATGTCGATCTCGTCCTGCCCGACCCCCACCGTCTCGATGAGGACGATGTCGCGGCCGGCGGCATCGAGGACGAGCGCGGCTTCGGCCGTGGCGCGCGCGAGACCGCCCAGGTGGCCGCGCGTCGCCATGCTGCGGATGAACACGCCCGGATCGGCGACGTGCGCCTGCATCCGCACGCGATCGCCGAGAATCGCGCCGCCGCTGAACGGGCTGGTCGGATCGACCGCCACGACGCCGAGCGTGCGTCCGCCGCGGCGAAGCTCGGCGATCAGGCGATCGACCAGCGTGCTCTTGCCCGCGCCGGGCGCACCGGTGACGCCGGTGAGATAGGCGCGGCCGGTGTGGGGAAAGACGGCCCGGATCAGGTCGGCGCCGGCCGGGCTCTCGTCCTCGACGAGGCTGATGGCGCGGGCGATCGCGCGCGGATCGCCGGCGAGCACGCGTTCGGCGAGGGGACTGCTCACTGGGCCAGCAACTGACGCGCGATCACCAGCCGCTGGATCTCGCTCGTGCCTTCGCCGATCGTGAGCAGCTTCACGTCGCGGAAGTACTTCTCGGCGGGATAGTCCTTCACGAATCCGTAGCCGCCGTGGATCTGGACGCAGTCGTCGGCCACCTTCACGGCGACTTCGCTGGCATACAGCTTCGCCGTCGCCGACTCGCGCGTCATGCGGCGACCGAGATCCTTGAGGTAGGCGGCGCGGTAGGTGAGCAGCCGCGAGGCTTCGATCTTCGTCGCCGCGTCGGCAAGCTTCCACTGGATCGCCTGGAACGCGGCGATCGGCTGGCCGAACTGGCGGCGCTCGAGGGCGTAGGATCGGGCCGCTTCATACGCGCCCTGCGCGAGGCCGACCGACAGCGCCGCGATCCCGATCCGTCCCGCGTCGAGCACCTGCAGCGTGTTGATGAAGCCCTGTCCTTCCTCGCCGAGCAGCTGCGCCGCGGGGACGCGGCAGTCGCGGAACACGACCTCGCTGGTGTCGCTCGCGCGCATCCCCAGCTTGTTCTCCTTCTTGCCCGCCGACATGCCGGGCGTGCCGCGCTCGACGACGAACGCCGAGATCCCGCGGTTGCCCTTCGAACGATCGGTGACCGCCATGACGACCATCACGCCGCCGATGGCGCCGTGGGTGATGAAGTGCTTCGAGCCGTTGATGACCCAGTCGTCGCCCTGACGCTCGGCCTTCGTCTGCATGCCCGCGGCGTCGCTGCCGGCGCCGGCTTCGGTCAGGCCCCACGCGCCGAGCGTCTCCCCGGTCACCAGCCGCGGCAGGTAGTGCGCCTTCTGCGCCTCGCTGCCGAACATGTTGATGTGCGACGAGCAGAGCCCGTTGTGCGCGGCGACCGACAGCGCGATCGCCGGGCAGACGCGCGCCAGCTCTTCGATACAGATGCAGTAGTCGACGGCCGACATGGCCGATCCGCCGAAGCGCTCTTCGAACTGGATGCCGGTCAGGCCGATGGCGGCGAGCTTGGGCAGCAGGTCCATCGGAAACTGCTGGGCCTCGTCCCACTCCATCACGTGCGGGCGGATCTCGGCTTCGGCGAACTCGCGCACGCTCTTGCGGAGGAGCTCCTGCTCATCCGACGGCCGGAAATCCATCCGGCGATTATATCCACCTGGCCTGCAGCGTCCTCTTCCACGCAGCCGCGGCTTCCGCCGTCAGGCGGAATCGCGTACGATGACGCCGATGCGCAAACTGCTGCTCGCCCTGGTCCTGCTCGCCCTGACACCCTCCGCCGCCCGCGCCGACCTCACCGCGTTCGTCGGCGTCAACACGACGCCCACCAACCGCGGCGTCAAGGGATTCGCGTTCGGCGCCGGCATGCTGATCGTCGGATTCGAAGGGGAGTACGCGAGCACGAACGAAGACGTGACGCTGGGCGCGCCGCAGCTCCGCACGTTCATGTTCAACGGGCTGCTGCAGACGCCGGTTCCGATCGCCGGCTTCCAGTTCTACGGGACGCTCGGCGGCGGCGTGTATCGCGAGTCGCTGTCGACGGAGCCGAATGCGACCGAGACGAGCTTCGGCAGCAACGTGGGCGGCGGCGCGAAGATCTCACTCGCCGGCCCGCTGCGCCTGCGTGTGGACTACCGCATCTTCAACCTGCACGGGAGCCCGCGCCACAACCCGGTGCAGCGGTGGTACGCGGGCATCAACCTGAAATTCTGACCCTATTTGGGAATGGTCGTCGTCGCCGGAGCGTTGGGCGACATGTTCACGATCTGCTGCAGGTTCAGCATCGTCTGCCCGCTGACGAAGGACTGCTGGAATTTCGACCAGAGATCCTGGAGCTCGTTGGGGAACGCCTCGCCGAGGATCGACGTGATCTGGTAGTCCTCGTCCTTGACGGGCGGATCGAACCAGAAGATGTAGACGTAGTTGCCGCCGGGTCCGGACTCGAGCCCCTTGAAGACGCGCCAGCTGAGCGCCATCTGCTTGCGCTTCGGGTTGTCGCTCTTACCGAGCGCTTCCTTCACGCGCGCCATCACCGCCTCGAAGTCGGCGGTCTTGTCCGGCTTGATGACGTTGAAGATCATGCCGCCGTCGGACGTGAACTTGCGGGACGCGGGAACGGCCGGCGGGGGCGGGGGCGTCGGCTGGCCGGTCGCGGCGGCGGTGCCGGCCGGCGGCTGACCGGGCGGCGTGGACTGACCCGCCGGCGGACGCGTCTGCGACTGCGGAGCGGCGGGTTGGCCCGCGGCGGGCACTGCCGCCGCGAGCGTGATCACAAAGCCGAGAAGAACGGACGCGCGCACAGGCAGGAAGACCTAGAGGCCTCCGCCGACCGGGGTGATGTTCAACTTGTTCATCGTCGCGATGGCCCCGGCGTACTTCTTGTACATCTCCTGCGTGGCCGGGTCGCGCTTCTGCTCGTCGGTCAGCGTCTTGTTCAACACTTCAAGGAACTGATACTCGGTGTCGGCCTTGGCCGGATTGATCAGCACGATGTACATCACGTTCGAGCCGGCGGGCTCGCTGGCCTTGAAGTAGTGCCATGAACCGGCTTGCGCCTTCACAGCGGGATCGGCCGCTGCGGAAACGCCCGTCTGGATCTTCCCCATCATCTCTTCGAACACCGTGGTCTGATCGGCTTTGACCTGAACGAGCAGCAGACCGGCGGGCGCCGTGAAGCCAACCTTCGGCGCGGCGGGCGCGGCGGGCTGCGCGGCTGCGGGAGGCTGCTGGCCGGCAGGCGGCTGCTGCGCTGTCGTCGTCGGGGTCTGGGCAATGGCGGCGGCAGGCGCGAGCGCCAGCGCGAGTGCGAACGTCGAAGTCACGAAAGATCGCATCCCAATCTCCTCCTTGGGCAAACAAGAAAGCACACTCTATCACACGAAAACGGCCATCACTTCATTGGCCATCAGCATTCCGTCCCGGGTCAGACGCAGACGGCCGCCCTCGCGGACGAGCCATCGCGCATCGATAAACGGCTGCAGCGCGTCGCCGTACTTCTCGAAGACGTCGATTCCGTAATCGCGGCCGGCGGCCTCGACGTCGATCCCTTCCGTGAGCCGCAGTCCGGTGAAGAGTGTCTCCTCCAGGCGCTCGCCGCGCGTCAGCACACGGCGCTCGCCGATCGGACTTACGCGATTCGTCACACGGTTGATGTAATCCTCGGTGCCGGCGACGTTCTTCCACCGGACGCCGCCGTACGTCGCATGCGCGCCGCAGCCGAACGCGAGCCACTCGCCGTCGGTCCAGTACTTCAAATTGTGGCGCGAGCGGCGCCCTGGACGCGCGACGTTCGAGATCTCGTATTGTTCGAGGCCCGCGCCCTCGAGCCGCTCCATCGCCCGCAGGTACATCTCGGCCGCGTCGTCGTCGGGCGCGAGCGACCACCCGCCGCGCGCCATGTCCTCCTTGAGGGGCGCGTTCGGGTACAGCTCGAGCAGATACAACGACGCGTGGTCCGGTCCCGCGCCGATGAGCGCGTCCACGTTGCGCAGCCACGTCTCCACGCTCTGGCCCGGCAGCCACATCATCAGATCCAGACTGACGTTGGCGAATCCCGCCGCGCGCGCCTCCGTGACGGCGCGCCGCGCGCGTTCGGCCGAATGGATCCGTCCGAGCCGCTTCAGCTCCTCGTCCTGGAAGGACTGGACGCCGAAGCTCAGTCGATTGACACCGGCCTCGCGAAAACGTTCCAGCCTGGCGCGGTCCACCGTTTCGGGATTCGTCTCGAGCGTGATCTCACTGTCGGAATCGACAGCGAACCGATCGCGAATAATCCGGATGATGGAGGCGACCTCGGCCGGATCCAGCAGCGACGGCGTCCCACCGCCGAAATAGATCGTGTCGGCACGGAGCGGATCGCGGGTTGAAGGGTCGGCGCGATCCGATCCGATGTAGGCCGGGTCTTCAGACCCGGCAATCTCCGCGCACAGCGCCTCGACGTACCGTGTCTTCAACGACGCGTCGTAGAGGCCTCGATTGAAATTGCAGTAGTTGCAGATCGCCGTGCAGAACGGAATGTGGACGTACAGTCCGAGAGCCGAGGTCCGAGGTCCGGCGTCCGGGTGGTGCAGGGGCTCAGGTTCCGAGCTTGCCACCGCTCCAGCCTAGCTCTTTCCCCGGCTTCAGCTGCGCGCGGATCGGTCCCTTCGCGCGCGCCGGCAGCGTGCGGCGGCTGGGCTTGATCTTCCACATCGCGACCAGATCGTCGACGCCGCCGTTGGGCGGCAGATGACGGTAGTCGGCGCCGTCGTACTCGAGGAAGTCGCACATCTCGTAGAGCCGCGAGTGGATGCGGAACCCGATGCGCGACTTGAGGCCCTCGGGATCGTTGTCGTCGGGCAGTTCCTCGAAGTTCGTGGTGAAGATCGTCGGCCGCCGCTCGTTGTAGCGGGTGTTGACGATGAGGTTCATCGTCTCTTCGACCCATTCCGACGGTTTCTCCGAGCCCAGATCGTCGAGGACGAGCAGATCGGCTTCCATCACCGGACGCAGGATGTCCATCTCCGCGGTGCGGACGAGCGGATTGTAGGTGCTGCGGATCAGGCGCAGGAGATCGCGCGTGTCGTAGAACAGGCCGCGCGCCCCGCGCGTCAGGATCACGCGCCGGAGCAGGGCGACGGCCAGATGCGTCTTGCCGATGCCGGGCGGGCCGATGAGGCACAGCCCCTTCTGGGCATCCTTGCCGGCAGGAAAATCGTCGGCGAAGCGCGCGGCGCGCCGAACGGCCGTGATCAGCTTCTCGTTAGGGTAAGTGACGAAGGTGTCGAGCTCGCAGGCGCGATAGCGTGGAGGAATGCGCGCCTCGTCGAGCAGCCGCGCCGTCGCGCCTTCGCGCCAGCAGTCGCAGCGAACCACCCGGCGCACACCGTCGACCGTGATCGATTTCCAGCCGGTGTCGTCGCAACGCTCGCACATGTCAATGCCGAATGACGAATGCTGAATGCCGAAAAGATTCACTCACGAAGACGGCCGCGATCTTAGCACCGATCGTGTTGGCGTCCTTCGCCATTTTCGTCATTCGCCATCGCCGTTTCCGGCATCCGGCATTCGTCATTTGACATTGACGTCGGCGCTCTTGTCCTTCGCGGCCGGCTCGACGTCGATGACCGGCTGCGATGCGCGCACGAGCTCGGTCGGCGACGATTTCACGAGCGCCGTCGACAGCCGCTGTTCCCAGTCGCCGAGACCGCGCGCGAGCTCGTGCTTGACGTACTCCATGAACTGGTTGACCTCGCCCTGCATCTGCTCCATCTTGCGGCGCATGTTCAGGATGATCTCCACGCCGGCGAGGTTGACGCCGAGATCGCGCGTGAGCGACAGGATCGTCTCGAGCTGCTCGAGATCCTCCTCGGAATAGAGGCGGGTGTTGCCTTCCGTGCGCGACGGCTTGAGCAGCCCTTCGCGCTCGTAGAGACGCAGCGTCTGCGGGTGGATGCTGTACTTCTGCGCCACCGCGCTGATCATGTAGTACGCCTTGCCGCCGCGTTTAGTGGCCATACTGCTTCCCGAACTCGCGCATCAGCTCTTTGCCGCGCTCGTCCACGAGCTCGGGCAGGACGATCCGGATCTCGACGAGCAGGTCGCCGCGGCCGTTGGGCGTCGGCACGCCGCGCTCGCGCAGCCGGAACCGCTGTCCGGCCTGCGTCCCTGGCGGCACGCGCAGCTTCACCGGTCCTTCGAGCGACGGCGTCTCGACGCGCGCGCCCAGCACCGCCTCGTGCACGCCGATCGGCAGGACGACGCAGAGGTCGTCGCCCTGGCGCTTGAAGACCGGATGCGGCTGCACGTGGACGGTGACGTAGAGATCGCCCTGCCGTCCGCCATGCCGCCCGGCATGTCCCATGTCGGCGACGCGCAGCCGCGTGCCTTCGACCACGCCCGGCGGCACCGGGACCGGCACCGCTTCGGTGCGCACGTGGCTGCCCGATCCGGCGCACGCGGCGCAGCGCTGCGATCGCTGTCGGCCGCTGCCGTGGCAGGCGGCGCATGCCTTGGTGAACACCATGTGTCCGCGCGCCCACTGCACCTTGCCCGTACCGTGGCACGGCGCGCACTTGCCCTCCGGCGTGCGGATCGCTCCGCGCCCGAGGCAGCCGTGGCAGACGCCCTGCCGCGTGACCACGACCTGACGCTCGCCGCCATGCATCGATTCCTCGAACGTGACGGTCAACGCCGCGTGCAGATCCGATCCCGGCTCCGGCCGTCCGGCATCGGCAGACGCCACCGGATGCAGGACTTCGGCGAACAGCTCGGTGAACGTCGCCGCCTGCGCGCCGTGCGCCACGCGTGAGAAGTCGAATCCGCTGAACTCGAACGTGATCTCCGCCGCGCCGGACGGCGCGGCGCCGGAATCGTAGCTGCGCCGCCGCTCGGGATCGACCAGCGTCTCGTACGCCTCCGAGATCTGCCGGTAGCGGTTCTCCGCCGCCGCGTCACCCGGATTGATCCCCGGATGAAAGCGGCGCGACAGGCGGCGATACGCCCGCTTGATGTCAGCGGCCGTCGCGCCAGGCGCCAATCCAAGAAGGGCGTAAAGGTCCATGAAGGTCAGAGAGGGCAAGGGCTGCGGGCCGGGGACGGGGGCTGGGATGAGGCC
>Ga0075362_10000401_pt1 | contig 12470 bp, 11 predicted proteins | sample EndMetdeltDD1762_FD_71397 | JGI IMG/M metagenome (GOLD analysis project Ga0075362, IMG submission 71397) | Populus endosphere microbial communities from Tennessee, USA - Endosphere MetaG P. deltoides DD176-2 | ecosystem: Host-associated > Plants > Roots > Endosphere | place: USA: Tennessee...
GCAGCGAGGTGAAGCTCGGCGCCGAGAACGAGATTTTGGTGCGCGGGCCGAATGTGTTCGCCGGCTACTGGGGCCTGCCCGAGATGACCGCGGCAGCGATCGACGCGGAGGGCTATCTGCACACCGGCGACTGCGGCGAACTCACCGACGGGTTCCTGAAGATCACCGACCGCATCAAGGACATCATCATCACGTCGGGCGGCAAGAATGTCACGCCGAGCAGCATCGAGAACCTGCTGAAAATCAGCCCCTATGTCACCGACGCGATCGTGGTCGGCGACGGACGCCAGTATCTCACCTGCCTCGTCATGCTCGATCAGGACAACGTCGCGAAATTCGCGCAGGACCGGCAGGTGCCCTACACGGATTTTGCGAGCCTCACGCGCACCGCGGAGGTCGTCAGCCTGATCAACACCGAGATCGAAGCCGTGAACGCGCGGCTCGCGCGCGTGGAGCAGATCAAGACCTTCGGCATCATCGAGCAACTTCTCACCGCCGAGGACGAAGAGCTGACGCCGACCATGAAGCTGAAACGCAAGGTTGTTGCGCAGAAGTATGCAGCGCTGATTGAACGCATGTACGCGAGCTAGCCACTGGCAATGGAATGTGCTCGGCTAGAAAAAACAGACGGGAGGAAATCATGAAACGCATTCTGGCAGGTGCCATCCTGGCCACGCTCGGTTTCGCGCCGGCGCTGGCCGGTGGCGTGTCCGACACCGAAATCGTGGTCGGCACACATCTCGACCTCTCCGGTCCGGTCGCGGCCGGCATGCCGCAACTGCGCAATGGCATGCAGATGCGCTTCGATGAAGCGAATGAGGCCGGCGGCATCAACGGCCGCAAGTTCAAGTTCATCGTCAAGGACAATGCGAGCCAGCCGCAGGCGGCGGTGCGTGTCGTCTCCGAGATGATGCAGAGCGACGACGTGTTCGCGATCGTCAATCCGTTCGGTTCGGGCACGAACGCCGCGGTGATCAAACGCGCGGTCGATGGCGGCGTGCTGTACTTCTCGCCGTGGGGCGCCTCTTCGGTGTTCCAGCGCATCAGCGGCAACAACCCGCTGATGTTCACAACAATCGCGAACTACGACACGACGACCGCTGCCGCGCTTGGCTGGATGATCGACGAGTACAAGCTCAAGAAGATCGGCTACATCCAGATGGAAGGCCCGCTCGGCGATCTGGTCGGGCGCGGCGTCAAGGCCGCGCTCGATGCCCGTGGCATGAAGCTCGCCGCGGAGGCAAGCTACAAGCCCGGCGATATCGATTTCTCCTCGCAGGTCGCGCGCATGAAGGCCGCGGACCTCGACCTGATCGTGGTGGCGAGCATCATCCGCGAGACGATTGGCGTCATGGCGGAGGTCAAGAAGACTGGCATGAACGTCAAGGTTCTCACCGCGACGCCCGGCCGCACCATCATCGTGGCGCAGCTCGGCAAGGATGTGGTCGAGGGCCTTTACGGCGTCGGCACGTGGACCAGCATCGACCCGCCGAAGGCGCAGGGCGACGTGCAGAAGTGGGCGGCCGATTTCAAGCGGCGCTACAATCTCGATCCCGACGAAAACGCGCTGCTCGCCTACGCGTATGCGGACTGGTTCGTGAAGGGCGTGCAGGCGGCCGGGCGCAATCTCACGGCGGAATCGGCCTCGAAGGCGCTGCAGGCGACCACGATGACGCATCCGGTGCTCTACGACACCAAGCGGTTCAACGCGAACCACGCGAGCCCGGAGTCCGTGAAGGTCGAACAGCTCAAGGGCGGCGTCTGGACGCCGGTCAGTCCGCTGTTGAGCGAGAAGTAGGCGCGCCGATCTCGTACTTCACGTCGTGCGGATCGAGTGCAGCATGGCAGGCGCTGCACGCGATCTGCGCGTGGAACGGCGCACCACAAGGTTTGTGGAACAACAGCAGTGGCGGACCCCTTTCGTCCGCGAGCCAGCGGTCGCCCCACTGCATCATCATCACGGTTGCGGGATAAAGGTCGAAGCCCTTCGGCGTCAGCACGTATTCGTGCCGCACCGGCCGCTCCTGATAGGGACGGCGCTCGAACAGGCCTTCGGCGGTCAGCTTCTGCAGGCGATCCGACAGGATGTTGGTCGCGATTCCGACCTCGGCCTGGATGTCATCGAAGCGACGCCGCCCGAAAAATGCAGCCGCAATGATCTCCCAGGCCCAGCGGTCGCCGAAGATATCGACCGCATGTTCGAGAAAGCCCGGCTCGCCGCGTGAGTCCTCTGCGGTGGTCGCGGCGCGCCGGTGCAGGCGCTTGTCCGAGGCGGGCGCCGACCCTGCGCCCGGGCCGTCCTCGTAGCGCACATCGCGCGCCGTCGCCTCTTGCCCGCACGTCGCACACGCGAAAAGCGGCTCGAACGCCTGCCCGCAGCGCGCATGTCGCAGGACGACCTGCGGCCCCTGCGGCGTGCCAAACCATCGGCGTTCCCAGCGCAGCACCATGAGGGCGATGCCGTAGATGTCGCGGCCCTTTTCGGTAAGACGGTATTCCACCCGCGGCGGTACCTCGCGATAAGGCACGCGACGGAAAATCCCGGCCTCGACCAATCGCTTGAGCCGCCGCGTCAACACCGTGCGGGCGATGCCGAGCCGCACCTGCCACTCGCCGAATTGCTGCACTCCCAGGAAGGCATCGCGCAGGATCAACAACGTCCAGCGGTCGCCGAGCACGGCGAGTGCCCGGCGCACCGAATTGGCCGTGAGAGGGGTCGAAATGCCTGAAAAGGGGCTATTCATAGTGACTTGTATAAAGATACTATAGGGCGTATGCTGCCGCCAGAACAAAGCTGCGGGCGAACCCTATCGCATCCGCCGGGATGGAACGGAAGGTCGGCCATGAACGCCATCGAGAAGCCCAGCCTCGTCGACATCAATCCATATCTGAATGGCATCTACGCGCCGATCACGCGCGAGACTACCGTGCTCGATTGCAAGGTGGTCGGCGAGATCCCGCGCGACCTGTTCGGCGCCTACTGCCGCAACGGGCCGAACCCGGTCCACACGCCGACCAACCTGCATCACTGGTTCGACGGCGACGGCATGATCCACTCGATCTATTTCGAGAACGGCAAGGCCGAGTACCGCAACTCGTATATCCGCACCGACGACCACAAGGCCGAAGTCACCGGCACGCTCGATGCCGGCGGCGTGCTGCTGCCCGCGAACCGCGCGCGCGGCGAGAAGGTCTACAAGGACACGGCGAACACCGATCTCGTGTTCCACAACGGCGCGCTGATGGCGCTGTGGTACATCTCCGGCACGCCGGTGCGCGTCGATCCGCGCACGCTTGAGACGATCGGCAACGAGGATTTCGGCGGCAAGTTGCCGCGTCATGTCTCGGCGCACAGCAAGGTCGATCCCGTCACCGGCGAGTTCGCGTTCTTCGACTATGCGCTCTACGAGCCGTGGATGTCCTATGGCATCGTCAGCAAGGACAACGTGCTGACCAACTTCCAGCGTGTCGAGCTGCCCGGGCCGCGCCTGCCGCACGACATGGGGCTGACCGAGAACTACGTGATCCTGCACGATCTTCCAGTGACATTCACCGAGTCCGGCCTGCGCCGCAGCCAGTGGAACATCCAGCAGGAGGACCGGCCGGCGCGCTTCGGCATCGCGCCGCGCAACGGCCGCGGCGATCAGATTCGCTGGTTCGAGACCGACCCCTGCTACATCTATCACGTCGCCAACTCGTGGGAGGACGGCGACGACGTGGTGATGCATGCGTGCCGCATGGTGCCGAACGGCCTGAAGCCGAACCACGCCTACGGCCCCTACGCCCCGATGGCGATGGTGCTTGCACTGCACGCCGTGCCGGTCGAGTGGCGCTTCAACATGAAGACCGGCGCCGTGAAATATCGCCAGCTCGACGACCGGACCGGCGAGTTCCCGGTGATCAATCTCGATCACACCGGCCGCAAGTCGCGCTTCTCCTACAACGTCTCGATCCCGACCGCCGACACGCTCAGGTTCGACGGGCTTTACAAGTATGATCTCGAAACCGGCGCCTGCGAGACCTACAAGTACGCCTCCGGCGTGTTCGGCTCCGAGCCCGGCTTCGCGCCACGCGTCGGCGGCAAGGCCGAGGACGACGGCTACCTCGTCGGTTTCACGATCAATGAGAACACCGGCACGTCGGAGGTCGAGATCATCGACGCGAAGAATATCGCGGCCGGGCCGGTCGGGCGCGTGATCTTGCCGTGCCGCGTGCCGGCCGGCTTCCACGCCACGTGGGCGCCGGGCGACAAGATGGTGGCGTAACGGCCACCGGGGCACGCATGTCCATCTTCATCTATGACGCCGTGCGCACACCGCGCGGCAAGGCGCGGCCGGAGGGCACGCTCGCGGCATTCAAGCCACAGGACCTCGTGGCGGGTCTTGTCGATGCGCTCGAGGAGCGGGTCGGCGATGTGCGCCGGCGCGCGGACACGCTGGCGCTCGGCTGCGTCGGCCAGGTCGGCGCGCAGGGCGGCAACATCGCGCTGGTGTCGAAGTTCCGCGCCGGGCTGCGCGATGAGGCCTCGGCCTACACGTTGAACAACTACTGCGTCTCGGGACTGAGCGCGGTCGGACATGCCGCCGCTGCCGTCAATGCCGGCATTGCCGACTTTGCGCTCGCCGGCGGCGTCGAAAGCATGTCACGCGTGCCGTTTATGGGCGACAAGGCGGACTTCTACGCCGAGCGCGCGCTGCCGGATCGCGCGCGCTATTTCCCCGTGGCAATCGCCGCCGACATCCTAGCGATGGACCAGAACCTTGCGCGTGACGTACTCGACTCTGTCACGGTGACGTCGCATCAAAAGGCGGCAGTAGCCGAGGCAGACACGGTTCTCAATCGATCACGAATTCCAGTCCGAAACCAGGACGGCACGGTTGTGCTCGCCAAGGACGAAGGCGTGCGTGCGAGTACCACGAAGGAATCGCTGGCCGCGATGCAGCCTGCGTTCGGCGAGATCGCGAACGCCTATCGTGCCGTGTTGGGCGACCGCACCATCGACCATCGCCACACGATCGCGAACGCCCCGCCGATCACGGACGGCGCGGGACTTGCGTTCGTCGGTGCGCAAAACGGGCTCAAGCCGCGCGCGAAAATTCTTGCGTACGCCGAGTCCGGCGGCGATCCGCAGATCTCGCTCACGGCGGGCTTCGCCGCGATGGACAAGGCGCTTGCACGCGCCGGCCTGTCGCTGCAGGACATCGGCCGCATCGAGTTCATGGAAGCCTTCGCGGTCACCATCGCGATGTTCCTGCGCGATCGTGACGCCGACCCGGCGCGCGTGAACGTCGCGGGTGGACACCTCGCCAAAGGCCATCCGCTTGGCGCGTCCGGCGCCATCCTGCTCTCCAGCCTGCTCGACACGCTGGAGGCTTCGGGCGAATCCACGGGGCTCATCGTCGCGTCCGGCGCATCGGGCGTCGGCGCCGCAATGGTGGTCGAGCGTGTAAACTGATGACGCTGAACCTCCGCCTGCCGGTCTTTGCCGCGCCGATGTTTCTGGTGTCGGGGCCGGAGCTTGTGATCGCAGCCTGCAAGGCGGGCATTGTCGGCACCTTCCCGACGCCGAACTGCCGCAACACGCAGGAACTCGACGCCTGGATGGCGGAAATCACGTCGGCGCTCGCGAGTGCAAAGCCGGGCCCGTATCCCATCGGCCCCTGGGCCGCGAACCTGATCACCCATCAGAGCAACGCGCGGCTCGCCGACGATCTCGCGCTGGTGAAGACCTATCGCCCGCCGATCGTCATCACGGCGCTCGGCAGCCCGAAGCCCGCGATCGACATGGTGCATGGCTATGGCGGCGCGGTGTTCGCCGACGTTGTAAACATCAATCTTGCCCGCAAAGCGGTCGCGGCGGGCGCGGACGGGCTTGTCTGCGTGTCCGCGGGAGCCGGCGGCCACACGGGCTATTTCTCGCCGTTCGCGTTCGTCTCGGCAATCCGCGAGTTCTTCTCAGGCCCGGTCATCATCGGCGGCGGCATCGCGGACGGCGCCGGCATCGCGGGTGCGATCGCGGCGGGCGCAGATTACGCCTATATGGGCACGCGCTTTCTTCCGACGGTCGAGAGCCGGGCGGTCGAACCCTACAAGCAGATGGTCGCCGACTGCGGCCCGGACGATCTGATCGTCAGCGCCGGCATCACCGGCACGCCGGCCTCATGGCTCAAGCCGAGCTTGCTCGCCGCCGGTCTCGATCCGTCCACACTCAATGAAAAGCCGGAGCGCAACTATACGGCCGGCGAGAACACTCTGAAGCGCTGGCGCGATCTGTGGTCGGCCGGGCAAAGCCTGCATGGCGTGAAGCGCATCGAGCCGGTCGCGGCTGTGGTGGACGCACTGGAGCGCGACTTCCGCCAGGCGGTGAAACGCTTCGAGGCGCGAGCACAGTCTTGTTCTGCCACAGTGGTCGTGTGACAGTCAGACCAACCGGGAGGCCAGCATGAGCGAGACGTTCATCCTCGGCGGCGCGCAAACGGACTTCGCGCGCAACTGGACCCGCGACGGCAAGACGCTCTTCGACATGATGTCGGAAACGGTTGACGCCGGCCTCGCGGCGACCGGGCTGGAGCCGCGCGAGATCGAAACCGCGCATGTTGGCAACTTCGTCGCCGAGCTCTTCGCCGAGCAAGGTCAGCTCGGCGGCTTCTTCGCCGCGATGAAGCCGGAGTTCAACGGGCTTCCGTCAGGACGCCATGAGGCGGCTTGTGCGTCAGGAAGCCTCGCCTTGCTCGCCGCCTCCGCCGAGATCGAGGCCGGGCGCTACGACGTTGCCTGCGTGCTTGGTGTCGAACTGATGCGCAACGTGTCCGGCGACACGGCGGCGAAGCACCTCGGCGCCGCGCGCTGGGCCGGCCGCGAACTGGAGGACGCCCGCTATGTGTGGCCTGCGGCGTTCGACAAGCTCGTCGACGAATACGAGCGGCGCTACGGCATCGATTATGCGCATCTCGGCGAGATCGCCCGCACCAATTACGAGAATGCGCGCACCAACCCGAACGCACACACCCGGCGCTGGAATTTCGGCAATCGCGCCTTCACGGCAGACAACGACGAGAACCCGGTGATCGAAGGCCGCATCCGCCGGCAGGATTGCGGGCAGGTGACGGACGGCGCGGCCGTCGTGTTCGTCGCCTCGCGCAAGTTCGCCGAGGACTACACCAAACGCCACGGCAAGAGTGTCGCCGAGCTTTCAAAGCTCGAAGGCTGGGGTCACCGCACTGCAACCATGCGGCTCGACGACAAGCTCGCCGCCAGCCGCAACGAGCCTTACGTGTTCCCGCACGTGCGCGGCGCCGTCACCGATGCGTTCCGGCGCGCGGGCATCGCCGACACCGAAGCGCTCGATCTGATCGAGTGTCATGACTGCTTTTCGATGACCGAGTACATGGTGATCGACCACTTTGGCATCACGGCGCCGGGCGAGAGCTGGCGCGCTGTGGAAGATGGCGCGATCCGCCGCAACGGGCGCATGCCGATCAATCCGAGCGGCGGTTTGATCGGTCTGGGTCATCCGGTCGGCGCGACCGGCGTGCGCATGGCGCTCGACGCGCACAAGCAGGTGACCGGCATCGCCGACGGCTATCAGGTTGAAGGCGCGAGCCGCGCCGCAACGCTCAATATCGGTGGCAGCGCGACCACGACAGTGTGTACCGTCATCGGCCGCGTGAGCTGACTGTCGAAAACTACGCTCTCGCGCTGTGCCGCTTCAGTACGCCGCGCTCCAGGAAGATCTCGGTGATCGTATCCACTGCCTGAAGGAAGCGCGGGTCCTTGCGGGCTGCAAGGCCGCGAGGCCGCGGGATATCGATCGACATGACCTGTTCGATGCGGCCCGGCCGCGGCGACATCACTACGACGCGATCCGATAGCAACACTGCCTCGTCGATCGAGTGCGTAATGAAGACGACAGTCTTCTTCGTATCCATCCACAGGCGCTCGAGATCGATGCGCATCTGCTCGCGGGTCAGCGCGTCGAGCGCGCCGAACGGCTCGTCCATCATCAGCAACGGCGGCTCGTGCACGAGCCCGCGCGCAATCGAGGCGCGTTGCTTCATGCCTCCGGACAACTCGTAGGGCCGGCGATCGGCAAAGTCTGCGAGTCCCACGGCCTCCAGAAGGGCCAGCGCGCGCGAGCGATATTGCTCGCGATCGAGGCCGCGCATGTCGATCTGGAACAGCACGTTGTCGAGCACGTTGCGCCATTCGAGCAGGATCGGCTGCTGAAACACGATACCGACATCGGTTACGGGCCCGCTCACCGAATTGCCGAACACCGTGAGTTCGCCACCCGACCGCGAAATCAGCCCTGCGATCAGCCGTAGCAAAGTCGACTTTCCGCACCCCGATGGCCCCACGATCGCAACGAACTCGCCGTCAGCGACCTCGAGATCGATTGGCGCAAGCGCGACCGTCTCGCGCGGCGCGGCGCCATAGGTCTTGCTGACGCCACGGATCGAAATCGTCGCTTCTGTGCTCATGTTCCGACTTTGCTTGCCAACGAAGCCGAATGCGCGGCCGACGGACGCGGAAGCGGCCAGACGCGCGCGAGCTCCAACGCCGCACTTGCGAGGGTCGCAGCGATTGCGGGATGGCGCGCTGATGGCAGACGGACCATTGGGCCGGCCACGCTGGTCGTGCCGAGCGCGATCCCGGTCTGCGGATCGCGGATCGCAACCGCGATTGCGGCAACGCCGGCCTCCGCTTCCTCGTCGGCGACCGCGTAGCCTCGGGCGCGTGCTGTCGCGAGTTCGGCTCGCAATGCGTCGATGCTCCTGACCGCCTTGGGACCCCCACTCGCAGGCGTGCGGCCGAGCCCCTCGCCGAGGGCAATGGCGCAAGCCTCCTCGTCCGCAAGCGTCGCCAGCCAGGCTTTTCCATTCGCCGTCGCAAAGGCCAGAATGCTGCCGCCCATCGACGGCTGATAGAGAAGACCGGCGGCTGCCCCTTGTGCCGCGCCGATCCAGACAAGACGTGTCTGGTCGACGACCGTGAGCCGCACAAGCTCGTTCGTCGTTTGCGCGACACGATTCAGAATGCCCTGCGTGGCGTCGGCGATACCGGCGCTCTGCATGTAGCGATGGCCAAGCAGGGCGAGGCGCAATGTCAACCGGTAGTGGCCGGTCGCGGTGTTCTGCTCGACCCAACCCTCCTCGCGCAGATGATCGAGGAGGCGCTGAACGCTGCTTTTCGGGTTGCCGAGGTGGGTGGCCAGATCGGTCAGCCGATGCTCCCGCCCGGCGTCCGACATCACGTCGAACAGATCGAGGCAGTGCGAAAGCTGAGACTTGACGACCCGCATGTTATCGGTACATCGTTCCATCAGGGACGACGTCCAGTTTGCACGCGCCGCAGAGCGCGTCAACCGGCATCACAAAGGGACCCCAAGGGACGAGACCATGGCGGGAATAGCCCAATCGCTTACGCGCCGGCTCGGCGGCGCCGCTCAGGTCGCCGCAACGGTTGTCGCTTTCCTGCTGCTTTGGGAGATCGCGGCGCGCGTATTCGGCCTGCCGTCCTACATCTTGCCCTCGCCAACCGAGATCTTCTCGGAATTGGCCACGCGCCGCGCCCAGTACTGGAACGCCGCGATCTTCACGCTCCAGCCGATGCTGATCGGATTTGCCTTCGCCGTAGTGATCGGCGTCGCGCTCGCGCTGCTCGTCGCGTTCTCCAGGCCGATGGAGAAGACGGTCTATCCGATGCTCGTGTTCTTCCAGATCGTCCCGAAGATCGCGGTCGCACCGCTCTTTATTATTTGGTTTGGCTTCGGGCTGACGCCGAAGGTCCTGCTGGTCTTCCTGCTCTCGTTCTTTCCCGTGGTCGTCTCCGCCATCACGGCGTTTCGCTCGGTGGACGCCGACATCATGGATCTCGCGCGCTCAACCGGTGCAGGCCGTTGGCGCACGTTTGTGCGCGTGCAAATCCCGCACGCACTGCCAACGCTTTTCACCGGGATCAAGGTCGCGGCCGCGCTGTCGGCCACCGCCGCGGTGGTTGCGGAGTTCGTGGCATCCGACCGCGGCCTCGGCTACCTGCTGCTCGAGGCGAACGGCAATCTCAACACCAGCATGGCGTTCGGTTCGGTGTTCGTCCTGACCGCACTCGGCTTCGCGCTCTATGCGGCAGTCGAACTCGCCGAGCAGATCCTCATACCGTGGCACGTGTCGCAGCGCAGCCAGGCTGACGTCGGCGGCCCGATCTGACGCACCCACAAGAGACATCAAGCAAGCAGGAGAGCATCATGAAACGCCTGTTCGGAGTGATAGCAAGTTGCGCAATGCTCGCCGCCTCGCCGGCGCTCGCGCAGGAGAAGGCGACGCTGAGGCTCAATTGGCTGGTCTACGGGTTCCACTCGCCGTTCTATCTCGGCGTCGAACGCGGCTATTACAAAGCCGAGGGTATCGACCTCGATGTCGGCGAAGGTCAGGGCTCGGGCCGTGCGGTTCAGATCGTGGCTGCCAAAGGCGATACCTTTGGCCTCTCCGACGGGTCGAGCATCATCAACGGCGTAACCAAGGGCGCGCCGATCAAGGCCGTGATGGGCATCATGAATACGACGCCGTTCGCCGTGATCGCGCGGGCGGACTCCGGCGTCAAAACGATCAAGGATCTGGAAGGCAGGACCATCGCGGCGACAACCGGCGAAGCCGGTCTCACCATTCTGCCCGCGCTGTTGAAAGGCGCGAAGCTCGATCCCACGAAGGTCAGTTTCCTCCGCGTCGACGGCCCGACGAAAATCGTCTCGGTTCTGGAAAAGCGCGCCGAGGCCCTGCTTGGCGGAAGCGAGAACCAGCCATTCATCCTGGAGCAGCGTGGCGTTCAGTCCATCGTCTTCAATTACGCCGACTACGGCGTGAACACGATGGGCCTCGCGATCCATGTTCATGCCGATACGCTCAAGGACAAATCCAAGATGGTCGAAGGATTCATCCGCGCAACCCGCAAGGCATTCGAAGAAGCCGAGAAGAATCCCGAAGCCTCGATCGCAGCACTCGCCAAGATCAAGCCGGACATGGACAAGGCAATGGCGCTGAAGCAATTGCAGGCCGGGTTGAAACTGGTCCGCTCCAAGGCGTCGCCGAATGCCCCGATCGGGTTCATGCCTGCCGCCGACTGGCAAATGACGCTCGACCTGATGAAGGAGTTCCAGGATCTGAAGACCGATATGCAGGCGAGCGTGTTTTTCACCAACGACCTGCAGCCGAAGCCAACGAACTGAGGCCACGGTGGTGCAGCAGCGTCGATCCGCACGCATCGTCACCGGTGCGGCGCGCGGAATCGGACTGGCGATCGCGCAACGCCTCGCGGCCGGCGGTGCGCGCATCGCGATCTGGGACCGCGACGAGGCGGCAGCGCAAAGCGCGGCGCGGGCGCTGGGCGCCGATCACGTCGCAATCGCCTGCGACATCGCGGACGAAGATCAGGTGGAGGCCGCGGCCGACGCAACCTGGCGCGCATTCGGCACCGTGGATGGTCTCGTGAACAATGCCGGGATCCTTGGACCCGTGGCGCCGCTGTGGGAGCACACGGCAGCCGAATTTCGGCGCGTCGTTGACGTCAATCTGGTCGGGACGTTTCTCGTTTCCAAAGCTTGCATCAATCGCATGCTGAAGCAGGAAGGCCCCGATCGCGGTCGCATCGTCAACGTCTCGTCGATCCAGGCCAAGGAGGGCATGCCGATGGCCTCCGCCTACGCCTCATCAAAGGCCGGAATCGTGGCGCTCACCAAGTCGCTCGGCAAGGAGCTGGCGCGCGAGGGCATTCTGGTGAACTGCATCACGCCGGCGGCGGCGGAGACCGATATGGCGCGCGAGATCACGCCGGAGCGGCGCGCCGAGATCCTCGCGCGCATTCCGATGGGCCGCTTCGTCGCAGTCGACGAGATCGCCGCCATGACGGAGTGGCTCCTGTCCGCGAACTGCAGCTTCTCGACCGGCGCGGTGTTCGACCTCTCCGGCGGACGCGCGACCTATTAGGATTTTACCATGGCGTTGGCGGGCAGTGGTGCGGTCTGCATCTGGAACGACATCGCGCCGGAAGGCCGCGATGAGTTCTACGCGTGGCATCTTCACGAGCACATGCCCGAGCGTGCGGCCATTCCCGGTTTCCGGCGCGGGCGCCGTTATATCGCAATCGACTCATCTACCAGTCCCGAGTTCTTCACTCTTTATGAGACGGCAAACGCCGCGGTTCTCACCAGCCCGGACTATCTCGCGCGGTTGAACGCGCCGACGCCATGGACCCGGAAGGCAACGCAAGCTTTCCGCAATACGTCGCGCGCCTTGACCGCCGTGAGGGCGAGCCTCGGGCCGGGCCTCGGCGGCGTGCTCGCCACATTGCGCTTCGCGGTCGCGGCAGGGCGTGAAGAGGAAGCCATCAGTTTCATTGCGACGAATGCGGTCGTGGCAGCCGCCGCGCAAGCGCGCATCGCGGGCGTACATCTTTGCGTCACTGATCACGACGCGAGC
>Ga0075362_10000402_pt1 | contig 12446 bp, 10 predicted proteins | sample EndMetdeltDD1762_FD_71397 | JGI IMG/M metagenome (GOLD analysis project Ga0075362, IMG submission 71397) | Populus endosphere microbial communities from Tennessee, USA - Endosphere MetaG P. deltoides DD176-2 | ecosystem: Host-associated > Plants > Roots > Endosphere | place: USA: Tennessee...
CCAGTAGTCTTTCTCGATCCGGGCGAATTGCTCCGGAGTCAGCACGTGCACATCGGGCGGCAGAAAGGCCGCCAGGCGGTCGCGCACGGCGGCCGGATCGGCTCCTGACCGGAGGCGGATCAGGCCGACGTTGATGAAGCCCGGCGGACTCTGGGGAAAAATAGTGTGAAAGGTCTGCTCGCCCACGACGAGATTGGCGTCGACCGCCAGCGTGGTGCCCAGCTTGAAGAGCCCTTCGATGCGGATGTGCTCGCGGTTGAGTTCGGTGTCGAATGGGCCCCGCGCGTCGAACAACTCCGTCACGCGGCCGTAGGAGGGGCGCGACATGCGATCGAAGAACCCGGCGCCCTCGCGCAGCAACGTCGGGGCCGACGCTTCGAGTTCCGGCAGCGCGAATGGTGCTTCACCAGGCCTGATGCCAAACACGACGATCGTCTGGAAGTGGCCGTCCACGGGATTGCGCCATTTGCCGGTCGCGACGTGGAGGACGGCGACCGACGCCACCTCGGGGAGCGCGCGCGCCTGGGCGAGACGCCGCTCCGTGAACCCTTCGTTGATCGCGATGAATTCGTATTGCCGGCTGATCATCATGAGATCGCCGCGCAGGCTCCGATGCACGATCACGGCACCCTCGGTCAGCGCCTCGTACAGGCCGAGTTGAAAGGTCACCATGACGGCCGCGAACGCGATGCCTGCCACGGCGGCGGCAAACCGGAGGGGATCGCTGCGCAACTGGAGCCAGGCGAAGGAGCCGCCCAGAGGGAAGCATCGCCACCAGAACCGCACGGCGGCGGACCTCATCGAGCGATGTGGACTTCCACTTCCTGGTTGCTGAGGGTCGCGACGCGCTTCGCGTCGGCGGGCTCGAGGGCGATGCGGGCCTTCACCACGCGGCGATCCGACGCCGCGTCGGGGCGGATCGGCACGGCGGGAGACGAGCGCAGGAGCGGCGCGACATCGGTGACCGTGCCGGTCAGTGTGCCCGCGAACGCATGGCTCGTGATCGTCGCCGCAGCCCCGAGCCGCACCCGCTGAATGTCGGTATCGTAGACATAGGCTTCGACGCCCATCGTGTCGGTGGCTCCGAGGGACATCACCGGCGTGCTGGCCAACTCGCCCGGCTGGACGCGGGTGTCGAGGACGACCCCGGTGATCGGGGCGCGCAGCAGCGACTGCTCGACCTGCGCCTGGGAGCTCGCCAGCTGCGCGCGGGCGAGTGCCACCTGGCTTTCCGCGTACGACACGTCAACCGCGCGGACCTCGGCGATCGACGCCGCCCGGTGCCTGGCTTCGTCCAGCGCCCGTTCCGTCACTTCGAAGCGCCGCTGCGCCGCTTCCAGTTCGGCGACGGCGAGGGCGTTGTCCTTGAACAGCGTCTGGGCGCGCGCGTAGGCCCGTCGCTCGTTGTCCATCTCGGCCTCGCGCTGGGCGACGGTCGCGCGGAGCGCCGCGATGTCATCGGCCTTGACGCCGGCGCGCACCTGGGCGAGCGCGGCTTCTGCAACGTGCACCTGCGCGTCGGCAGCGGCGGCGGCGGCCGATGCCGTGCGGTAATTCTGCAGCACCGCGAGAATCTGCCCGGCCTGCACCCGGTCGCCGCGGCGAACCCGCAGTTCGGCCACGACAGCTGGCCCGCCTCCCAGCAGGTAGGGCGCCCCGATCTCGATGACACCTTCGCCCGGGATCAGATGACCGAGGCACGCGACGTCAGCGGGAGGCGTGGTCGCGGTGGAGGCCGTCGACGTCTGGCAGCCGGCGGCCAGAAGAAGCCCGCCGAACACCAGCAGCATTCGCCAGGCGGCGAATCCTGAACGTGCACGAATGAACTGCACCAACGCCGGCCATCATAAGCGATCCCCTATTGAAAAAAGACGGGCATCACAACGGTGCTAGCATGATGCCGAGGCTTCTCGCGACCAGGGGGTGGCAGTTCCCGATTCGCGCGTCGCGTGTCTGTGATCATGAGCCGCGCCGCTCGTCCGGCCGCCACTGAGGACTCCACGTCGAACTCCTTCGCCGGCGTCTTCGCGATGCTCGCGCCGCACATGGGGGCGCTCGATCGGTTTCTTCACGAGCAGCTGGCGGCGTTCGAACCCGAAATCCGTGCGATGGTCGAGTATTGCCTCGACACGTCCGGCAAACGGATCCGGCCCGCGCTGGTGTTTCTCAGCGGCTGGAGCGGGGCGAATGAGATCGCGCCCGACTTGGTGCGAGCGGCCGCGGTCGTCGAGCTCGTCCACGTCGCCACGCTCGTGCACGACGACGTCATGGACGAGGCCGATGTTCGCCGCCGCCGCCTCACGGCCTCGCGCGAATACGGTCCGACGCCCGCGGTGTTGGTCGGCGACGCCCTCTTCGCGCACGGCCTGTACCTGGCCACGCAGTTTCCGACGACGGAGATCTGCGCCGCCGTCACCGAGTCCACGCGGCGCGTCTGCGCCGGCGAAATCGTGCAATCGCTGCGGCGGCGCTCGACCGACATCACGCGTGCCGACTACCAGCGCATCGTGGAACTGAAAACCGCCGAGCTCTTCCGTGTGTCCTGTTTCTTCGGCGCCCGCCTCGCCGGCTCGAGGCCCGGCTTCGTCACGGCGGCGGGTCGCTTCGGCCAGCACCTCGGTGCCGCGTACCAGATGTACGACGATCTGGTCGACTTCTTCGGCGAGGAGGCTCGCATCGGCAAGACGCTCGGCACGGATCTCGCGAGCGGCAAACTGACGCTGCCGCTCCTCGAGCTCCTCGAGCGCCTGCCCGCCGACGAGACTCCTGCGTTGCGCGCCGAAATCGCCGGCGAGCGGCCGCCGCAGTTCGCACTGCGGCTGCGGCAGATGCGCGAGCTCGCCATCCTTCCGGTCATCGCCGAAGCCGTGCAGGTCGAGGTCGCTGCCGCCGCCGCCGCGCTGCAGGAATGGCCCGGGCACGCGCCCACACCGCTGCTCCTCCGGCTGTGCGATGTGCTGCAGGCGCAGGTTGCGGGACTCGGGCCGGCCGGCGCGTAGTCCTCGCGCCGCCTTCCGGCACCGTCTCTTCTTGAACAGCACGAATCCTCAGTGAGGTGAATACTAAGCGTGCATGCGCGATCCGAAGCCACACGGGTCGCGTCCTTTGGTGTCACGCTCCCGCTAGAGCCCTGCCATATGAACCATCAGACCAAGGTCGTCACGCCCGTCATCGTCTTGTTGACCGTTCTCGCGGCGTCCGTCCACCCTTCCGCGGACGAGCCGGTTCCTCCCGTATGTCGCAGTAGCGACCTTACCGTGAACGGAGGCACGGCCATGTATCGACTCTCGAGTGAGCTGCAGGTCAAGGTCACGGGCGGCTGCCTCGCGCAGCTTCGCGAGACGCTCGGGACGGGTGCGGTCGACACCATCGTTCTCTACCTGAATGATGTCGAGATGAAGGGTGTCAAGGGACAGCCAGTCGTACTGGACGATCCCCAGAAGAATGAAGGGCTGCTGACTTTCCGCCTGAAGCGGAATGGGAGCGACGAGACAAGCCGCTCGGCATGGGACCAGTTTCTCGGCGCCGAGGACCACGCTGGATTCGAGATGCGACCTGCGCTCAAGATCGGCAATGCGCCAGTGGCGATCCCGGTGTCGGTGAAGGGTCTCACCTTTGGCGTCGCCGAGCAGCGCGCTATCGTCTTGAGCGCGGTTGGCGGGCTCGCAGTGTTCCTGGCACTGTTCTACGCTATGGCCAAAAAAGGCCTCCTCCAGGATGTTACGGCCCGCTACAGTCTGGGCAAAGCCCAGTTCGCGTTCTGGGCGCTCCTCGTGTTTCTGTCAGTGGTGATTCTCTCGTTCTTCACGGGAACACTCGAGTTCATCCCGAAATCGATTCTGGCCCTGCTCGGCATCAGCACGGCGACCACCGCCATCGCAAAGGCCATCGACGCTGGAAAGGCGAAGCGCATCGCCGAAGTGACCGAGGAAGAGAAGGCGCTCAACGCTTCGCGCGCGGTGTCTTCTGACCCGCTCGAGACGGCGGGGAAGGAGACTCGGCTGGCGCTCATGAAGGCGGAGCTGACTCAGAAGACGAAATTGCGGGAGCCTCCCAATCACAAACCACGGTTCTTCCGGGATATCTGCAGCGACGCCGACGGCCTCAGTATCCATCGGCTGCAGGCCGTCGCGTGGACCGCACTCCTTGGGGTTGTCTTCGTCGTCTCTATCACCCGTCAGATATCCATGCCCGTCTTCGAGGACAACCTCCTCCTTTTGATGGGTGTCAGTTCAGCCGGGTATCTTGCGCTGAAGCCGAACGAACGAACCGAACGGCCCACGCCTGCTCCGTCTTAGCGCCGGTCGAACCGACGACCTGATATCGGCTGCCTGTTACGACATCTCGGCGATCCGATGATGCCGACGAGCGGCATCCGGCCAAGTACTCCCTGAGGAACCATGTCCAGCAAATGGCGGTGCAGCGCGATGGTGCTGCTCGCGCTTCTGGCCGTCACTGGAGCGGCCGGCGGCCGACAGACGGCGGACGGCGGGATTGACGAGTCGCGGCAGCTCGCGGCCGACACACCGCCGGCCATCACACCGCAGTGCGACTCGTCCCCACTGTTGATCGCCAATGTCAACGTCTGGACCGCCGGCGGCATGCGCGAGCGGCAGGATGTGCGGCTCAGCGGCGGGCGAGTCGCGGCGATCGCACCGTCTCGCCGGCAGTCCGGTTACCGCGGCCGGAGCCTCGATGGTGCGGGCGACACGCTGCTGCCCGGTCTCATCGACGTGCATCTGCATTTCGTCGTGCCCGGCGGCCTCCCAGCCGGCGCCCGCCCCGGTGAAGCGGCCGACGTCGCAGGACGTCAACTGCTCCGCTCCGGAGTCACCTCTGGCCGGGTCCACCTGGACAGCCTCGACAACGCCCGAACGCTCAAGGCGCGTTCAGATGTCGATTGTGAGCCGCTGCCGCGCGTCCAGGTTGGCGGACCCGGTCTCAGCGGGGCAGCGGCCAGGGACGCGCCGGAGTTCTGGAGCGTCAAGACGGCCGCCGACGCCGCCGCGAAAGTCGAGCGGATTGCCGCGGCTGGCGTCGACTGGGTCGCGCTCCACAATGCCGACAAATGGCCGGAAGACGTCCTGCAGGCAATCGTGACCACCGCGCGCAGCGGCCACGTGCGGCTGATGGGAGCGGGAACGACGGCTGAGGAAATCGCCGCGGTGCTGCGGGCGAGGCCCGATACGCTGGATTATCTTGCGGCCAACGCGGAAGCGGACTATTCGCCGCAACTGCTGGAACTGCTTCGGCAGCAATCCAATCTCGTGCTCGTCCCCACGTTCGGCATCTTCCATCGGGTCGGGGCCTACGTCGACCGCGCCGGCCTGGTCGAAGACACGGCGAATTTCGAGTTCCTGCCGCCCGATCATCGATCGCATGTGCTCCAGGCCGCGACGAAGGCGTTGGCCGAGCGCACGCGGCCGCGCGGGCTCGGCGCCATGCCGCGGAAGCTGGCGCAGCTCCGCGCGCTCGGGCTGCCGCTCGCGACGGGAACCGACGCGGGATCGGCCCTGCACTTCCAGGCCGGCGCGATCTGGTGGGAGCTGGAGGCGTGGCGGACCTTCGGCGCCTCTCACCGCCAGGCGCTGACCGCCGCGACCGCAGACGCTGCCCGCGTCCTGCGAGGCTGGGACGTCGGTCGTCTCGCGGTCGGCCAACGAGCAGATTTCGTGTTGTATCGAGGCGATGTCGAGACCGGCCCCTTCGACGCGTCCCGCGTGCGGGCGGTCGGCAAAGGCGGCGTGCTCTACGTCGTCGACGGCAAGTGGATTGGTCCCTGACCCGCTCGGTGAGCCCTATTCGCGTTCCGGTGTCTGGGCGGCTGTCTGAGGCAGGCTCATGCCGCGCGCGAGACGCCAGCGTCCGCTGTCGCGCCGCCACACTTCCATGTCGCGCTCCCGGGTTGTCTTCACCTGACCGTCAGCGGCGGTGTAGGCGACAACCCAGACCACGCGGAACACGGCGAGGTCGCCGCTCTCGCAGACTTCCTGGATCTCGGTTCGGATCGTGCGGGCCGATTCGGCCGCGAGGCGCTTGCGGAACGACTCGTCGAGAGACGGACGCGTCAGATCGTCGGAGCCGGCATACGACAGCACCAGATCCGGCGTCATCGACGCGAGGACGTCGTCGATGTGGCGGGCGTTGAGCGCCGCGGTCAAGTTGTCGAACGCGTATTGCGCGCTATCGGCGTGCGGCCTCGCCGCGGGCTGATGACAGACCTGAGGTTCCGCAGCACCGGTGAGGGCCACGATCAGCAGGATCGCGGTGAACGGATACGCCATGGGACTCCTCCACCCGGTTCTTTGCCGGTGACGCCCCGGCGGTATCGCGTCCCGGTCAGGCGTCGAGCGCCAGAGGCGACTCGGTCGTCGAGCCGCCACAATACAATGCCCATGGCGATCCGAAGCGATGACCAGAGCGGGACACCGATCACAGGAAGCTGAGCACGTCTTGTGCGAGCTGTTCGAAGCCTACCAGGAAGGACGATTGGAGGCGTTCGATCGCCTGTACTCTGCGCTGGAGGACGAACTGAGGGGGTTCTTTCGCGCGCGGTGCCACGATGCGCAGCGGGTGGACGACCTGCTTCAGGACACGTTTCTCCAGATTCACCGTTCTCGCAATGCCTACATGCGCGGCCGTCCGGTGCGCCCGTGGGTGTACACGATTGCCACGCGCGTGTTCCAGATGCACCTGCGAACCATCCGCCGGCGCGAATGGCCCGAATCGGAGCGGCTGAGTGACCGAGCGGAGCTGGCGGCGCCGGTGTACGAGGAGCGAACGGCCACGCGTTTGGCGATCGCCGACGCTCTTGCCCAGGTATCGGTGGAGCGCCGCAGAGCGTTCCTCCTGCATCACTGTCGCGGATTCAGCTTCCGGGAGATCGCGGTGAAACTCGGGATTCGAGCGAGTGCAGCCAAGTTGCGATCGAGCCGCGCCGCCGGCCAGCTGCGAAAACTGCTGCAGATCGGAGACGCCTCCGGTGGCTAGAGAGGCGGCGGTGTTCGATCGCGTACGGCAGGCCGTCGCAGCCGATCTCCGGCCGGTTCGGCGCCTCTGGTCCCCTGGCCGGCGTGTTCTGCTCCTGGCGCCGGTGGCGTTGGCGATTGCGGCAATCGCCACGCAACAGTACGGCCGGAACGACCTCGCCACGCTGGGCGCGGTGATCGTCTGGGGGTTCTTCGCCCTGCAGTGGGTGCTCGCCCTGCTGGTGTTCGGCGTCGCGCTGTGCCTGGCGGTCCCCGGGTACGTCATTTCACGCAGGTCTGTCTGGCTGATCTGTGCGGCCGCCGCGACGGTGCTCGCCGTGGCCGCGCTGACGACGTTTGTCGCGCATCCCACGTTTGCCCCCGTGGATCGGGGTTGGCGCCTGTGGAACGCCTGCGTGCGCGGGCCGCTGTGGTTGGGCGTGCCGCTGCTCCTGCTGTCGTGCCTGCTCGCCGCGCGCGCCTTCCCGACGCAGCCGACGTTGGTGGGCGCGCTCTGCGGCCTCGGGACTGGCCTCGTCACCGATGCCGGTTGGCGGCTCACGTGCGAAGTCACGGCGCCCAGTCACGTCGTGACCGCGCATTATCTGGCGATCGCCGTGATGGCCGGCGCCGGCGCCCTCTTTACCGCCGTCCTCGATCGACGTCACTGGCGGTCTCCCACGATCTGATCACAAGTCGCGACTCTCCCAATTGACGCAGATTCGAAGACGCCGGCGGCGACATCCGTTCAGGACTTCGCTTCAATGACCTGTGTAAGACGCAAGCTGTTGCCGTCAGGGTCTTCAACGTAGAACTCGCGCGTACCCATGTCTGGTCGAGAGGAACACAGAACGCGGCATCCTTCGCGCTCGTCGGGTCATCGCCTTCGACGTACTCGAAGTCGAGGATCTTCGTGTAGAAGTCGAACGCCCGGGCGAAATGGCTGCAGCGGATCTGGGGAATGATGGCCATACGGCCGATTCTAGCGCTGCGACTGGATCGCGTCAGCGACAGGCACATGTCCTGCTGGATCCATGGAGGCAATCCGTCTGGAGTCCGGTTTCCTGAGCAATTCTGCGTGTCGGCGAAGCGTTCGGGTGTGCGAGCCACGGTATTTCGAGGGCCTGCACGGCGGCCCGGAGGCCGGGATCAACGTGATGTTCTCGAAGCTGTCGTCATTTGGCGAAAGTGACACTCGACGAACTCTCATCGAGGTTCGAACATGAGTAGAGCACGCAAGCGTGAGATGTCCCGACGTGGATTCCTGGCCGCTGGCTCGGCGACACTGATGGGTGCCGGCATCGCGTGTACGGCATCGCCCTCGTCTCAGCCCCCAGCGAAGGCGCCGGAGGCAGGGAACACAGCCCCACCTGCAGCGGCGCAACAAGTCCCGATTCCAACAACGGCCGCCGACGTTCCCGGTCCGGCGGCCGGCACGGCGATGACCAAAGAGTATGTGCAGATGGTCGGCCGCATGGCCTATCTCTGGGGCTGGCCACTGGTCAATTCGATCAACCGCTCCATCTCGTTTTCGAAGGCGCCCGAACCCGGCTTGATGGGCGGCACGATACCGGTCGCATTCAACCGGAACGCCATGCTGACCGGGTATATCAGCCCGAACCAGACGTTCGTCGCCTGCCCGAACCAGGATGTCGCGTACGGCGCCGGCTGGATGGCACTGGACAAGGAGCCCATCGTCTTTCAGGTTCCGGAGTTCGGGGATCGTTTCTGGGTGTACGCGCACTACGACGTGCGCACCGATGAGTTCTCTGAGATAGGGAAGGCCTACGGCACCAGGCCCGGCTTCTACCTGATGGTCGGCCCGAACTGGAAGGGCGGCACTCCAGCAGGCATCACGGCCGTGGTGCGCTCCTCCACGTCGCTGGCCTTTGTCGCTCCGCGTATTTTCGTCGACGACACCGCAGAGGACCAAAAGGCTGTCCAGCCCGTGATCAGTCAGGTCGTGTACTACCCGCTGTCGGAGTTCGACGGCACGATGAAGACCAAGGACTGGAGCAAGCTCCCGCACTTCCCGGCGCCCCCGTCCAAAGGGAAGGGCGAGGCCACGTGGGTAAACCCGGAAACGTTCTTCGACGAGTTGCCGGCGGTGATGAAGCACGTGCCGCCTATGCCGGGAGAGGAGGCCCTCTACAAGTGGATCGGCAGCGTGCTGGACGCGGCGGCCCAAGACCCGAAGATCATGCAGGCCCTGCGGGAAACCGCTCTCGACACTGAGCACACGATGATTCTGCCGTTCCTGCAGTGGCGCAACAACGGTCGTGCCGCCGGCAATGGCTGGAATTCGCCCGTGAACAACGCGCAGTGGGGCACCGACTATTTGAATCGCACGGGCAGCGCCAAGTCGAACATGTACGACAACCGCCCGAACGAAACCAAGTATCTCTATCGCGACGCCGACAGCCAGGGCCAGCCACTCGATGGCCACAATCTGTATACGGTCACCTTCGCCAAGGGGCAGGAGCCGCCGGTGAAAGGGTTCTGGTCCATGACCCTGTACAACGATGTCCACCTCTTTCACGCCAATCCGTTGAATCGCTTTTCACTGGGCACGAAGAACAAGAACCTCAAACACAACGCGGATGGTTCGCTGACCTTGTATGCCGGGGCGAAATCGCCCGGCGCGGACAAGGAAAGCAACTGGCTGCCCGCGCCGGAGGGAACGTTCTCCTTCTACATCCGTTGCTACTGGGCGGAGAAGGCAGTGATCGACGGCACCTGGATGCCGCCGCAGGTCGAGAAGGTGAAAGTGAATTCCTGAAATGAAAGGACGACGAACCATGACAAGAAATCACTTCACACTGATCGTCCTGCTCGGCGCAAGCCTCGCGCCTTCGAGCGCGGCGCTTGCACAGACACCCCGCTTCGACGAACTTGCCAACCTTCCATTCAAGGACAACCGCCCCACGGAGCAGACCGCGCAGGCGCTTCGTGACGAACTGCTGTTCCAGCGCGCGACGCAGGCCTACCTCTGGGCGCTTCCGCTTATCAACACACTCGGAATGAAGTACGGATCCGAGAAGGTGTTTGGTGCCGGGTACCACGTGTTGCCAGTCTGGAAGAAGCGGCTCGACGCGAAGACGTTGGTGACCACGCCCAATTCCGACGTCATCTATGCCATGAGTTACGTGGACCTGGGGAAAGACGGGCCACTGGTGTTCGAAGCCCCGCCCGGCTTGCAGGGCATTCTGCTCGACTTCTGGCAGCGACCTATTCCGGGACCCACGGGCTTCGCTGGAGACGTGGGGTTCTTTGGGCCAGACAAAGGAAAGGGCGGCAAGTACCTGCTGCTTCCGCCGGGTTACTCGAAACCGGTGCCGGCTGGCCATTTCGCATACCGATCAGACACCAACAACGTCTTCGTATTTCTGCGATCCTTTTACCAGGACCCCAGCAACCTGACTCCGGCGGTCGCACTCGTGGAACGGTCGAAGATCTATCCACTTGGCGCGCAGGCATCGGCAAAGCCGATGGTGTTCCCTGATGCGTCCGGTACGCCTGCCAACATGCTGCCGGTCAGCGGCGCCGCGGCATTCGATCAGATCAAGCAGCTGGTGGATGCGGAGCCGCTCGGCCTTGCCGAGCCGGATTCTCGCGGATTGCTCGCAGCCATAGGCATCGTGAAAGGCCAGCCCTTCTCGCCCGACGCGCATGCGCGAGAGATCCTGGACCGGGCCGCGAAGACTGGCTACAAGATGAGTCGCGTGATCGGCTTCCAGGACGTCGTCAGCAACCGCAGCCTCCGCGTGTACCCGGATCGTCGATGGCTGAACCCCTTCGCCGACGGGACGCCGACGAATCCCACGGGAGCCCTGGACATGGAGTGGCGGAATGTCGCGGGCGGGTTCGTCGATCTCGATGCGCGCATTTGGATGTTCACGGACTATTACTCGATCAGCCCGGGCATGGTGTCTCAGACGCCGGGCATGGGCGCGAAGTACATGATCGCCTTCACAGACAGCGCTGGCACCCCGCTGTCGGGTGCCGGCAACTATCGCGTGAACCTGCCGGCCAATATCCCGGCCGCCAATTTCTGGTCGGTGACGCTCTACGAGGCCGAGAATGCGTCGGGACTTGCGAACGGACAGGCCTTCCCGTCTCTCGGATTGCGGGACAAGCCGGCGCAGAATGCCGACGGGAGTACGGACCTCTATCTTGGCCCGGCCGCCCCGGCGGGCAGGCAGGCCAACTGGCTCGCCACCGTTCCGGGCAAGGGGTACTTCGCGATCCTTCGGCTCTACGGTCCCACCGAGCCGGCGATCAACAAGACCTGGAAGCCGGGGGACATTGAGAAGGTCCAGTGACCCGGCAATGACCACAACCAGAGAGACCAATCGGCAAGTCGGTGAATCGGATGCGCCACGACGTGGGGGCTGTTTCGGCACTACTGGGTCGTCGTGAAGCTGGGCATAACCGTCTTCGCCACCGTCATTCTGCTGATCTACATGGGGACGTTCCGACAGATGGCCGGAGTCGCGTCCGATCCAGTTGTGGGTCTCGACGTTGTGCGAAACGCCTCGCCGATCGTTCACGCCATCCTAGCGTTAGCCCTGCTGCTCGCTGCAACGGTGCTGGGCGTCTACAAGCCATGGGGCACGACCGCCTATGGAGAGCGCAGGTCGCAGGAGCAGCGCCGTCCGGCTTCGGCCCTCATACTCGCAAGTGCCGGGACCGCACGTGCACTAGACGCTGGCAGCACACCGGGATCGATCTACGTGGTCGGTGCCGTCGCGCTCGCCCTCGCGCTACTCGTCGTCATCCTGCACCTGACCGGCGCCAATTCGACACACCAGTAGGACAGCGGCAGACAGTCGCCGCGCGAACGTCATGAGTTCGATCGTTACACCCGGTCCGAAGGCCTTGGCTGCCGTCGGGTATCATTCGCTAAATGCGCAGCTTGTTTCTGTTGCCGGTGATCCTCGCAACTCAAGCATTCGCGGGTGGGCCACCGACGGCCCCATGGCCGCTTCGCGTCGAAACGCTGGCATCACCCGCGGCCGCCGGGAGTGCGCAACCGCAGCTCTCCGTCTCAGGTCGCGGAGTGTTGCTCAGCTGGGTTGAAACGACCGGCGGGACCGCCACGCTGCGATTCTCGGAGCGGACCGCGAACGGCTGGTCGGCTGCACGCTCGGTCGCCTCCGGAAGCGATTGGTTCGTCAATTGGGCGGACGTTCCGTCGGTGGTCCGCCTTGCCGACGGTACGCTCGCCGCGCATTGGTTGCAGAAAAGCGGCCCCGGCACCTACGCGTACGACGTTCGGCTCTCCTACTCCCGCGACGAGGGAAAGTCGTGGGCGCCGTCTTTCACGCCACACGACGATGGCACCCAGACTGAGCACGGGTTCGCTTCACTCTTTCAACTGCCGAGGGTCGGTCTCGGCGCGGTCTGGCTCGACGGCCGGAACATGAAGGGCGGCCATGCGGGAGCCGGCGGTGAACACGGCTCAGGCGACATGGCGCT
>Ga0075362_10000404_pt1 | contig 12444 bp, 13 predicted proteins | sample EndMetdeltDD1762_FD_71397 | JGI IMG/M metagenome (GOLD analysis project Ga0075362, IMG submission 71397) | Populus endosphere microbial communities from Tennessee, USA - Endosphere MetaG P. deltoides DD176-2 | ecosystem: Host-associated > Plants > Roots > Endosphere | place: USA: Tennessee...
GAATGACATGACACAATTGGACATCACGCGTCAGGACGCCGCCACGCTTGAGACGGCGCCGACCCGTTACGTGGAAGGCAACGGAATCCGCTTCGCCTATCGCCGCCTCGGCCCCGCCACCGGAACGCCGCTGGTTCTGCTGCAGCACTTCTCGGGCAATATCGACGCGTGGGACCCCGCCGTCGTCAACGCCCTCGCCGCCGATCGCCCCGTGATCGCCTTCGACAACGCTGGCGTCGGCCGCTCGACCGGTCGAACGCCCGACAATGTCGCGGCGATGGCACGCGACGCCGTCGACTTCATCGACTTGCTCGGCCTCGCCGAAGTCGACCTGCTGGGCTTTTCCCTCGGCGGCTGCATAGCCCAGCAGATCGCTGCCGAGCACGGACGGCTGGTCCGCAAGCTCATCCTCGTCGGCACCGCGCCGAAAGGCGGAGAGGAACACCTGCTGGCGGTTCTCCAGGAGGCGTTTTCCCAAACCGATGCGCCGGATCCCCGCCTGCCGCTGTTCTTCACGAAGTCGTCCGCCAGCCGGTCGGCCGGCCTGGCATTCCTGAAGCGGACGAAGGTGCGCAAGGACGATCGGGACACCGACAACGGCACACCGGTCACCGATCCGCAGGCCAGGGCGCTGATCACCTGGTGCGCCACGCCCGATCCCGAGCGCGCCATCCTGCACGCCATCCGCCAGCCCACTCTCGTGGTCAGCGGCAGCCACGACACCATGCTGCCCGCGAGCAACGCCTACGCAATGTTCAAGGAACTCAGCAACGCTCAGCTGATCCTCTATCCCGATTCGGGGCATGGCGCCCTGTTCCAGCATCACGAGACATTCGTCAGCCACGTCCGGACGTTCCTGGAAGCGCAGCCGGCGGCTGCATGAGCCTCGGCGCGCGCCGACGCGATCGGAAGCACTTGATCCACGAGAGTTGTTGCGGAGGACAAAATGACAATAGCAAAAGTCGCGGTGGAACGTTTCAGCCTTACGAGCTCGCGACCATTCGACACCGTTGTGGCCGCGCTCAAGGCGGCGCTCGGGCAGCCTGACATGGTCGAATTCTTCAAGGCGACAAGGGCGGCAAGTTCCTTTCCGGATCTGGAGCGCATCGTGCAAAGCGGGCTCGGTCGCACGGGTTTCATGCTCTTCGCGGAATTCGACCTGGGCGCCGTTGTGCGTCGCGAATCCGGTGCCGCGACGCCCAAGAGCATGCGGTTCCTGGTGGGCAATCCACTCATCATGAAGGAAATGGTCAAGCATGTACCCGATGCCGGATCGTACGCTCCGGTCACAATCCTCATCGATGAACGTCCCGATGGCGTCCACGTCTCCTACGACAAAATGGAGAGCTATCTGCTGCCGTATGGCAGCCCGGAAGCACTTGCCGTCGCCCGCAATCTCGATGCGAAGATCACGACCTTGCTGCACGAATGTGCAATCTAGAACGTCCTGGCGACGTCCTCGGCCGGTGCAAGTGAACGTCCCGACGCGGCAATCGCGCAACGCGAGAAGGCACGGTCCGCAATGGGATACCGAAGGATCGCGATTGGAATGCCATTTGCTTAGAAATCGACATGCAGGATTTTCCACCTAGGGGTGGAAGAAACGGGGAAGGGCCACATGGCAAACTTGCAACGTTTCCGGCATTTCATTGCTCAAATGACGTCTCTTACGGGCAGTGCTTGGCAGGACGATCATCGCACACTGGTCGAAGTCGGACGCGACCTGCTTGCCGAACTTGTGGAGCATGATGATTGGCTGCCCGAATCGATGGCAGAATGTCCGCCGCACGGTTACGCACAGAACCTGCTATGGTGTGATCCGTTGGAGCACTTTTCTGTTGTCAGCTTTGTTTGGGCGCCTTCAGCCCGAACGCCGATCCACGATCATCAGGTATGGGGCTTGGTGGGCATGCTTCGGGGCTCGGAGACGTCTCAGCGCTTCAAGCCTGACCCTCAGACTGGGCTGCTTGAGAAGAGTGACTGCAAGACATTGGCTCCGGGTTACGTCGAAGTTCTGCTCCCCGCAGAGGGCGACATCCATCAGGTGGCCAACGCGCTGAGCGACCGTAGCTCAATCAGCATCCATGTCTACGGCGGCAATATCGGGGCAGTGCGACGGCAAACCTTTTGTGCTGAAAGTGGCAGGCCTCAGTTGTTCGTTTCAGGCTACACCAACCGGGAGTTGCCCAACCTCTGGGACCGCTCGGTCGAGGCCCGGAACATACCTTCAGCATCGTTCCGCTAATGATGTCGATCGACCTTTCACCTCCCAACGATGTGCAATACAAGCGATAGAAAGATCACGGGAGCAGCTTCGACCAATATGCCTTCCGCAAGCGCCCGATGCGTTCGTTCCTAAATGCGAAGGACGCGGTCCGCGCCAGCCTGCATTCACTGAAGCCTCGACGCTAGGGAATTCCCAAAGGCGGTAATCGCCTACGCTTTGCATAGAGACTGCCGGCGCGTGTCCTATTGGGCGGCTATTCTACCTCGTCGGATCGCGTTTTGTGTTGGTCGCACAGACTGGTCCAGATATTGCGAGAGCTTTTCCTGACATCGCGAAATTTGAAAACTCTTCTCGACGATCACGAACTACCATCTGTTTGTGTCGACGGAGGCACTGCGCCAGAGACTGCGTGTGGATTCTACCTTTCATGCGGGGATTTTGGATGGTCACCATCTCTCGACGATCGGCCCTCGGCGGCACCCTTGGTCTTGTCAGTGCCGCCATTGGCCAAAGCGCTCGGGCCCAGGGAGTGCCGAAAGAATTCCATGTCGGCTACCAGAAAGGAGGTTTCCTCAGTGTTTCCAAAGACCAAAGAGGTTTGGAGCGTCGACTCAAGGAGTTGGGTATCGCGGACGTAAAGTGGTCCGAGTTCCAGTTCGGACCGCCCATGATGGAGGCGCTGGGTGCCGGCGCCATCGACTTTGGAGAGGTTGGCGACATGCCACCTATCTTTGCCCAGGCTGCGGGGCATCGATTTGTTTATGCGGCCCGTATGCCGGGCTCTCAGCATGCATTGTTGGTACCAGAAAATTCCACAATTCGCGCGCTCGCCGACATCAAGGGCAAGAAGATCGCCCTTGCGCGAGGGTCCAGCGCCCACAATGTCACCGTTCGGCTGCTTGCGAAGGCAGGCCTCGCCTATAGCGACATCGTGCCCGCATATCTGCCGCCAGCAGATGCCTCCGCCGCTTTCTCGCGCGGCAGCGTCGATGCCTGGGTTGTGTGGGACCCTTACTTTGCCTTGGCGGAACGCCGCCAAAAGGCCCGAGCCGTCGCCACCACAAAGGAGATCTCTGGCGGCAATTCTTTCTACGTGGCCAATCGCGATTTTGCCGCGAAGTATGCGAAGGTCCTCACGGCCGTCATCGAGGAAGTGACGAAAGTGACCCAATGGGCGGCAGAAAATCGCGAGAAGTTCGCCGAGGCGATCTCCGCCGCCATTGGCATCGAGCTGGATGTGGAGCTGATCGCGATTGGTCGTGCTGAACTGGCCGTAGGCGCCATCACGCCCGACGTGATCGCACAACAGCAGCAAACCGCCGACGTTTTCCTCGAACTCGGCTTCCTCCCGAGGAAGATCACGATTCGCGACGCCGTGTGGTCGTCGCCTAGCGACCGCACATGAGCAAGAGTCAAGTCGTGCGACAGGCGGCCTTGATCGTAATGGCGCCTTCATCAGATGGTCACGCGGTCAGGAAGTTTCTCACTTCCAGCCTGGCGGGCTGGATCGTTCCCGTAGCGTTCCTGCTGATTTGGCAAGGGGCTTCCCTGGCGGGTGCCATTCCACCCAATGTGCTGCCGGCACCGAGCGCGGTGGTCGAATCAGCCTGGCGTCTGATGTTGAACGGCGAACTGCTCACCAACATTGCCGTTAGCGCCAAGCGTGCCGCGACCGGCTTCGTCATCGGCGGCAGCCTGGCTTTTGCCTTTGGCCTCCTCAACGGGGTGTCAAGGATCGGCGAAACGCTTACCGACACGACGTTTCAGATGGTCCGCAACATCCCCAACCTGGCGATGGTCCCACTGGTCATCCTGTGGTTCGGCATCGAGGACAGCGCGCGCGTCTTTCTGGTAGCGCTCGGTGTGTTCTTCCCGATCTATATCAACACGTTGCTTGGCATCCGAACCGCCGATACCCAGCTCATCGAGATGGCTCGGTCCTACGGCATGTCCAACAGAGAGTTGTTCCAACGCGTGATCCTGCCAGGTGCGCTGCCTTCCATCTTCGTGGGGCTGCGTTATGCGCTCGGCATCATGTGGCTGACACTGATCGTCGCCGAGACGATCGCGGCCAATTCGGGCATCGGCTACATGGCAATGTCGGCTCGCGAGTTCATGCAGCTCGACGTCGTCGTACTGTCCATCCTGCTCTACGCCTTACTCGGCAAGCTGGCTGATAGCATCGCGCGTCTTCTCGAACGCACGACGCTGCAATGGCATCCCGCCTTCCAGAGTGGCAAGGAGGAGTGATATGGTCGACGACAGTCCCGTACCGGGCGGCGTGGCGATCACGATCCGACATCTAGCCAAGGCATTCGGCGCAACCGCGGTGCTCAACGGCATCGACCTGCACGTGCCGGCCGGACAGTTCCTCACGGTCATCGGGAAGAGCGGCTGCGGCAAGAGCACTCTGCTGCGCATCCTTGCAGGACTCGACCAGCCGACCTCCGGCAATGTGCTGTTCGAAGGAGCCCCCGCCGACTACTCGACGCACGTCGCCCGGCTGATGTTCCAGGAACCCCGCCTCCTGCCGTGGTCGCGCGTCATCGGAAACGTTGAGGTCGGCCTCGGGCCGCGACGCAGTGCGCCGGGTGCCGAACAGCGCGCGCTCGCCAAGCTGGCCGCCGTCGGCCTCGAATCCCGGGCGCAGGATTGGCCATCCGTTCTGTCGGGGGGTCAGAGGCAGCGCGTGGCGCTTGCCCGGGCGCTGGCCAGCAGCCCGCAATTCCTTGCCCTCGACGAACCGCTGGGCGCACTCGACGCGCTGACGAGAATCGAGATGCAGGATCTGGTTGAGCGGGTATGGCTCGAACAGGGCTTTACCGCCGTGCTGGTCACGCACGACGTCACCGAGGCGATCGTGCTGGGCGACCGCGTGATCCTGATCGAGAACGGGATCGTAAAGCTCGAGGTCGACGTCGATCTGCCGCGTCCCAGACGGCGCGGCACGCCAGGGGTGGCCTCGCTGGAGGAGAAAATCCTACGCCATCTCTTCGGCGACGGCGGCTACCTTGAACGGAGGAACGCAGCATGAGCGGCAATGGCGCCAACTTCCTCTGGTTTCTGCCGACCCACGGCGACGGCCGCTATCTCGGAACGACGGTGGGGGGCCGGCCGGTCGATCTCGCCTACCTTCGTCAGATCGCCCAGGCCGCCGACAGTCTCGGCTTTTTCGGTGTACTGCTGCCGACGGGCAGTTCGTGCGAGGATTCCTGGCTGGTCGCCTCGGCGCTGGCGCCACTTACCGAGAGGTTGCGTTATCTGGTGGCGGTGCGGCCTGGTTTACTCTCGCCAACGCTCGCAGCGCGCATGACGGCAACACTCGACCGCCTTTCCGGGGGCAGGCTGCTGATCAATGTGGTGACCGGTGGCGATCCGGTCGAGAGCCGCGCCGATGGCGTATTTCTCGAACACGACGAACGCTATGCCGTTACCCGCGAGTTCCTCGACATCTACCGACGGCTGTTGCGCGGCGAGGAAGTCACCGCGCTCGGACAACGCGTGGATGTCGAAGGCGCGCGGCTCGTCTTCCCGCCGTACCAGTCCGGCGGGCCGCCACTCTACTTTGGCGGGTCGTCCAGTGCGGGCATCGATGTAGCCGCCGAGTTGGTAGACAAGTATCTCACTTGGGGCGAACCTCCGGCCGACGTGGCGACAAAGCTCGCCACTGCCGCAGTGGCGGCCGAGCGCAGAGGCCGACGCCTGACCTTTGGTATCCGCCTCCACGTGATCGTGCGCGAGACCAACGCCGAGGCATGGGCCGCGGCAGACTCGTTGATCAGCCATCTCGACGACAAGACGATTGCCGCTGCCCAGCAGGCCTTTGCCCGCACGGACTCGGTGGGTCAGCGTCGTATGGCCGCCCTGCATGGCGGCCGGCGCGATAGGTTGGAAATCAGCCCGAACCTGTGGGCTGGGGTCGGGCTTGTACGCGGCGGCGCCGGCACTGCGTTGGTTGGCGATCCATCGAGCGTCGCCGCGCGAATCGCGGAGTACCAGGCGTTGGGTATCGATACTTTTATTCTTTCGGGCTATCCGCACCTCGAGGAGGTCTACCGCTTCGCTGAGCTGGTGTTCCCGCTGCTCGATCTGGCAAGTACGACCGGACGGCGCCGCGAGGCCGCACAGATCGGCGAGATGATCGCTAATACCTACCGCCCCGACGAGCAGCGCTCCAAAGCGGCTAGCTAACTGGCGTATCGTGCCCACCCGGCCAGCGACACTAAGGCCGGCAAGCGCGAGAATCGAGGGCGCAAACTCATTTTCGAGACGGTCAAGCCGGGCGCCGCCGCCAGCCATGCCAACGCTCTGGGCGGTCGCAATGGATCCAAAATCCGGCGCGTTTTCAGTTGATCTGAGCCCGGCAGTTACGCCGCCCTCGACCTCCCTTCCCGAGCGCTTCGAGGCGAAGCGCCGGAGCCTCGAGGTACTGGCTGGGCTCAAGAAGCGATAGCTACCGCGATACTCCTCGGACAGGCACAAAGTTTGCAGGCGCGCACTATGCCGCTCGGCCCAATGGCCGCCGATGTGCGACCCGGCAATCAAGGGCGACGGCACCCGGTGAAACACCAGCAGGAGGAGTGTCAGATGGCCTATTTGGACCTGTCTCCGGCAATCGCCGCCCTTCGGGCGCAACCCGAGGAGTTCGAATTCTCAAACGATACCCTGCACCATCTGGGCAGCGGGCACAGGTTCCGCTTTCCCAGCGAGGACAGCGTGGAAATCCACGCCGACTGCGGCTGTGCTCTTTTAAAAGCATCACAGGAGCAGACGAAGCTATTTCACACGGCCTATTGCGAGTGGCACACATCCTATTGGCGGCCTTTGGAAATCAACCGCGAATTCGCCTCACACTTTGAGCCGAGGTTGTGGCGTCGGGCAGCCATCTGGCTGCTCCGGCGTCTATTGGCTACGCCGCGGATGAAGGCCGTCATCGGTAGAACGGACCTGGCCTATCTGATGGTTCACTATCACTGAGGGACCGGACCAAGGTCTTGGAATATGACTCGACGCTCCCGACGCCGTTGCACTGAATTTTGGATCGCCCCCTAAGGCGAACTGTACGCGAGAACACCGTAAATGGACCTTCTTTGGGGCGCCCTTCTGGAGCAGACCCTGAAAGAACTGTGCGAGCGCTCCAAGCCATTGATCAATGCCTACGATGCGACGGCAGCCGGTCAGCTTCTGTGGATGCTCCAGAAACGTCGCAAACTGCTGGCGCAATCTTATCCATGGCAAGACGAGACGATCCTAGTCTTCAACAACAGGCTAATCGCGGACTGCGAAGCGATGCGGCACTCGATATCGCTAGTTCGGCTGGGACAGGGAGCGTTTGCAGAATGGGAGGTCATCGCTCGAGCGGCCACACTTTATCGAGATAGCGGCAAGCTCCTGGAAATCAGCCGGATCTACCGGACGTTCAGTGGGAGCGATGGATAGCCCTTGATGCACGTTATGGATGGCGCCCGCAGGCACGTTGCTCGAGCAGTACGTGCGCGGATGACCATGACCTCCAGCCGACCATCGCCGCGTACTCTCATGCCCGTTGACGAGGGCGCCGACGCAGTGCGGCCCTGACGAAGACGTCAGAGGGCAGACGCTGGAGCTAGACGTGCGCAGAGCGCCCTAAACGGCTCCTCAGCGGATCATTCTTGAATCGTTCGAGAAATTCCTCACCGGTCACCTTCGGGGTGATCGAAGCTGCGGGCGATCTCCATCTGCCACCGTCGATCTCATCGATCTGCCTCGCCATGGCCTGCGACACGATGCGTGAGAACGGTCCCAGGTGAAGGTAGAAGGCGGCCATTGCCCCAACCGCCTGGAGCGCGCCGCGATTATCGCGGGCGCAGGCATAAAGGGCCTTGACGTAGTGGCCGAGGAGCAGAGGCTGCTCGCGGATGACCGACCTGAGGAGACGAAACAGGGCGGCCCAGTCGCCGCGAGTAAGGCCGCCAATGCGCCAGGTCGGCCTGGCTGCCGCCTTCCTCAACGGCCAGAAGCAGTCGAGCTTCTGCGCGGCGCGCGTCACACGCCCAAAATAGGCCTGCGGCGTGTAGATCCGGTCGATCACGCTCTTGTAGTCCGCCAGAACGTCGCGTCGCGGCCGCAAAGTCTCAAAATTGAGCCCGAGGATGCATTGATCGCCGCCGCCCTCGCTCATCTTCTCCATCTGCCATGTCACGGGAAACAGGCGGCTCTCCCGGGTGAGCCTGGTCGTGAGCTGCGTATTGGCCAGGGCCGTGAGCAGGCCCGCCATGCAGATCGCTACATCGGCATCCTCGATGCAGTCGACCATGTCATCGGCGATGCTGCCCTTCTCGCTATCGAAGCCAACGATGAAGCCCGCGATAACGAAGATTCCCGCAGCGTAGATCTTGTGAACGCTCGCTGTCAGGCTTCGGCGGGCGTTCTGCTTCTTCTGCATGGCCACGAGCGTGTCGCCATCCGGACTTTCGATGCCGATGAACACGACGAAGAAGCATGCCTTGCGCATAAGCGCGAGCAATGCATCGTCGTCGGCAAGGTTGACCGACGCTTCGGTCGAGAAGACGAATGGGAAGTCGTGTTCCTTCTGCCAGGCGATGAGCTCGGGCAGGAACGCCTTCACGGCCTTCTTGTTGCCGATGAAGTTGTCGTCGACGAAATCTATGTGCCCTCGATATCCGCCGCGATAGATCGCCTCCAGCTCGGCCAGCATTTGGGCGACCTTCTTCACGCGCGGCCTGCGGCCGTACAGCTCGATGATGTCGCAGAACTCGCAATTGAATGGACAGCCGCGCGAGAACTGAACGGCGAGGTAGAGATAATCTCTGCGCCGCAGGAGATCGTAGCGGGGCACGGGGGTCGTGGTAATATCGACACTGAATTTCTCCGCCGTGAACGTCCCGCGACGCCGGCCGGCGTGCCAGGCGGCGATGAACTCCTGGATGACTCCCTCGGCTTCACCGATCACGACGAAATCGGCGTGGCTATAGAAATTCGGCTCAGAGGTAACGTCCGGTCCGCCGACGACCACGACCTTTCCCCGGCTTTGCGCCAGGGCGATCACATTCAGGCAATCAAGACGCTGGACGTTCATGCCTCCCGTCATGACCAGGTCTGCCCAGGCGAGGTCGGCCTCGGTGACGTCGGCGACATTCCTGTCGACCAGACGGCACGTCCACGCGGCCGGCAACAGAGCTGCGACCGTCACGAGGCCGAGAGGTATAGCGGAATGACGCGCACCGCCGGCTCTGCAGGTGGCCTTGTTGTTCCAGAACGTGGCCACAGGGTATTGCGGCGATACCAGAAGCACATTGCAGGGATTCATCAGCATTGGCTCCTATCGAAGAGCAATGATGGTTTGGGCCACTAGCAGCTGTACAGTGACCTTAGCATGTTTCACTTTCTGGAGATGGAGAACCGCGATGCTGCTAGGCTCGCGAGCTGAGCAGCCTCAGCGGCTGCTCGGGGTGTCGCATAGCCTAGCTTTGAGCTTTCAATAGGTTGTCGATCCGGCTCAGGCCGCGGAAGCTGATGTTGTCGAGACGTCAACGATCCTTGGGACAGCCGAGTGGACATCCATAAGAATGCCCGCCTGACATACTATGGTCGAGAGCGATTGGCCAAAATTCAATCGGATCGGCCACCGCATCGCCGGCGACCGCACCGGCCAGATCCACAGCCGCGGCGCCGGCCGGGAGTATGTCCATATCTGTATCGACGACGCCTCGCGCGTGGCCTTCAGCAGGATCATGAAGGCTGAGCACGGGTCTGTGCCGTGGCTTCGAGCGCGTAGCCACTCACGCCGGCATTGATCACCGCCGTTCCAATCAGTTCCTGCAGCGCCGCCGGCCAAGTGTCGCCATCGGCGACCTCGTCGCCAAGCGTAAGGGAGCCACCCGTGGCCAGGATGGGGGGCGCGCCACCCGGCGCGGCTGACGGCAGGCGAAAACCGCGCCCGTCGAACGCACCGTTGGGGGTCATGGCGTTCGGCCGGGGCGTGTAACCACGCAGCGGGTCGTAGACCGTCCATCGGTTCTGGTCGTCGAGCGCCTCCGCGATCGCGCTCACCACAAGGTTCGGCCACTCGACCAGCCAGCCCTTTCCCTTGTGCAGGCGGCAACCCAGCTCAAGCAGGTCGGCGCCAACCAGGAGCGAGCCCGCAAGCAGCAGTCCGTAACCTGAACAGCAACTCAAGAGCTGGGGCAGCCGTTACGGCAACATCGAATTCAACGCCACCATCAGCTTGTCGCGAACTTGAGTTGCCTGATCGAAGGGACTGTCGATTGAGCAGCAAAGAGAGATAAGAGCATAAGACTCGCCATGTCATTGGCATCTCGCAATGGCAGCCGGTCGACAAAGTCAGACCATGACAACTCCAAGGGGCCAATACTTTCACTTGTATCCAGGCTGGGCGCCGCCAGTTTCTCGACGCCTAATGCGAGAAAGGTGTGAATTTGGGACGTGAACCGCCCGGCCAGCGCGTTCAAAGTACCAAGATTGAACAGCCGCCCGTTACCATAACCCGTCTCCTCGAGCAGCTCGCGCTGAGCTGCCACCTCGGCCGGTTCATCCTTTTCGATAATGCCACCAGGGAGTTCTAGTTGAACGTGCGCCACAGGATGGCGGTACTGCTCGATCAGGACGATGGTGTCGTGATTGGTTAGAGCGATGACCTTCACCCAGTCAGGAGCCTCGACCACATGATAGGTATCGAGAATGCTGCCGTCTGCGAGCTCCACTGTATCGCTGCGGACCTTAAGCCAAGAGTCTTCATAGGAAACACGCGACTTCAGAATTTTCCAGGGTTTCATTGCCAAATTACCGTGGTGAAGGTTTTCCGACGACTTCGGTCGGGTAGAGTGGATGATCCGCATTGGACTGAACAGGACTGGAGCATGTGGGGATCTGTCAGGCGAGCTTCAACCAGCGCGCAGGTTCGCGCAGAACGGCGCGGGATCGCTGGGCACGTTTCTGACACGCCTGTTTTCGGTGCGATCAAGCTGTTAGTGACAGCGATTGCTGCCGAAAAACGTGACGTGATGCTGTCACTGCAGCCTGCAGACTCTCAATCCGGCGCCTGCGTTTAATGGGCAGCCATGCCGCTGCGCGCCTTCCACTTCCGTACCTTCGACGACATCGCCGCTGCCGGTTACTCTGTCGACGTCTACTGCTCGAGCTGCCACCGCACGGTGGGGCCGATCGACCTCGCCGACGCACGCCTGGTCGGGCGGCCGTTCACCGCCGTGCGCTTCACCTGCTCGGCCGAGGTGCGCCACTGGACGGTCCATCCGGCCAGGATCTGCAGCTGCCTTGGAAGCGCTCAAGACGGGCAGCCTGCACAAGTCCTATCCGGGCGGTCGCTAGGCTCCGGCAGGGCCGTCCCGCACCAGCAGCGGCAGGATGGCGCGGTCGGTCGGCCAAGGCGGATCGTCTCCTTCATCGTCGAGCAGCGCGGTCAGCGCCGCTTGCGTCATTATGGGCCCGCAGAACTTCCAGGGTCGAGGAGGCGCCGAGCATGTCGGTCGCCAGCGGCTTGCTCTCCAGCGCGTCCTTGAAGCGTGCCGTCACGGCCTGCCGGCCGACCGGGAAGCTCAGCACGATGTCGAACCAAGCGCCGCCGCCGTCGGCCATGTACTTGTACCAGCCTTCCAGGATCGCCTAGTGCAGGCGGGTCACCACCCAGGGCACGCCGACCTCGACCATCGGCCACGTGCCCTTTCGGGTGCACATGGCCGGCACCCTGGTCCATGGGGTGCGGATGACGTTGGCGTTGGCTACAACGAGTAGCCGGCCAGGGTCGGCGGCGGCAGGCACGCGCCGGTCGGCCACAGCCAACTGGAGCGACGCATTTGCGCCGCCACATTTTTTGCATTGCACGCCAGAGCTCGCCAACTCTGAAGAGATGACAACACGGCACCGCAGATCGCGAACTGCCATAACTGTCCGTGCCGCCACAGCCTGCTGGCTGTTGGCACCTTCCAGTAGCCGCCGGAGCAGTTCCAGGAAAGGCGCAGGGGCGCATGCCCATGGGCGGTTAGCAATCCGACGATCGGCGCGACCGTGGCCGCTGGGATCATCACCACCCGCTGCACGGCACCCCAACATGCGCCTGCGCTAGCTCGCCCCTAAACCAGGCTGCTCGCGCGGGTCGAGTGCAGAAACCGGCGATCCTGTGTCCCCCCCCTTTCCGGCTCTGGCCAATGGTCGATGGGCGACCCAGGCCGGCGAAGGAG
>Ga0075362_10000405_pt1 | contig 12427 bp, 8 predicted proteins | sample EndMetdeltDD1762_FD_71397 | JGI IMG/M metagenome (GOLD analysis project Ga0075362, IMG submission 71397) | Populus endosphere microbial communities from Tennessee, USA - Endosphere MetaG P. deltoides DD176-2 | ecosystem: Host-associated > Plants > Roots > Endosphere | place: USA: Tennessee...
GAACGAAGCGCAGCCCGCGCCAACGTAGTCGTGCGCGCCGCCACAGCAGCGACAGCATCGCCCCCCGAGGGCGTCGGGGCATCCGCACGTCCATGCCCGCGAGCATGGCGCGAATCAGATCCAGTCCGCGGTCGATGTGCCCGCCGATCAGGAACTGCTCGGCTCCGCGGCGCTGCAGCTCGACGCGCGCCGGGTGCTCGACTCCCGTGGCCGCCTCGAGGTACGCCTCGGCCGCCTCTGCGGGCCGGCCCGCGTTAGCGAGTGCGTGCGCGAGTCCTTCCTTCCGGGCGCTGGCGTCGGGCCATGACGGCGTCAGCGCGAGCGCCTGCCGGTAGAAGAACGCGGCGCGATCGAACGCGAGCGCCGTGGCGGCTTTCGCGGCGGCGAGTCCGGCCTGAATCGACGCGTTGTCGCCGTCTCCGGCGCCCTGATAGTGCTCGAACAGCGCCTCGCAGTCGTCGCTGCTCCTCGCGACGAGCGCCTCCACCATTGCCCCATGCGTCCGCCGCACGGCCTCAGGGGCCATTCGCGCCGTCAGGACCTCGCGAATCCGATCGTGATACGGCTCGACGCGGTCCGACGATCCACTGCTGCGAATCAGCTGCGACGAGCGGAGCATCGCCACCAGCGATTGCCTCGCACCGGCAACCCCGCACGCGGCGCAGACCAGCTCCGGCGCCATCGGACGGCCGCAGATCGCCAGCGTCTCGAGAAAGCCGCGGGCCTCGGATGACAGTTTCCGGACGCGCGTGTCGAGCACCTCGCCGAATGTCGGCGCGCGGCTGGGTTCGATCCTGGCGACGCCGGCATAGGCGACGCCGGCGTATCGCGCCAGCTGCTCGAGCACGAACGGACTCCCGTCCGCCTCGCGCGTGATCCTCAGTTTCTCCTCATCGCTGAGCGGCGAGTCCGCCGACAGCAGCGCGGCGACCAGCTCGCCTGCTTCCGCGTCCGGCATGGGGTCGAGCGTAATCGGCGTCCACGCACCCTGCTCGCCGCGCTCGCGCAGCCTCTGGAGAAACGGGATACCGGCGAGTTCCTCACTGCGGAACGACACCACTGTGAGTACAGGCGGAGCGTTGGGCGGGCGCAGCAATTCCTCCAGCAACAGCACGCCATCGACGTCCGCCCATTGCAGGTCGTCGATCGCGATGACCAGCCGTTGTCGCGCGGCAATGCGGACGAGAATCTCGCGCAACGCCTCGGACGCCCGGCGTCGCAACACGAGCGGCTCGACGTCCGCGGGCTCCCGCTCCCGGCATGCCTCGGCGATGGCGGGGATCCGCCGCATGACCGGGAAGAGCCGCGGCAGCGCCACGACATCGTGCGGCAGCACGCTCTCGGCCGCCGGCAGGGACACGAGATAACGCGAAAGGCTGTCGACGACGCCGTCGAGGGCCTTGTACGGCACCGACTCGTGCTCATAGCATCGCCCTGACAGCACGACTACGTCGTGATGTGCCGCCAGCCGGTGGAGAAAGGATCGAATCAGCGCGCTCTTGCCGATGCCGGATGGACCGCAGACGTACGCGGCTGCCGGTCGCCCGCTGGCGATCCTCGCATAGGCGTCATCGAGAAGACCGAGCTCACGCGTGCGGCCGACAAAGGGCGCTTCCGCGAGCGGGCCTTCGGCTCTGTTCACGGCGGACACTGTCATCGAACCGAGACGAAGTCTGCTCAGCGCGTCGCGGCCCGACAACCGCCGCGCCCGATCGCGGCACATCAGCCCCATGCAGATCGAGCTGAGGTCGGGTGGCACGTTGGCGTGGAGATCCGAAGGAGAAGGCGGATCGGACTCCCTCTTGAGGAGGAGCACTTCAAGCAGCGGGCCTCTGAACGGGACCTCTCCGGTGAGCGCCTCGTACAGCGTGGCGCCCACGCCGTACCAGTCCCCAGCCTCCGAGGGTGGGACGCCGGAGCCGATTTCCGGCGCGACATACGCAGGCGTTCCTCCGATCATTTGCTCGGCAAGACCGTCCGCGGGGAACAGCTCCGTCATCAGACCAAAGTCGAGAATGACGACGCGGCCGTCTAGTGTGACGAGTACGTTCGACGGCTTGATATCCCGGTGGAGCTTTCCAAGACGGTGCAGGGCCGATACGCCGTCGATCAGTTGTCGAAGCGCGGACGTGAGGCGATCGATCGAAAGCGAGGCTCGCCCGGCTCCCCTCACGTACTCGACGAAGTTGACGCCGTTCACGAGCTCCATCGTGTAGAAGGGGCGTGCGTCCTCGACGACGAGCTCGTACAAGCAGACGAAATTCGGATGCGCCACACCGGCGAGGCTGCGGAACTCGTTCTTCAATCGGTACAGCCCGGCCGGCGTCGTGTGGCGAAGAGCCTTCAGTGCGACGACTTCGCCGCGGGCACGATCCTCGACCTCGTAGACCACGCCCATTCCGCCCGCACCCAGCCGCCGGAGCACGGTGAACCGATCGGTGCCGCAGAAATCATCGTCGACGAGCGTCGCCGGGAATGACAGCGTGACCGGGCGCTCGAGAAAAGAGCTGGCCTGCTCGTGGGCGTCGAGCAATCGCTGGAGTTGAGGGAGCAGCGCCGGCTCGTCGGCGCACGCGCGAGCGAGATAGCGCGGCCGCGCCGCACGGGGCGTGCGGAGCGCTTCATCGAAGACGGCGCGCAAGCGCCGGTATCGATCCGCGGTCTCGCCCATCGCGGCGAATCTTGGACCGTGAACATCCCGGAGTCAATACGCGAGCCTGCCCCGTATACTGTGGCAGCGCAGGTCATGTCCAATCCCGCCGCGAGCCAGATCACCACGCTGCTCGGAGAACTGCGCAGTGGAAAGGATGAGGCGCGCGATGCGCTGGTGACGCTCGTGTACCCCGAGCTGCGGCGGATCGCCGGCAAATACCTGCGCCAGGAGCGAGACGATCACACATTGCGGCCCACGGGCGTCGTCCACGAGGTCTACATCAGGCTGTTCGGGGCGGAACAGACGAGCTGGCAGAACCGCGCGCACTTCTTCGCCGCGGTGGCGCGGGAAATGCGGCATCTGCTGGTGGACTACGCCCGCGCACGCAACGCCAAGAAGCGCGTCGACGGGCACGTCCGTATTTCGCTCAGCGATGTCCACCAGGCCGCCGGCGCCCGCGGCGAGGATCTCGTGGCGCTCGACGAGGCGCTGTCGCGGCTCGAGCAGATCGACCCTCGCGTCAGTCGCGTGGTCGAGCTCCGGTTCTTCACCGGGTTGAGCGAGCGCGAAACGGCGGAAGCCCTGAAGATATCGATCTCCACGCTCAAGCGCGACTGGAACTTCGCGAAGGCGTGGTTGTTCGATCAGCTCCAGTCGTAAGAGATGCGGCCGCGCACGTCCGCTACGGACTGGGCAGCGTTTGCGCGCTTCGATCCGCCAGATGGGCGCCGCCTCGATCCGCGGCGTACCGTCCGCAACCGTGACGTAGAGCACGTCCAGCACCCGGAGCGCCGACGTCAATCGATCGCGGCGGATCGTGGACGACGAGCGCGTCGAGTTCGCAGCCGGCCGGCGCGGTGATGGACGGATTCCGCCTGTTGGGACTCCACCGGATGAAGAACCGAGCGCCACTTGTTGCGGCGCCGTTGCTTAGCTGGAGTCCGCGGCTCCTTTTTACTGACCGCTCGGCGCGGTTACGCAAGACCATTCATTGCGTCAAGGCGCCCGGTCTAGTCGCCCTCGCCGCGACTGGGCTCGCGGCCCGTCGTGCCGTGCGCCTCGATCCGCTCGCCGCCCTTCGTTCCAGCTAGCGTGGATTCCTCCCGCTGAAGTGCGGCGCCACGCCTTGGGCGAACGGCTCCGGCGATTGACGCATGATCCGCGCTCGAAACGCCAGTGGGCGGCATGAGTTCGTTCAGGATGAAGGCTGGTTCTGCCCCGCGCTCTCGACCCTCTGACCGAGCATTCCGTGGTAACACGGTGGTAACAAAATTGCGGTGCAGCCTGAAAATATTCGAACACCCCTGAAACCATCCACGCGGCCTAATCCGCAATGAGGAGAGGTGTTTGTGGACGGCCCGACTTCCGCTGCACATCGGTGAAAAAGGCAAAAACATCGACTGGGGGTCAGCGGCGGCGGGACCTCACCCAGGTTGGCATTGACGAGGACTGCTCCGATGACTCACTTGAGACCTGAGACGCGCCAGCGTGCGGCTCGAGTGGCATTGGTCTGGGGGTGCTCGATGCGCTCGCGCACCGCGAGCGCCTGTGCGAAGCGCCGCGGCATGCCGGTTCGACATCGCCACCGCCAGCGGTGAGGATTGGTCGCGCCGCATGACGCTGGTCTGATCGCTGTCGTGGATATTGCCGTTCCACAGCGGATCGATGTCGCCGGCGTAGTTGGCGGCGTGTATCAGTTCGTGCAGCAGCACCGCCCGGTTGGAGTTCAACCGGGTGCAGTCGCTGAACTACGTCCTCGTCAACGCCGAGCGCTCGCGAAGGAGGTCTGCACGTCGACGGCGTCCTGCGGCGAGTGGCCGAGCATCGCGCGAATCGACGCCATCTCGTCGCCTCGATGAGGTCGAGCATCTCCATGATCTGGGTGACTGGGTGCGGAGAGTCGACCCCACTCGCATCCAAGCCTGTGCTCGTCTTGGTGATGTCGGTTGTGACCCCGGTGTGACCCAGAACTTGGCGTCTGGCGCGGACGGAACTGGAGGGCGGCGATCTTCTTAGGAAAACTGGAGCCGACGATCGGACTTGAACCGATGACCTGCTGATTACGAATCAGCTGCTCTACCAACTGAGCTACGTCGGCCTGACGGATGAGCAGTTCATTGTAGCAGAACTCGAACCTGCCGCGCCGTCAGCGGCATTCGCGGTCGAGCGCGGCGCGGGCCGCCTCGAAGGCGGCGTCGAGTCCGGGGGCACCCGGGGCCGCCCGGCCGAGGTCGCCCGCGCGTCCGGCGTGTTCGAGGACGGCGGCTGCGTCCGCCAGCGCCCGGGCGCCGACGCCGAGCGCGATCCCTTTCAGCCGGTGGGCCGCCCGTTCGACGGCGCCGGCGTCGCCCGCTGCGAGCGCCGCCCGGACCGCCACGATCTGCTGCGGCACGTCCGCGGCGAAGATGCCCGCCACCTCCCGCAACAGATCTTCGTCGATGGCCCGGAGCTCCTCCAGCACGGATCGATCGATAATCTCTTCGTTCATGGCCACTCGCGCTCTCGTTGCCGACGACGACCCGGTTGCGATTGCCATTCTGTCACGCGCGCTCCACGGGTGGAACGTCGAACCGGCCATCGCCAGGGACGGCCTCGCCGCCTGGGACATCATCACCGGTCCCGACGCGCCGCCGCTCGCCATCATGGACTGGATGATGCCCGGGCTCGAGGGGCTCGAGCTCTGCCGCCGGATCCGCCAGCGGCCGGAGTCCGCCTCGATGTACGTCATCCTCCTTACCAGCCGTGACGACGCCGAGGACGTGGTCACCGGCCTCGACGCCGGCGCGGACGACTACCTGATCAAGCCGTTCCGCGCCGCGGAACTGCGGGCCCGGGTCAACGCCGGCCTGCGCGTGCTCTCGCTGCAGGACAGGCTGGCGCACCGCGTCGCCGAGCTGCAGGAAGCGTTGGCCCGCGTGAAACAGCTCCGCGGCCTGCTGCCGATCTGCAGCTACTGCAAACGGATCCGCTCCGACGAGAACTACTGGCAGCAGGTCGAGACCTACATCGCCGATCGCACCGACGCCGAGTTCAGCCACGGCATCTGCCCGCCGTGTCTCGAGAAGGTGCGCGCCGACTTCGAACGATAGAGCGACATGCCGCCTGAAGGCGAAACGACAAGAAAAGAGAAGCGACTCTAGATCCGCGGCGTCCGCATCAGCGCGGCTTCGAGCGCCGCCCGCTGCAGCGGCTTGCTCAAGTAGTCGTCCATGCCCGCCGCCAGGCAGGCCGCGCGATCCTCCTCCAGCGCGTTGGCCGTCAACGCGATGATGCGCGGGCGCTGACCCGCGGCCCGATCGGCGTGGATCTGGCGCAGCGCGCCGAGTCCGTCGAGCTCGGGCATGTGGAGATCCATCAGCACGAGATCGTACGGCCGCTGCCGGACGGCTTCCACCGCTTCGACGCCGTTCGATGCGCGATCGGCTTGATAGCCAAGCTTCCGCAGCATGCCGATCGCCACACGCTGATTGATGTCGTTGTCCTCGGCGAGCAGGATGCGCAGCGGGTGCCGCTCGCCCAGCACCGGCTCGATCGAGGGGCTCGTGCCTTCGTCCACGCGCCGCACCGGTCGCAGAAGGATCTCCGAAAGCGCGTCGAACAGCCGTGACGCCTTGACGGGCGTGCTCACCGACGCGGCGAAGACGCCGGCCGGCTCGGCTTCGCGCCGGCCGAGCGCGGTGAGCGCGATCAGCGCCGGTGCGTCGCGGCCGAGCGCCTCACGTACCCGCGCCGCGAACGCGGCCGCGCTCGCGCCGGACGTCTGGGTGTCGAAAATCACCACGTCGAAGCGGCGCCCCTGCTCCACGATCCACGTCAACGCCTCGTCGGGCGACGCCGCCGCCGACGAGACCATGCCCCAGGCCTTCGCATGCTGCTCCAGCATCTGGCGCGTCGGGGCGTGATCCACGATCAGCAGCAGGGCGCGGTTCGAGAGCCGCTGCGACAACCCCTCGAGCGGGCGCGCCCCGTGCGCCGCCGCGTCCTCGAGACGGCCGGCCGTCGCGCGAATGGTGAACGTGAAGCGGGACCCTTGCCCCGGCTGGCTGTCCACGTGAATCGTGCCGCCGAGCAGCTCCACGAGGCGCCGCGAGATCACGAGACCCAGCCCGGTCCCGCCGTAGCGGCGCGTGGTCGACGCGTCCACCTGACTGAACGCCTGGAACAGGCGGTCGAGGCGATCCTGTGGAATGCCGATGCCGGTGTCCTGGACCGCGAACCCGACGATGAAGGACCCGTCGCCGAGATCCGTTTCCAGCAGCGTGACGTGCACCGAAATCTCGCCGGCGGCCGTGAACTTGACGGCGTTGCTCAGGAGGTTCACCAGCACCTGCCGCAGCCGCGTCATGTCGGTCACCAGCACGGCCGGCACGGCCGCGTCGATGTCAGAGGTGAGATGCAGATGCTTGGCCTGCGCGGCGGCGGCGACCAGGTCGATCGTCTCTTCGACGCACGCGCGCAGGTCGAACGGCTGGGGATCGAGCTCCAGCCGTCCCGCGTCGATCTTCGAGAAATCGAGGATGTCGTTGATGATCGTGAGCAGCGCGTCGCCGCTGCCGCGGATCGTCTCGACGTATTCCCGCTGGCCCGCGTTGAGCGGCGTGTCGAGCAGCAGGCTGGTCATGCCGATGACGCCGTTCATCGGCGTGCGGATCTCGTGGCTCATGCTCGCGAGGAACGCGCTCTTCGCCTGCGCGGCGGCTTCGGCGGTCTCCTTGGCCGCGGCCAGCTCGCGGTTGGTGTCGCGCATCTCGTCGCGCAGGCGGCTGACGTAGCCGCCCATGACGGCGAACCACGGCAGCGTCACGACGACGACGATCAGCATGAGGATCTCGTCGCCGTCCCGCACCTGGTCCGGCTTGAGCCAGTACAGGCACGCGACCATGAGGGCGTAGGCAGAGGCGGCCAGCGCCGCCAGGGAGAGGAGATCCCGCGTCCGCAGCCGGAACACGCCGAAGAAGAACGAGACGAGGTAGATCACCAGCAGCGCGCCGCGTCCCCGATCGGCGAAGTACATGACGTACGCCATCGTCAGGATCGACACCGACACCTGCGGCACCGTCATGCTGTGATCGCGCAGCCGCAGGTTCAGGTTGGACCGCAGCAGGCCGTAGAAGAGCACGAGCCAGAGCACGATCAGCGCCGTGCCGTGCGTGGCCCCCCGCCACGTGAGCGCGTGGAACCCGTAGGCGGTCCACAGCAGCACGATGACCATCGCGGACGTGGCGACGGTGAGGCCATAGCGGCGCAGCCGCAGCGCCTGCCGGCTCCGGGACACCTCGTCCAGGGGGATCGCGGTCATGCGCTACGAGTTTACCGGGCCGCGCGCCATTGCGCGTGGAGATCCGTGACGAGGGCGATCGCCTCGTCCGCGGTGTCCACGCACCGGGGGATCCGGAGGTCGTCGGGACTGGCGAGCTGGAGCCGCGGATCGAGCATGCTCGCGTGCGCCCAGTCCACGAGTCCCTTCCACATCTTCCCGACGAGAATCAGCGGCACGTTCTCGGCGTGGCGCACCTGCAGCAGCTGCCAGATCATCAGCGTCTCGAGCACGGTCCCGATGCCGCCGGGCACGACGACGAAGGCGTCCGACGCAATCACGAAGTGCTGCAGCCGCGTGAAGAACGTCTCGTGCTCGAAGGCCTGCTCGACGAAGGGATTCGCGTCCTGCTCGAACGGCAGCTCCACGCGGATCCCGATCGAGCCCGGCGCGCCGGCCGCCTTCGCGCCTTCGTTGGCCGCCTGCATCAACCCCGGGCCGCCGCCGGTGACGATGTCGCAGCCGAGCGCGGCGACGGCTTCGGCCACCCGCTTCACTTCCTCGTAGACCGGCGTTCCCGGCTGCGCGCGCGCCGATCCGAAGATCGCCACGCGATAGCGCTCGCGCGCCGACGGCCGCAGCCGCGACAGGCTGTTGACCACCTTCCAGAGGCCGAGCACCGATTCCGCGAGGACGGTCCTGACCGCCTCTTCGTCCGACAGCTTGATGATCCGGGCCGCGCGCTCCGTTGTCTTCATGCCACGAGTGGAATCGCTGCGGCGCGATCGGGGCTATGCAGTTTCGGCAGCGGCACTTCGCCGTATGATGTCGGCTGGAACCGGAACCGTGAAGATCACGCGCATCCAGGCATATCGCGTGGAGCTGCCGCTCCACGAAGGCTCCTACAAGTGGTCCGGCGGCAAGGGAGTCAGCGTCTTCGACAGCACCGTCGTGCGCGTCGAGACCGACGCCGGACTCACCGGCCACGGCGAGGTCTGTCCGCTCGGGCCGTTCTATCTTCCCGCCTACGCCGACGGCGTGCGCGCGGGGCTGCGCGAGCTCGGGCCGCACCTCCTGGGCGCCGATCCCCGCGAACTGGGGAAGCTGAATCGCCGGATGGACGCCGCGCTCAAGGGGCATCCGTACGTGAAGAGCGGCATCGACATCGCCTGCTGGGACATCCTCGGACAGGCGGCGGGCCTGCCGGTGTGCGAGCTGCTCGGCGGACGCTACGGTGCCGACGTGCACCTCTATCGCGCGATCTCCCAGGACACGCCCGACGCGATGGCCGCGCGCGTCGCCGGCTATCGGGCCGAGGGCTACCACCGCTTCCAGCTGAAAGTGGGCGGCGATCCCGACGTCGACGTCGAGCGCATCCGCGCCGTCGCGGCGAAGCTGCAGACAGGCGATCGCCTCGTCGCCGACGCCAACACCGGCTGGACGCAGCACGAAGCGATGCGCGTCGCCCGCGCCGTCCGCGACGTCGACGTCTACATCGAGCAGCCGTGCCTGACCTACGAGGAATGCCTGAGCGTACGGCGGCACGTCGATCACCCGTTCGTGCTCGACGAGAACATCGACGGCCTCGACATGCTCCTGCGCGCCCGGGCCGACCTCGCCGCCGACGTCGTCAACCTGAAGATCGCCAAGCTCGGCGGGCTGACGCGCACCGCGCAGGCGCGCGACCTGTGCGTGTCGATGGGCATCGCCATGACGATCGAGGACAGCTGGGGCGGCGACATCACGACGGCCGCGATCGCCCACCTCGCGCACAGCACGCCGACCGAGCTGCTCTTCACGACGACCGACTTCAACAGCTACGTCACGGTGGCGACCGCCGACGGCGCGCCGCGCCGCGTCAACGGCCGCATGGCGGCGTCCACGGATCCGGGCCTCGGCGTCCGTCCGCTCATGGATGTGCTCGGCTCGCCGCTCGTGAGCATCGGCTGACGCACACCGGGACGGATCGCCTGGACTTCCGCGAGATCGCCCGCCGACTTTGCGCGATGTCAGCTCGTCAGGCCGCAGTGATGCGATCCCGGTGCGTCCTTTGCACCACGTCCGCGCGTTTGAATCACACGATGCGGAGGTACCTCATGAATATCGGGCGCGTTTCCATCGCGATGGCAGCGGCATTCGCAACGAGCGGCGCGATCGCGCTGGCGCAGGCTCCCACGCCGGCGCCGGCGGCACCGCAGGCGCCGTCGGTGTCGTTCGCCGGCTGCGTGCAGAAGGAATCGTCGGTGCTGCAGCGGACGCCGATCGCGGGCAACGTCGGGATGGACGATGAATTCGTCCTGACGTTTGCGAAGCCCGCGCCGGTGCCGGGCACCGAGCCGAAACCCGACGCCGCTCCCGAGCCGACCGGAACGTCAGGAACGGCAGGTAATTTTGGCACGGTGTATCGCCTCACCGGCGACCGCGAAAAGGAGCTGAAGAGCTACGTCGGCCAGCGCGTCGAGATCAGCGGCACGATCAAGGAGAAGGAAAAGGCGACCGACGCGATGAGCTCGATCGCCACCAGCGGCAAGACCGACCTCACGCCGTCGAATACGGCCGAGATCGCGATCGACACGATCCGTCCTGTCAGCGGCGCGTGCGCGCCGGTCGTCAAGTAGCCTGAGCGGCGGATTCCGGTACGTATTCGCGCTCGAGAGCGCGCCGCGCCTTGTAACGCTTGAACACGGCGCGGTCGCTCTCGAGCCCGACGAGCGATCGCCAGCTCGAGCCGCGGAACGTGTGCGCCAGCATCCGCGGCCCGTGGCGCAGCACGAACCCCGGATACGCGCGCAGGACCTGCGGCAGGTGCCGCAGCTTCATCCACCGTTCGGCGCGCCATCGCAGGTACTCGATCTCGTCCGCCTCCAGGTGTGCCGTGCGCACGACGGCGGTCGTCCCGTCGTACTCCTCGACGCGGTGGTTCACGATCAAATCGCGCTTCACGAAGTCGACGGTCATCGGCGTGCCCGGATAGGGCGTCGGGTGCTGGATGTAGGGCCAGTCGACGTACTGCCGCGCGAACGCCAGGTTGGCTTCGATCGACTCGCGCGTGTCGTCGGGGTTGCCGACGATGATGCCGCCCACCACCGCGAGGCCTTCCCGGTGCAGCGCTTCGATCGCCTGCTGCGTCGCGTTGCCGACCTGCCGTCCGCCCTCGCGCCGCGCGTTCTTGGCGGCGGCGCGGAGGAACGCGAGGTCGCCGTCCAGCACGTTCTCGATGCCGAGGAACACGTAGCGGAAGCCCGCGCGCTTCATCAGCGGCGCCAGCGTCGCGCCGTGCGCCGCGATCGACGAGGTCATCGCCTGGACGATGTAGTGGACGTCGTTCAGCCGCGCGTCCACGATGGCCTGGCACAGCGCCTCGAAGCGCGCGACGTTCAGCGTGATGTTGTCGTCGACGATGAAGATCGCGCGCGCGCCCCGGCTCCGCGCGTCCGCGATGTCGGCCAGCACACGGGTGAAGTCGAACGTGTGGAAGTTGCGCCCGCGCATCTCGATGATCGAGCAGAAACTGCAGTCGTAGGTGCAGCCGCGCGACGTCTCGACGACGTCGATCGGACGGCCGAGGAACGTGTAGCCGTCGAGCACGCGCGCGCCGCGGTCGGGGAGCGCCAGCCCGGGATCCTCGAGACGCATGACGGGACGCGCGGGTGAGTGCTGGAACCCCGACCCCGGGGTCCCGCGGGACGACAGGCCGGGAATCGACGACGGATCGCCGCCGCCGGCGAGCGCCGCCAGCAAGTCCCTGAAGGTGCGCTCTCCCTCGCCGCGGACGATGAAGTCCACCCCCGACGAGGCGTCCGCGTACGCCTCGGGAGCGAGGCTCGGATCGTACCCGCCCGCCACGATCGTGACCGCCGGCTTGATGCGGCGGATCACCTGGATCAGCCGCAGCGCGGTGCGCCGCTGAAACGTCATGATCGAGAGGCCCACGACGTCGGGATCGCGCTCGCGCATGAGGCGTTCGACGGTGGGCACGACCGCCTGCTGGGCGAGGATGAGATCGGCGATCGCGACGTCGTGGCCGGGGCCGGCGTTGCCCGCGAGAGAGGCGAGTGCCCCGTTCGGCATCCGCATCGTCAGCGACGGCGTATGCTCGAACGAGTCCGGCATCGAGAGGAGCAGAACTCTCATCGATCCTTAGGTGGGCTCAGGATAACTCCTTTCGCCGCGACTCGCGCATAGTCGGGCATGAAAACCTGCAGTCCCTTCCGGCGGGTATTACGCGAGTACCCCGCGACCAGCTGAGCTTCGTAGTGGGCCGGGAAGAAATCGAACGGCGTGGACGGATCCGCGTCGATCAGCTGCATGTCGGCGTCGGTCATCGTCAGCTTCCCGAAGCGGATGACGCCGCCGAAGAAATAGAGGTAGTTGCGGGCGGACGGGAGCGGCAGCGTCGCCTGGCGCGGCGGCGGCTGCGCGCTGCCGCTCATGCGCAGCTTCAGGCGTCCGCCGTCGACGGCGGACGCCTGAAGCTGCGCATGAGCGGCAGCGCGCAGCCGCCGCCGCGCCAGGCG
>Ga0075362_10000406_pt1 | contig 12414 bp, 9 predicted proteins | sample EndMetdeltDD1762_FD_71397 | JGI IMG/M metagenome (GOLD analysis project Ga0075362, IMG submission 71397) | Populus endosphere microbial communities from Tennessee, USA - Endosphere MetaG P. deltoides DD176-2 | ecosystem: Host-associated > Plants > Roots > Endosphere | place: USA: Tennessee...
GTTCTCGCCGATGCCCGCCGTGAAGACCAGTCCGTCGAGCCCGCCGAGCGCGGCCGTCAGCGCCCCGATTTCCTTGGCGGCGCGATAGACGAAGTAGTCCACCGCCAGTTTCGCGGCCGGCGCGTCGCTCTTCAGCAGATCGCGCATGTCGTTGCTGATCCCGGAAATGCCGAGGAGCCCCGACTGCTTGTACAGGATCGTCTCGACGTCTTTGGCCGAGAGGTTGAGGCCCTGGAACAGGTAGAGGATCACGCCCGGATCGACGGCGCCGGGACGGGTCCCCATGCACAGCCCGTCGAGTGCCGTGAAGCCAAGGGTGGAATCGATGCTCTTGCGATGCCTGAGCGCGCACATGCTCGCGCCGCTGCCGAGGTGCGCGACGATGACGCGGCCGTCGGCGATCTCCGGCGCCGTCTGCGGCAGCACGGAGGCGATGAACTCGTACGACAGGCCGTGGAAACCGTAGCGCTGCACGCCGTCGGCGCAGATCGCGCGCGGCAGCGGCACCACTTCGGCCACGGCGGGCTGGCCGCGATGGAAGCTGGTGTCGAAGCAGGCGACCTGCGGCACGCCGGGAAGCCGCTCGGCGACGGCCTCGATCGCGCCGATGTTGTACGGCTGGTGCAGCGGCGCCAGCGGGATCAGGGCGCGGAGGTCCGTCAGGACCTCCGGCGTCACGAGGGTCGGACCGGCATGACGCGCCCCGCCGTGGACGACGCGGTGGCCGACGCCGACGACGCGGGCGCCCGCGTAGCGGCCGCGCAGCCATGCCGCAAGCACGTCGAGCGCGGCACGGCCGTCCTTCACCGCGACATCCAACAGGTCGTCGGCGACGCGCTCCCCCGCCTCGTTCTTCGCGGTGAACCTGGGCGTCGTCCCGATGCCGTCAATCTGTCCGCGGGCCTCGAGGCGCCAGACGCGCGGCTCGGGATTGCGGTAGACGCAGAACTTCAGGCTCGACGAACCGGCGTTGAGCACCAGGGCGTAAGAAATCATGGCGTCCGCCTACACCGCCGCCGGCGCCGGCTGCCGGCGCGCGTGCGCGGCGAGCATCGCGACCGCGCAGCTGGCGATCCGCGAGCGCACGCTGTCGGCGCGGCTCGTGAGGATGATCGGCACGCGCGCGCCGAGCACGATCCCGGCGCTGTCGGCGTTGGCGAGGAACGTCAGCTGCTTGGCGAGGATGTTCCCCGCCTCGAGGTCGGGCGCGAGCAGGATGTCGGGATCGCCGGCCACCTCCGACGTGATGCCTTTCGTCGTCGCCGCCTCCTTGCTGATGGCGTTGTCGAAGGCGAGCGGCCCGTCGAGCACGCCGGACCTGATCTGGCCGCGCTCGGCCATCTTGCAGAGCGCCGCGGCGTCGAGCGTCGCCGGCATCTTCGAGTTGATCACCTCGACCGCCGCGAGAATCGCGACCTTCGGCCGCGTCACGCCGAGCGTCAGGGCGAGATCGATCGCGTTCTGGACGATGTCGGCCTTGTCCTCGAGCGTCGGCGCGATGTTGATCGCGGCGTCGGTGACAATCAGGACCTTGTGGTAGGTCGGCACGTCCATGATGAAGGCGTGGCTCAGACGGCGGCCCGTCCGCAGGCCCGTCTCCCGCGCGACGACGGCGGCGAGCAGCTCGTCGGTGTGCAGGCTGCCCTTCATCAGCAGCTCCGCCTCCCCCTGGCGCACCAGGGCCACCGCCGCCGCGGCCGAGGCATGACTGTGCGGCGCGTCGACGATGCGGGCGCGGCTGATGTCGATGCCGGCGGCCGACGCGACTTCGCGGATCTTCGCGGCGGGCCCGACGAGGATCGGCGTGATCAGCCCCTTCGCGGCGGCGTCGATCGCGCCGGCCAGCGCCGTCGCCTCGCAGGGGTGCGCGACCGCCGTGGCGATCGGCTCGAGCCGCTCGCAGCGCACGAGCAGCTGTTCGTACTTCCCGGTTCCGGTCTGTCTCGTCGCTGTCGTCATGGCGTCACCACCGCGTCGCGCCGGACGGCAACGCGTCCGGCAGGTCCCGTTTCCTTGAGAAAGATCGTGAGGAGGATGGCCAGCGTGACGCCGTAGAGCAGCGGCCGGAACGCCGTCTGATAGTGCTCGAGCACCATCGGCGAGGCGCCGCCGCTGACCGACACGAGCAGGCCCGCGAAGATCGGCCCGAGCAGCGCGCTGAAGGTGAAGTTGATGAAGTTCACGACGCCTGTCGAGGTGCCGCTGAGCTCCGGCGGATTCGCTTCCTTGATCACCGTGTAGGGCAGCATCGCGGCGCCCGAGGCGATACCGGCCGTCAAGCCGAGCACGTACGGCGGGAACACGTTCGGGTCGCCATAGAGCATCCACGCGAGGCACACGAGCAGGACCGCCGCGCCGCCCCCGATCACGGGCTTCCGGCGTCCGAGACGATCCGACACGGCGCCGAGCAGCGGGCATCCGATGATCCAGCCGAACGGCACCGACGCGGATCGGAGCACCGCCGTCGCGTAGTCGACGCCGTGCGCCTCCTGCAGATAGCGCACGCCCCACACCATGTCGAAGATGGTCGTCGGAATGAAGATCAACCCGGCGATGACGCCGCAGAGGATCGACTGCGGGTTGCGGAACACGACGCCGAACCCGCGCACGACGCCGCGCTTCCAGTCGCCGCCGGCCGCGGCCGGCGCGGGCGCAGGCGCGGGCAGAAAGACGTAGAGCAGCACGCTCAGCCCCAGGCCGACGATGCCCATGCCGGCCCAGAACGTGCTCCACGCGACGCCTGACGCGATCAGCGGCCCGACCAGGAACTGTCCCGCCGACCCGCCCGCCATGCCGAACATCTGCGTGGCGCCGATGAGCGTCGCGGCCCGCGACGAGGGAAAGTTGGTGGTCGCGATGTAGGCGGCGCCGACCAGCGCGAACACCCCGCCGGCCCCCTGAATGAAACGGCCCGCGTTGGCGAGCGCCGTGTTGCCCGACGCGAACATCAGCGCGCCGATGCCGACCGCCGCGGCGCCGAGCGGGACGACGCGGCGCGGGCCGATGCGGTCCATCGCGACGCCGGCCACCAGACTGAAGGGCGAGTACCCGTAGTAGAACAGCCCGGCCATCGACGCCACCGCGGCGCCCGTGAGGCCGAAGGCGACCGACAGCTCCGGCATCATGACGGCCGGGGCCGATCGCAGCGTGTACTGATAGAAGTAGTACACCGCCGTGACCAGCCAACCGATCGCCGCCGCGTTGGCGCGCTTGCTCACGAGGGACCCTGTCTCTGGTGTCAGGGGTCCGGCCTAGCAGAGCACGACGGAGACCGCGAGGCCGCCCTCGGAGGTTTCCTTGTACTTGCTGTTCATCTCCTTCGCCGTGAGCGCCATCGCGTCCACGGTCGTGTCGAAGTCGACGCGGCGGTTCGTCGGAATCTCGTTGCTCGCGATCAGGAAGCCCGTCCACGCCTTGACGGCGCCGAAGGCGCAGCGCTCGATGCACGGCACCTGCACGTAGCCGGCGACCGGATCGCACGTCATGCCGAGATGGTGCTCGAGCGCCGACTCCGCGCCATTGGCCACGACCTGCGGGCTGAGATCGTGCGCCTGCGCCAGGAACGCCGCGCCCATCGCCGAGGCGACACCGATCTCCGCCTGACAGCCGCCTTCGGCCCCCGCCAGCGTCGCGTTGTGCTTGCAGAGGTATCCGACCACCGCCGCCGCGAGCATCCCGGCGCGGATCTTGTCCTGCGGCAGCTTGCGGCCGCCTTCGCCGATGGAGTACACGAGCGCCGGCATCACGCCGGCGGATCCGCCCGTCGGCGCCGTGACCACCAGATGGCCGCGCGCGTTCTCCTCGGAACCCGCGAGCGCGTACGCGGCGACGACGCCGACGCCGCGCTGTTTTTCGTACGTGTCGTCCATCGCGCGCTTGTAGACCACGCCGGCCTTCGTCTTCAGCTTGATCGGCCCCGGCAGCGTGCTCTCGGGCATCGACAGCCCGGTCTTCACGATGTTGACCATGGCGGTCGTGACCTTGTCGATGAACGCGTTGATCTCGGCTTCGCTCTTACCGGAAACCGCGACCTCGTTGGCCATCGCCACCTGCGCGACCGACAGATTGTTGTCCTTCGCGTGCTGCAGCACTTCCTTCATCGTCGAGTAGGGATACTTCGGCTGCCCCTTCTTCGGCGGCTCGTAGCCCTTCCACTCGATGAAGCCGCCGCCGACCGAGTAGTACTCCTGCTCGAGCAGGACCGTGTCGCCCGCCATCAGCTTGCAGGTCATCGTGTTCGGGTGCTTGAAGTCTCCCTTCGGCGCGTCGTAGATGACGTCCTTGAGCGACACGTTGAAGGTCGTGCTCCCGAGCTTCACCGGAAACACCTGGTCCGGCTTGTCGCGCAACCCGTCGAGGAACAACGGGTCGATGGTCGCCGGCTCCTTGCCGATGATGCCGGCGAGCGAGGCGCGCTCGGTGCCGTGCCCCTTGCCGGTCGCGCTGAGGCTCCCGAACAGGTGCACTTTCAGCGCTGTCGCCTTGGCCAGCTGGTCGGCGGGCAGCTTCGTCGCGCGCTGGTAGAAGTCGTAGGTGATCCGCATCGGGCCGATCGTGTGCGAGCTCGAGGGCCCCGGCCCGACCTTGTAGAACTCGTCGATCGTCGTCATCACCGACCCCTTGGCCTTCTTGACGACGTTCAGATCCCCCGAGAGCGCGGGCGCTGCGGCCGCGGGCAGCGGTGGGGGCGTCGCGGTAGCAGCGGCCTTCGTCGTGTCCTCTGGCGTCGCGGGTCCGCAGCCCGACAGGACTGATACGGCGCCAATCATGGCGCTTCGCATCATGAACGCGCGGCGGTCCACGCCGCCCGGGACCAGTGCCTCGGGCAGTTCCGGCAGGATCTCGATGGCGTTGTCGTGCGTGCTGTTCATGGTCGCCTCATGAAGACAAGAAAAGGGACACGAAGTCCGGAGCGCGGCGCTCCTTGATCCAGCAGGGTGCGTGCCGCCAATCCAGGATCGCGGCCGCTCGCGAGAAGTCGCAGCGGACAAACGAGTTGAAGACCGGTGTCAACGCGATCCGACGGAAGCGGCTCCGGAATTCCGACCGGCAGGCCGGAGGTGCTCCGGAATAACGGAGCCGCCCGCGTGGAGGCGGGCAGGGCGCCGGCCGCGTCACTCGTTTGCCTTCAACGAGTTGGAAGGAGCTCCGCGGGCGAACGCGGGCGGCACCCGCTGTGCTCCTTTCCAGGCCAATGGAGTCGCGCGTCCGCCGGATCTTCGTCGTCTGTGCGTCGCTCGTCGTGTCGATCGCCGCCCACGCGCACGGACAGGAGCACGCCTCCCCGGCGCCCGCGCCGCCGACGCCGGCGCCGCAGTCGATGGTGTCGTGCGCCTCGAAGCCCGGCGAGCGCACGCAATGTCCCGCGGACACGTCGGCGGGGGTCGTGCTCGTCAAATCGACAGGGTCGGCCGCGTGCCTCCTCGGGAAGACGTGGGGCTACGACCAGACCAGCGTCTGGGTGTCGGACGGCTGCAGCGCGGAGTTCGCGACCGCGCACACCGTCGAAGCCGCGTCGACGAAGATCGGCGCCCCCCGGCACGTTCCCAACGTCGGTTTCCTGCTCTTCGACGGCGAGAAAGGCCAGATCTATCTGCGGCTGTTCTCCTACGCGCGATACCTGAATCAGCGGAACCTCGACGAGAGCTACGTCGATGCGTTCGGCACGTCGCACACGGTGCAGCGACGGCAGGACATCCAGCTGCAGAAGTGGTTCTCGCCGTTCTCGGGATGGTTCCTGTCACCCAAGTTCCGCTACTACCTCTATGTCTGGTCGTCGAACACGTCGCAGGGCGATCCGGCGCAGGTCGTCGGCGCGGGGAATATCAGCTGGGCGTTCAACCGGTACGTCACCGCGGGCGCGGGCATCACGTCGCTGCCGAGCGTCCGCAGCACCGAAGGACAGTTTCCCTACTGGCTCGGCGTGGACGACCGTCTCATCGCCGACGAGTTCTTCCGCGGGTCGTACACCAGCGGCGTCTGGGTCAAGGGGGAGATCAAGACGAAGTTCAAGTACATGGCGATGCTCGCCAACAACCTGAGCACGCTCGGCGTCAGCGCGGCACAGCTCGACAACAAGCTCGACACGCAGTCGTTCATGGTCCAGTGGCTGCCGACGACGGGCGAGTTCGGACCGTGGGCGGGCTTCGGCGACTACGAAGGCCACGAGAAAGCCGCGACCCGGATCGGCGTCCACTACACCCATAGTCTCGAGGACAAGCAGAGCCAGCCGGGGACGGAGGGGATCGAGAACACGCAGGTCCGGCTGACCGACGGTAGCGTCATCTTCACGCCGGATCTCTTCGGCCCCGGCATCACCGTCAACACGGTGGACTACCACATGTCGAGCGTCGACGCCGGCGTCAAGTACAAGGGGCTGTCGCTCGAAGGGGAGTACTACTGGCGCTGGCTGCGCAACTTCACCGGCGTGAACACGAGCGGCATCGCGAACATCGACGATCACGGCTATCAGCTGCAGGCCTCGGCGATGGCCGTCCCCAAGATCCTCCAGGCGTATTTCGGCGCCTCCCAGGTCTTCGGGCGCTACGGCGACCAGTGGGAAGTCCGCGGCGGCGAGAACTGGTTCCTGATGAAGGAGCGCGGTCTCCGGCTCAACGCCGAATGGATGTACGTGAACAAGTCGCCGGTGGGTTACACCGCCTATCCATACCCGGTGGGGGCGAAGGGATCGGTCTTCCACATCAACCTGGAGATGAACTTCTGATGACGCGCCTCTTCGGCGCGTGCTGTCTCGCGGCCGCGCTCGCGCTCCCGCAGCCGGCGGGCGACGCGCCCGATCAGTTCTACGACTCGCACTTCCACCTGACGAACTACATCCAGGAAGGGATCACCGCGAAGCGGTTCCTGGAGATCATGGGCGCGCGCGTCGGACGGTCGACGCTCTTCGGGATTCCGCTGCAGCAGCAGTGGTCGTACGGCAACTCGGGCGACTTCGCGCCCGCCTACTACCTGCAGAGCGACGCGCCGCTCTACTACTACTCGTTCACCGACGCGTGGATCGCGTCGCAGTACAGGTCGCTCCCGCCGGAGCAACAGGCGCGCTTCGACCCGATGATCACCGGCTTCAACCCGGCCGACATGTACGCCGCCGACCACATCAGGCGCGTGCTGAAGGTATTTCCAGGCGTCTTCACGGGCATCGGCGAGTTCAGCATCCACAAGGAATTCGTCTCGTCGAAAGTCGCGGGCGAGACCGCGAGCCTCACCAATCCCGCGCTGGACCGCGTCCTCGACTTCGCCGCCGAATCGGGGCTCGTGGTCATCCTGCACAACGACATCGACATCCCGTTCGCGAAGACCGACGCCGAGCCGGTCTATCTCTCGCAGATGAAGGCGCTGCTGAAGCGCCATCGCAACGCGTCGATCGTCTGGGCGCACATGGGACTCGGACGCATCGTCCATCCCGTGCAGGTGTCGGCGGAGGCCGCCGAGCGCCATCCCGGCCAGCTCGGCATCGTCGAGGCCATGATCGCGGACCCCGAGCTGGGGCACGTCTCGTTCGACATCTCGTGGGACGAGGTCGCCAAGTACGCCGTCGCGTCGCCCGCGGCGGTCGAGCGCGTCGTGGCGATGCTCGACAAGTACCCGGACCGTTTCCTCTTCGGGACCGACACAGTGGCGCCCGCTGGTCCCGCGCCGTACTACGCGGTGTTCGACATGTGGGCGCCGGTGTTCCGTCAACTCACGCCCGAGGCGAGCCTCAAGGTGCGCAAGGGCAACTATCAGCGGATCTTCGACGAAGGGCGCCGCAAGGTCCGCGCCTGGGAGAAAGCACATGGGAGTTAAGAGAATGAGGCATGCCGCCGCGCTGGGCGCGCTGCTCGCGGCACTCGCGGCCGGGGCGGCGGACGTCCGCGCGCAGGGCACGGCGCCCCCGCCCGACCCGAAGTCGACCTTCGACATCTACGGCTTCGCCATGCTCGACATGGGGCACAACTTCACCCAGATCGATCCCGACTGGTTCGACACGCTGCGGCTCACCAAGCTGCCCTCATTCAAGGATCAATTCGGCGAGGACAACAGCACGTTCGCGGGCGTGCGGCAGAGCCGCCTCGGTTTCAAGTCGTCGACGCCCACGGATCTCGGCGACCTGAAGACGATCTTCGAGTTCGAGCTGTTCGGCACGGGCGTGGACGCCGGACAGACGACGTTCCGCCTCCGGCACGCCTGGGGCGAAGTCGGCACGTTCGGGGCGGGCCAGTACTGGAGCCCGTTCACGGACCCGGATGCGTTCCCCAACTCGCTCGAGTACTGGGGACCGACCGGCCTCGCGTGGTACCGGAACGTCCAGGTCCGCTGGACACCGATCAATGACGACCACAAGTCGTTCATGGTGGCGCTCGAGCGTCCGGGCGCCAGCGGCGACCAGGGCGTCTACGCCGACCGCATCGAACTGGATGGCATCAAGGCCCGCTTCCCGGTTCCCGACTTCTCGGCCGCCTACAAGACGACGGGGAAGAAGGGGTACCTGCGCGTCGCGGGCCAGCTCCGCTACATCAAGTGGGACGACACGCTCGACGACGCGTTCGATCTCTCCGGCAGCGCGACCGGCTGGGGCCTCAACATCTCGTCGAACGTCAATTTCGGCAAGAGCGACGTCCTGCGGGCCGCCTTCGTCTTCGGCGAAGGGATCCAGAACTCGATGAACGACTCGCCGATCGACATCGGGATCGTGGCGCAGCCGGGCAACACGGTCACCCCGGTCACGGGCGAGCCGATCCCGATCACCGCGATCAGCCTCTTCCTCGACCACTCGTGGAACGACAAGACCACGACGGCGATCGGCTACTCGATGCAGGACAACGACAACACCTCGGGCCAGGCGCCGGACGCGTTTCACGTCGGCCACTACATGCTCGGCAACGTCCTCTACTCGCCGGTGAAGAACGCGATGGTCGGCGGAGAGTTCCAGTGGGGCAGGCGCGAGAACAACTCGGACGGATTCCACAGCGACGGCGTCAAGGTGCAGTTCTCGTTCAAGTACAACTTCTCTTGGAAACTCGGAGGCTAGTCATGACCCGACGCATCAAGGTACTCGCCGGAGCCGCGCTCCTCGGCCTCGCCGGGCTCGGCGCCGCCTCGCTCACGGCGCAGACGGCCAGTCCGCAGGCGGCGGTCGACGCCGCGTTCGCGAAATACAAGGGGCTCAAGGAAGGCAAGAACGCCGACTACATCCCGGCGCTCGCCAAGGTCGATCCCAGCCTGTTCGGCATCGCGCTCGTGACGGTCGACGGCAAGGTCTACACCGCCGGCGACCTCAAGACCGAGGTCTCGATCCAGTCGATCTCGAAGGTCTTCACGATGGCGCAGGTCATCCAGGAACAGGGCCTCGACTCGGTGGCCAATCGCATCGGCGTGGACGCGACCGGCGCGCGCTTCAACTCGATCATCGCGATCGAGGGCGCGAAGCTGATGTCCGGTGCGGGCGCGCCCGAGATGAACCCGCTCGTCAATCCCGGCGCCATCTCGGCGACCAGCATGGTCAGCGGCGCCAGCGCCGACGCGGTGTGGGGCAAGATCATCGCCTTCCACAACGACGCCGCCGGCCGCCCGCTGACCGTGCTCCAGGACGTCTACAAGTCCGAGTCCGACAGCAACCAGCGCAACCAGGCGATCGGCGCGCTGATGCTCGCCTACGGCTACATCAAGTCGAACTGGCAGCAGGCAGTCGATCTCTACACGCGGCAGTGCTCGATCGGCGTCAACGCGAAGGATCTCGCGACAATGGCGGCGACGCTCGCGGCGGGCGGCACCAATCCGGTCACCGGCAAGAAGGTGATCGACGCCGACAAGGTGCCGGGCGTGCTCGCCGTCATGGCGACCGCCGGCCTCTATGACGACTCGGGCAAGTGGCTCTATCGCACGGGACTCCCGGCGAAGAGCGGCGTCGGCGGCGGCATCATCGCCGTCTCGCCGGGCAAGTTCGGCATCGCGGTCATCTCGCCGCCGCTGGACGACGCGGGCAACAGCGTGCGCGCGCAGAAGGCGATCGCCGACATCTCGAACGCGCTCGGCGGAAACCCCTACGCGGCCAAGAAGGCCGGCTCGTAAGATGACGGTCCGGATCCTGGCTTTGACCGTCGCGGTTCTGCTGTCCCAGTCCCCGGGTGCCTCGGCACAGAACACCACGCCGAACCAGGATCCGGAGGCACCCGCGCTCTGCGCGGCCTGTCCGAAGCGCAGCGTCGGGCGCGCGCTCTTCCAGACCACGATGGTGAACGTCGTCTACGAGATGGCCAATCTCGTCCGCGGCCAGGTCACCGCGCGCATCACGCCGAACTCGTGGTGGGCGAACATGGAGAACGGCTGGGTGTGGGACCTGGACGACTTCACCGTCAACCAGATCGGCCACCCGTATCAGGGCAGCAACTACTTCAACTCCGGCCGCGCCAACGGCTTGAGCTTCTACGAGTCGGCAGCGGTGGCGGCGTTCGGCAGCTCGACGTGGGAGTACTTCGGCGAGACGAACAAGCCGTCGCTGAACGATTTCATCAACACCACGCTCGGCGGCATCGCGCTCGGCGAGATGTTCCACCGCGCCGGCTGGCTGGTGCGCAACACGCACGCGACCGGGAAGGGACGGCTGTGGAGCGAGATCGGCGCGATGGCGCTCGATCCGGTCACCGGCTACAACCGCTTCCGCACCGGCGACGCCTCGCGCGTGACCGACAAGCCGGCCGACCTCGTCCCGTCTTCGCTCGACAGCCTCGTCTCGGCCGGCGTGCTCTGGCGCGGGTCGCAGTCGAGCGCGTTCACCGCGGCCGGACAGCCGTTCCTCGAAGTGGACGGGCTGTACGGCGACGTCAACGCGGGACGCAGCCGCGTGCCGTACGACGCCTTCGCGTTGAGGCTGCGTTTCGGCGGCGGCAGCGCGTTCAGCGAGGCGCGCGTCCGCGGCCGGCTCCTCGGGCAGCCGCTCCGCAACGGCAGGCTGCACTTCTCCGTCCTCCAGAGCTACGACTACCAGAACAACGACGCCTACTCGACCGGCGCGCAGTCGTTCGACGCCGCGCTCGGCGGGATGCACGCGTTCTCGCCCGACACGAGCCTGCACGTGCTCGGCTGGGCGGGCCTCACCGTCCTCGGCGCCGTGGATTCGCTGCCGCCAGACGTCGCCGAGAAGCCGGATGAGCCCGAAACGCCGCCCTCGGGCGGCCAGGGCGTGTCCGAAGGGCCGCGCTTCTACGACTACGGTCCGGGCTCGGACTTCGGCGCCCTCGCGCGTCTCGTCCGCAAGGGACGCACCGTCGCCGGGTTCCTGTACGAAGGACGACAGCTCTACTCGCTCGACGGCGTGCGCGCGAATCACCTGTTGCAGCGGGTGCGCCTCGACGCGCTCGTCCCGCTCCGCGGCCCGCTCGGCCTCGGCACGTCGGCGGAATTCTTCCACCGGCGCAGCTACTACCAGGACGACGCCCACACCATCAAGGGCTATCACTATCCGCAGCTGCGGGCGTACTTCACATGGAGCGGGAAGTGAGGAGGGTGCCTGAATTGGTCCGTGTGCGAAAAGGTTGCGGCGACAGTCACGCGCGGAAACACGAGGACTCGCAAGGCCCGCCGAGATCGCACAGACCAATCGGTATTCTTCGCTGCGTGCTCCGCGGCCTCCTTCGTACTCGTGACGTGACCGTCGCCGCTGTCCTGGCAGCGTCTTTGCTCCCGGCCGCCGCATGGGCGCAGGACGCGCCACCTCCGACACGCGGCACGCCGCCCGCGTCTTTCGGCTCGCGCCTGTGGCTCGTCGCCGGCGCGGCCTCGGCGACGATGCGCGGCGCCTGCCAGACCTGCGAAGAGGACTCGCCGTACCGGCATTCGGGCAGCGTGCTGGGCAGCCTCGGCTATCGCGTCAGCGAACGCATGGACGTGGGCGCTGAGGTGTTCTGGATGCCGGTGGAAACCGCGTCCGGCCGCATCCGGACGACGCACGTGGACGCCGTCGCGCAGTTCCGCCCGTGGGCGTCGCAGGGCTTCTTCCTCAAGGGGGGCGCCGGCATGGCCTTCGTCCGCAACTGGGTGGACGCGGTCGGGCCCGATTCGCTCAACTCGAAGGCCCTGTCGGTCGTCATCGGCGGGGGCTGGCACTTCCGGCCGGCGTCACGGATCGGGCTGGAGCTCTTCGCGGCGCAACACGCCGCCGCCGTCGGCGACATCAAGACCGCCGACGCCGACGTGCCGGACGTGATGGGCAACTTCTGGTCGATAGGCGCCGCTATCGTCATCCGTTAAGCACTGTGCCTGAGAAGGAGGTCACATGCGTTCGCGATTGATCGCTGCCGCGATGGCGGCACTCGTGCTCTCGGCGGGATCGGCTGTGCTTCGTGCCGACCTTCCGCCGCCGCCGTTCGTGATGCGGGCGTTCACCGTCAACATGACCAACGTCAACGTCCCGCG
>Ga0075362_10000407_pt1 | contig 12374 bp, 10 predicted proteins | sample EndMetdeltDD1762_FD_71397 | JGI IMG/M metagenome (GOLD analysis project Ga0075362, IMG submission 71397) | Populus endosphere microbial communities from Tennessee, USA - Endosphere MetaG P. deltoides DD176-2 | ecosystem: Host-associated > Plants > Roots > Endosphere | place: USA: Tennessee...
AGGCAAGCGCCGAATACGGCAAGCCAGTAGCAATTTTGCAAGACTTGCAGGGCCCTAAGATTCGTCTTGGGGATTTTGATGGTCAGATCGACGTCAAGGCAGGCGATGCCTTGCAGCTTAAATATATGAGCGACTACGCCGCAACCGGCATTATTCCGATTCAGTACGACTTGAGCAAAAAAGTAAAAGTTGGCGAGCGCATTTTCTTCTTCGACGGTCGTTTGCGTGGTGTCTGCGCTGACATCAGCGACGATGGCGTTCTGACCGTCCAGATCGACAACGATGGCTATCTTCTGAAGCGCAAGGGTATGAACCTTCCTGACACCGACTTCGGCGGCGATATCCTGACCGAAAAAGACATCCGTGACCTCGAGTACGGTACCACTCAGGATATCGACTACGTTGCCCTCAGCTTCGTGCAGTCTGCATCAGACATCATTAACTTGCGCAAAATTTTGCAGGGTCACGGCTCTGACGTAAAAATCGTTGCAAAGATCGAGACCAAAGCCGCTATCGAAGACGACGCATTGGAAGAAATCGTTAAGGCCAGCGACGCTGTTATGGTCGCCCGTGGTGACTTGGCTGTTGAGGTAAGCGCAGAAGCCGTGCCTGTTGTGCAGCGCAAGATTATCGGTCTGTGCCAACAATATGGCAAGATCAGCATCGTTGCCACGCAAATGCTGATTAGCATGACAGACAACCCCGACCCAACACGTGCCGAAGTTTCTGACGTTGCAAACGCTGTTATTACCGGTGCCGACGTGGTGATGCTTTCTGACGAAACCGCCAATGGTAAGTATCCGGTCGAAGCTGTTGCTACCATGAAACGCATTATTCTTTACACCCAGAAAGAAGTTGATGTTGAACCCGTGTTCGACCATGCCGATGAAGATACACTACAGGACGCAATCAGTTCTGGTGTTATGGCCTTGGCCCATCAAATTGAAGCAGCTGCTATCGTAGCTCAGACCAAATCCGGCCCAACAGCATTGAGCATCGCTAGCCACCGTCCGCTAATGCCAATCGTCGTTGTGACTTCAACACCTCGTGTCGCCAGCCAATTGGCTCTTATGTACGCCAGCAAGACATTCTTGCGCGAAGATCAAGACAATGTTGGCGCTAATCTTGCTCAGTGGCTCAAAGACCAGAATGTTTTTGCCAGCGGCGACCGCGTCGTCATCGTCTCTGGTCATCAGCCAGGCCTTATCGGCGGCACAGACACCATCAAGGTCCGTGTTCTTGCGTAAGAAATAAACTTCCTGATGCACAAAAAACACTCAGATATGGGTGTTTTTTGTTGTCTTAAAAACTGCTTATGACTATACTTAAGACAAAGAGGGAAAACCTAATGAAAAAAATATTAAAAATCTTATGCGGGCTGCTTGTCGGTGTCTTTAGCTTTAGTGCTATATCTCCAACTGCTCAAGCAGCGGTAACAAACCAATCCATCGCTATCCCGGTGTACCAATATCCGACGTTGCCAATGTGGACAGACGTTAATAACGCCGGGTCGCAAGTACCGTTTGTGGTGGTGAACCCGTCAAATGGGCCTGGTCTTGTAGTTGACGTTAACTATACAAACCAGATCGCCACCAATACGACGGCCGGTCAGCGTTCTATCGGCTACGTCGACACCAATTATCAGGCTCGTTCTGTCGCCACTGTTATCGCCGACATCGAGCAGTGGAAAACGCTCTACCCAGGCACAACCGGATATATGTTAGACCGTGTCAGTACCGGTAGCGCTGCCGATCTTTTCTATAGTGCTTATATTTATAACTATATTAAGTCAAAATACCCGAATGATTTGGTCGTACATAACTTCGGCACCTACACCAATCCGCAGTACGAGCCATATGGCGATATCTTTATTAATGCCGAAATGGATTATGCATTGTATGATTCCGGCTGGACAGTGCCTGCGGACGGTTTCCAGGATAACGTTGCTTATCAGGATCGGTTTTGGCATATTCTGCACACCACAAACTCAACTGATTTTACCGATGCACTCAACAAAACCCGTGCCAGTAACGCTGGCTGGGTGTATATTACTGATGATGTACTGCTCAACCCATACGACGATACTCCGACCTACTGGGCAACTGAACTTACCGATGTTGCAACATTGCCTCAAACCACCATTCCTAATCGCGGACTCACGCAACTACCTAATACAGACCTTATCCTGACGCCAAACGTCACTGTCAACCCGACGCTCGGTGGCCAGCAAAATACCTATGACGCTCAAATAAGCCTGACAAATACCTCATCGACATATACAGCAATCACACCGACAAAAGTTTCCGTGACGCTCCCGACTGGTGTGACTTTGGCAAGTGCGAGCGGCACCAACTGGACTTGTGCAGGGAACGAGTGTACGTTTAGTGCTGATCTGGCAGCTGGAACTACGACGCCCGTACTAAATGCATCGTTCAATGTGGGCTGTAGCTACACTTCAGGCAGCATCGGTACGAGTTATTCGATATTCGCCGGCAATACGGTGACTGGCCAAATCCAGGCCGCAAGACCAAGCGGTTGTGCCACGACAAGTGCGCCAGGCGGATCTGCCAATGCAAGCGGCTTGGCTGCAACCGGTCAGAACAAGGCTATTCTTGCTGTAGTGGGTCTAGTGCTCATACTCGCTGGCGGTTACGTGATCTTTCGCGCGCGCCGCTCATCTTACCGCACAAAGTAATCCTGGTGGTATACTAGAGTAAAGCATAAGGGGTGTTTAAGCTATGTTTACGAAAAAGACAATCAACGACGTCGATGTAAAGGACAAACGTGTCCTCGTGCGGGCAGATTATAACGTGCCGCTTGATAACGGCACCATCACTGATGATTTTCGTATCAAACAGTCGCTGCAAACGATTCAGGCGCTCATAGATAAGCAGGCCAAGATCATTATCTGTTCACATTTGGGTCGCCCTGAAGGTCGTGTTGATCCGCAATTTAGTCTCAAACCAGTCGCAGATCGGTTGGGCGAGTTACTCAACAAAGAGATTCGCTTTGTGCCTGATTGCATTGGCGCACAAGCCGAAAAGATGGCTAGCGAACTCCAGCCCGGCCAGATATTATTGCTTGAAAACCTACGCTTTCATCCGGAAGAAGAAAAAAACGACGCTGATTTTGCAACTGCATTGGCCAAGTTAGCCGAGCTTTTTGTCCAAGATGGATTTGGCGTCGTGCATCGCGCACATGCCAGTACCGAAGCTATCACACACCACCTCCCAAGCGTTGCGGGCTTACTGCTCGAGAAAGAAGTGGACAGCATCACGCGTGTTATGGACACGCCAGAACGACCGCTGATGGCTATTATCGGCGGCGCTAAAATATCAGATAAGATTGATGTTCTGAATAAGTTTATCGACATCGCTGACTTTATTGCTATCGGCGGCGCTATGGCCAATACATTCTTGGCGGCCGAGGGAATTGATATTGCCAAAAGCAAATACGAACCGAATGACGTGCCTATCGCCAAAGATATCATGGCTCGCGCGCGCGAAAAGGCTAAAAAAGAGCGCTTCATATTTTACGTTCCACAAGATGGTGTGGTGGCTTCGAGCTTGGATAAGACCGCGCAAACCCGCATTGTCGATTGGGACGCGCACATGATTGCCAGTGTCGAGAGCTATCCCAAACAACCGCCAGAATCAAGCCGCATCATTGCAGATGATGAGATGATTTTGGATATCGGGCCGTTTTCCGGTGCGTTTATCGCCGGAGCTATTCAGCTGGCTAACACCGTTGTCTGGAATGGTACGATGGGTGTTACCGAAACAAAAGGTCTGCAAGGGCCGGTGGGGCCGTTTGCGCGCGGCACAGAGCTCATCATTGAAGCGATCATGGGTGAGTATGGCCATCGTCCCTACAGTCTCGTTGGTGGCGGCGACACGGTAGGGTACGTAGGCCAGCGGAACCTCATCGGATCATTTGACCATGTGTCTACAGGTGGCGGCGCAAGTCTTGATTTGATGGCTGGACGAACACTTCCGGGGGTTGCAGCGCTCCAGGACAAATAACGTCCCGGCTGTATTTTTAATCACAGTTTCGAGACTTTTTGCGCGTACCATAAGCAATATGCTAAGCTAGGAGTGTATCGATATGAATCAGAAAGTACTCTTGGTAGCAAACTGGAAAATGCACCTGAACGTTAGTCAGGCAAGTTTGCTCATTCATCGTTTGCACGAGCGCACACGCATTCATCGCAACATAGAATTGGTGCTTGCACCTAGTATGTTGGCCCTGCAGCCGCTGAGCGTCCAGATTGATCGTCGCAAGTTTCGGCTTGCTGCACAAAACGCATATCACAAGGATGAAGGCGCATTTACGGGTGAAGTCTCGTTTACTATGCTGCGTGATCTTGTACACTACGTTATCGTTGGCCACTCCGAACGACGCATTTATTTCCACGAAGACCTTAATCTTATCCGCGATAAAGTGCAAGCTGCCGTGCGCAATGGTATTACGCCAATTTTGTGTGTGGGCGAGACCAAACAAGAGCGCGAAGACGGCCAGACCAAGCAGGTCCTGCACGATCAAGTCGTGTCAGCACTGAGTAATTTAACGGCAAGCGAAGTCGCGAATATCGTCATTGCCTATGAGCCTATTTGGGCGATTAGTACCTTCGGCGGTGAACTCGCAAAACCGAGTGAAGCCCACGAGGCGATTCAGTATATCCGAGCTCAAGTAGAATCCCTATACGGTTCGCACACTGCCAGTATGATCCGTGTATTGTACGGTGGAAGTGTCGACGATCAGATTGTCCGAGGTTACCTAGAAGTTGACGGCTGTGATGGTGCTCTTGTCGGCGGCGCCAGTCTGAACCCCTACAAGTTTGCTGGAATAATTGATGCAGCTTACCGAATGCAACATGAGCAAGGTCATGAAAGGTAAGGCAAAAAAGACCACAAATACAAAAGATACGGCTAAAGTCTTTGATGTGACGCGGCCGGGCAAGACGACTGTCTCGGCAACGTCGCGCCCCGTAATTGTAGGGCATAAGCCCCAAGTGAAGGATCCTATGATGGCAAAGCACAACGATGAAGATCAGGCGCTCCTTGATAGTACGCAAAAAGTAACCGTACAGCCCTCGAGCGAAGCAGCGAAGCCTGCCGAACAAGATGAACACTCCTCGCCCACGAGCGCTCCACCCGTACCTGATAGCTCGGATACTGTTACCGAGCCCGAGTCCGATACCGCATCTCCTGACCAAACGGAAGATAAAACAGACGCACCTACCTTCGCTTCTGTAGCGGTGACCAGTGCGGTCGAAAAACCAGTGCTAGAGCCCTCAGCACCCGAACTGGAACCCAATTTAGCTGCCGACATTCTAGACAACGATACCCCGACAGATACAGTCCAGCCAAAAGAAACTCCTGAAGCGTCAGACCAAACACAGCCTTCCCCAGAGTCTGCAGAGCCTGAAGTTGTGTCTTCATCTGCGCCTACCGTGCCGGACCAAGCGCCCGAAACAAACAATAGCACCGTCGGTGTTGTCTTCGAAGAGCCTACCAGCGCCCGAAAGCCCATGGAGACGCCAGAGGGTACTGATCCATTGCCGGTATTGCCCGACGAACCAATACCACAGACAATTATTGTGGCTCATCACACACCAAAGGCCGGTGCTGGTAAAGTGCTTCTTGTCATTATTTTGGTTCTTATTTTTGCAGCAATCATCTTCGATGTTCTACTGGATGCCGGCTTTATTGTATTAGACGGCATTCCACACACCGATTTCTTTTAAGCATACATAGTTACAACACCCACGCGCACCCTCAGGCTGGTACAATAGTGGATATGGTTCCAGAGGATAGGTATGAATACTGAGATTTTTGATCCGTGGGCAGACGAGTTGCCGCCCGGTACGCTTACGGGCCCCGAGGCCGAACTGGTTCGCGGGCTTAATGATGAACAGCGTCGAGCGGTAGAAACGACCGAAGGTCCGCTGCTTATTCAGGCTGGTGCCGGATCGGGCAAAACGAAAACACTGACGCATCGAATCGCATACCTAATCTCGACACGCCGGGCATCGCCGTTCAATATTTTAGCAGTGACTTTTACCAATAAAGCAGCCCGTGAAATGCGCGAACGTGTTGCCGTATTGCTCGGTGAGGATCCCGATAACCGAAGTTTTATGCCCTACATGGGTACGTTCCACTCCATTTGTGTCAAAATATTGCGTCAAGACGGTGAGCACATTGGTCTGCCGCGAAGTTTTGTTATTTTTGACGAATCAGACCGTACGGCGGCAATTAAAGGCGCCTGCAAACAGCTGTCCGTAGACGAAAAAACCTATCCGGCCAAAGTTATCGGCGGCATGATCAGTAACGCCAAAAACGACCTTGTTACGCCGGAGGAATTTGCCGGTCGCGAATCAAGTCCGGCTGAACGAACGGCGGCGCAAGTGTTTCCGCTCTACGAAGCAGCGCTCCGCGAAGCTGCGGCTCTGGATTTTGACGACCTTATTGGCAAGACAGTACAGCTCATGTCAACACAGAAGCAGGTACGGGAGAAGTGGCAAAAACGCTTCAAGTACATCATGATCGACGAGTATCAGGACACCAACGCCGCGCAGTACAAGTTGGTGCGCATGATGACCAACAAGAGCAATAACATTGCCGTGGTGGGCGATGACTGGCAGAGTATTTACAGCTGGCGTGGCGCCGACTTCCGCAATATCCTGAATTTCGAAAAAGACTTTCCGAATGCCACGGTCATTAAGCTGGAACAGAATTATCGTAGTACAAAATCAATCTTAGACGCCGCTCACACTATCATTACGCAGAACAAACAGCGTTCCGAGAAGAAATTGTGGACCGATTCGAGCGCAGGAATGCCCGTACAGATGCTCCAGGTGGCAAATGAACGTGCCGAAGGAGAGGCGATTGTGCGTCGTATCCGTAGCGGTGTCGATGCGGGCGCACGCAAGTACAGTGATTTCGCTGTATTGTATCGTACGAATGCCCAGAGCCGCAGCGTCGAAGAAAACTTTATTCACTACGGTATTCCGTATCGCATTATCGGTGGTCAGCGCTTTTATGACCGCAAAGAAATCAAAGATATCATGGGCTACCTGCGGCTTATTTATCAGCCGGAAGACAAAGTCAGTTTCCAGCGTGTCGTTAATACGCCAACGCGTGGAATCGGTGCGCGGTCTGTCGAAAATTTCTTCCAGTGGAAAGAAAACAACCGGTATACCTTGCTCGAAGCGCTTTCGAATATCGAAGACTGTGACATGCTGACTGATCGTGCTATCAAAGGCTTGGACGCGCTTGGTGATCTGCTCTCAACTATGCGTAGTCTCATCGACGATACGCCGCCATCCGGAATCCTGGATAGTCTGATTCGTCGTCTTGACTATTACACCTATCTCAACGACGGCACGCCAGCTGGAGAGTCCAAGCAGGAAAACGTAAAGGAACTCCTAAGCGTTGCTCAAAACTATCAGGATGAGGGCCTGGACGTCTTTTTGGAAGAAGTAAGTCTGGTGAGCGATGTTGATCAGGCTGATTTCGATGGTAATGCCGTGACGCTCATGACCTTACACGCCGCAAAAGGATTGGAATTCCCCGTCGTATTTATGGTAGGACTTGAGGAAACTGTTTTTCCGCATTCTCGTGCGCTCTATGACGAATCGGAAATGGAAGAAGAGCGCCGCCTCTGTTATGTCGGCATGACGCGAGCTCGCGAGGAGCTTTACATGCTCTATACCGTCAGCCGAATGCTGTTCGGTTTGAGTCAACAAAACCCACCATCGCGATTCTTGAGTGAGATCGATGCCGAGTTCCAGCCGGACTCGGGCATTTATGCACAAAGCATGAAATTTGCTGGCTTCAGACAGGGCAGCAACACAGCTGAGCCGGAGGACGCACCTGTTGTGCCGAGTGATGAACCGCGGTATGTGCCGGATCTTAGCGAAGGCGACGGCGTGAAACACGCAGTTTTCGGTTTGGGGCAGGTAATGGAACTGGATGGCGATAACGCCACTATTTACTTCAAAGGCAAGGGTGCCAAGAAGCTCAATATTGCTTTTGCACCGCTCGAAAAACTCGAATAAATCGCGGAGTGTGCAGTTTTATGTAACAAAAAACACCGCTAGTGGCGGTGCGGTTTTACTTGGGGTAATTGAGACAACAGAGTAAGACGAGCCGGGCGCGGCGGTGGATAGACGTGTCGTAGACACCGCCGCGCCTAAGGAGCAAGGACAGAGTCGCTACTTTCTCGCTGAGCTGCTTACGCGCTTGCGACCGCGCTTTGCCTTGGAGGCTATCATGCGGTCCAGCCACCCACCGGCAAACATCAGAATCATGAACGCCACGCTGATGACGCTGATGATGTACCCCAGCAGGATGACTGCGCCGCCAGCGATGCCCTGATGGGCGATTCCCGCCATAAGACAAGTGTTGCCGGCGGTGCCAAAGACGACATAGGCTGCTCCAGCGATTAGCTCTCGAGATGCGGTGATGACGGTGCAGAAAAGAATGATCACCCAAATGAAGCAGATGAAGACTCCCGAATTGATCACGAAGCCCAGGCTGTGCTCAGATCTGTCGCTGAAGAACATCATGGTCATGGCACTGACCGCCCAGAGAACGGGCACCGCATAGGCCACAGCCATAGTTTGCCCGATAATGGTGGACTTTTCGCGCCAGAGCGGCAAAAGCTTGACCGCGCCGTAGACGCAGCCTGATGCCTGTATAAGCATCAGCAGCATGCTTGCAGCGGTGTGTGTCATGCCCACATCTTTCCGAGTTTGATTCCCGTGAATCACTCTGTTGTCGAAGGATTTTCTCGCGGGTGCGAAAGCTATATTTTACCATCGACATACGTTTTTTACAAATCAAAGGCTATTGGTCTGTGCTGACTTTTGATACAATAGTAAGGACAAGAGAGGTGCTCGCAGTAGCTACCGTAGTCATTGTTATGCCTAAGAAATTCAAGCAGTACAAAACGCGTTACCAAACGAAGCAGCGCAAACACATCCGACGTATTAAACGCGTGGCTAAAAAGCCACTGTTTACTATTCCTTTTGCCACCTTCATGGTGTTTTTGGCTGTCGGCGTGTCGGCGCTGGTTATCCTTAATGGCGGTAAGCCAACATTAAGTGAGAATGACTCAACAATCGTTATTGTCGATCACGACGATGAGCGTCAGGCCGTGCCGACCCGCGCCAAAACAGTCGGCGAACTTCTGAAGCGGCTTGATATTAACTTACATCGGGGCGATGTCGTAGAGCCCAGCCAGAATACCGAGATTATCGGTGACAATTTTAGGGTGAACGTGTATCGTGCTGTGCCAGTGACGGTTATTGATGGCGAGCGTAAGACTTTTGCATATAGCGCCGCTGCAACGCCGCGAAGCATTGTTAAACAGGCGGGTATACTGGTGTATCCTGAGGACCGGCTGAACCTGATGCCGACCGAAAACTTTCTTACCGATAGCTCGCTTGGTGAGCGAGTGATTGTTGATCGTGCCACACCGGTCAGCGTGAACTTGTATGGTACTCCGGTAACGATTCGCACTCACGCTAAAACAGTCGGTGATTTGCTGAAAGAAAAGAACATTAACCTTGAGTCCGGGGATACGGTCCGACCTGCTGCCGATGAAGAGCTGGCGTCAAATTCGCAGGTTTTTGTCGTCCGTAAGGGTAAGCAGGTTGTGAGTCAGGAACAAGAAATAGCTGCGCCCAAAGAAGAGGTTGCAGACGAAAATCTGAGCTACGGTTCGACGGCAGTTCGACAACAAGGTGCTCCAGGCAAGAAAATGATAACGTTCGAGGTAGAGCTGCAAAATGGAGTTGAAATTAGCCGCCGGGTTATTCAGGAAGTCGTTACGCAAGAGCCCGTAAAAACTATTGTTGCACGCGGTACATTCTCGGATATTCCAAAGGATCGTACTGCGGTTATGGTTGCAGCCGGTGTGGCTCGTTCTGATTTCGATGCCGTAAATCTCATCTTTAGTGGTGAATCTGGCTGGCGGACTGCAGCCACTAACGCCTCGGGCTGTGCCGGTTTGGGTCAAGCCTGTCCGGGCTCTAAACTTGCGGCCGCGTGTCCTAACTGGCGTACTGATCCGGTTTGTCAAACCAGATTCTTTGGAGGCTATGCGTCGCGATATGGCGGATGGCAGGGTGCCGCGGCAGTTTGGCAAAGGCAGCACTGGTGGTAAACTGTTTGCTATGAGTATGCCTCCTACGAAAAAATCACTTGGCCAACACTGGCTGCATGATGAGCTAAGCCTTGATGCCATTGTTGACGCGGCCGATGTTACTGCCAGCGATACGGTGCTGGAAGTCGGCCCTGGTCCCGGTACGCTTACGAAGAAGCTTATCGCGCGCGCAAACCATGTTGTTGCTGTCGAGTTCGATGAACAATTGGCTCAGGATTTACCCGCTCGAGTGCCTGCTGACAATCTAGACATCTGGCAGGGTGATATTTTGCAATTTGACCTCTCCTCACTACCTTCCGGTTACAAGGTTGTGGCGAATATTCCATACTACCTCACGAGTAATTTGCTGCGTGTGTTGTGCGAGAGTCCGAATCACTTCTCGAAAGCTTCGGTGCTTATTCAGAAAGAAGTTGCCGAGCGTGTTTGTGCTCGTCCTGGGCATATGTCGATCTTGAGCGTGAGTGTGCAATTTTACTGCGATGTATCTTTGGGCGTCCTGGTGCCTGCGCATCTCTTTACCCCACCGCCCAAAGTTGATTCGCAGGTTTTGCAGCTTACTTTTCGCGAAACACCGTTGTTTCCTGGCGTCGACATAAAGCAGTTCTTCCGTGTGGTTAAGGCTGGCTTTTCGCAAAAGCGCAAGACGTTACTTAACTCGTTAAGTGCTGGTCTGCATTTAGGCCGTGAAGAAACTGCAAAACTGCTCGAAGACGCGGCGGTTAACCCTACTACAAGGGCGCAAAACCTCAGCTTGGAACAGTGGCATTCCTTGTATCTGGCGTACGACAAGCTCCAGTAATACTTGATGCGTTAAGTATAGGCGCGTACACTACGGACAGGCGAGACACTATGAATCACTCTGATACACTGACATACACGTTGCTGCATGTAGCTGCAACGCTCGAGCATTTACTGGATCAGACACTGCAGGAGCAGTTGGGCATCGGTATTGCCCAATACCGTATTTTATTAGCATTTGAAAAAACTTCTCCACTAAGTCAGCGTGATGTAGCTGATTTTCTGGACCAGACGGAAGCCGGCATTAGTCGGCAAGTAAAGCTACTAGCCGAGAAGGGGATTTTAACGACGAAGATATCGACGCGCAATCGTCGCCAACATCTCTGTTTCGTGACGCCGAAAGGCATGAAATTATTCGTCGCAGCCCAAGAGCTTGTGCACAAAACAACTGATACGCGATTTGCGAAAGTAACCGAACGTCAGCAAAAACAATTGCTTGAGGCACTCGAACACGTCCATACCGGTATGTGTAAAGCCGACCCGCTTGCAGCCTGCAAAACACCTTACTAAGTTGCCTAATTTAACGCTCATTGTATAATATAAGTATCATGCAACCGCATGGTAGCCCCTTCTAGTGTCAGTGCACAGAGAGTGAGGCTCGATGAGTACGACCGAAGATATGAGTCGTGCGGCCCGTCAGATCGCGGATGCGAAAATGCGAGCAACCGCCAAGCGGCTGCTGAAGGCCCTGCCTGGATTGCCGGAGGACCTGACAGAGGTTGAATTTGCTTCGTTCGCGAAACTTCACCCGGATCACCAGACGCAGTTGTTCCAGCTGATCGATCAGGGCATGAGTTGCTCCATCGTTCTCTTGGCGCAAGTAGCCAGCCAGCATGATGACGCTGAGCTGTTCGTGCGATACCTCAGTCGTCTGATTCCCGAGGAGCGCAAGGCTCTGACCATCATCTACCGGCAGACGCGTATCGCGCTCAAGAGCGACACGAACACGGCTGCTAAAGCCATCAATGATCATTTCCGCGAAACACTCATTGATATGGGCTTCATGTTCGGCGTGCTCAGTGAATACCGCAGTACTGGCGCGTCTGTGGCTGTCATCTCAGGTGCTTCTCGCTACATTCCAAATCGGTCCAACAAAGAGCACAAGAGCCTCCGTATCGGCGACGAAGTCATCTTCTATACGCGCGGTATCACGATCTACAACACTCGCAAGGGCCGGCTCTGCTACGTCACCATGACGTGCCTGACTGAACACTGACACACAAGTAAGGGGCTCCGGATGGGGAATATCAGCGTATTTCGCTTTTATTCCTCTCCGGTTAGCCAAAAGTTTACATTCTTCGCCATATTTGTGGCCAAAAACGTGCACTTTTGGAGTAATTATTTCGTTTATGGTATAATAAAGATATGTGGGGCTGAATTTTAAGCTCGACGTTGGACTTTATCGG
>Ga0075362_10000408_pt1 | contig 12364 bp, 8 predicted proteins | sample EndMetdeltDD1762_FD_71397 | JGI IMG/M metagenome (GOLD analysis project Ga0075362, IMG submission 71397) | Populus endosphere microbial communities from Tennessee, USA - Endosphere MetaG P. deltoides DD176-2 | ecosystem: Host-associated > Plants > Roots > Endosphere | place: USA: Tennessee...
CGGCGCCGGCGCCGTCGATGCGGAACTCCTGCGGCTGCGGGAACGATGCGGCGAGCGGCGCGGCCGAGGCGACCGCGGCCGCCTGGATCGACGGCTGGCCGGCGACGCGCTCGAGCACGTCCCTGGAGAACTGCTGCCGCCGCTGCGGGTTGGCCTGCGTGAAGTCCGGCGCCTGCAGGCTGAGGACGTTCGACAGGCTGAAGCCCGGATCGATCGCGTAGAGCTGGTAGAGGCTGCGCGTGAGCAGCCCGGCGCCGATGAGCAGCATGAACGACACGGCGAGCTGGCTGACGACCAGCGCGCGCTGGGTGCGGCGTCGGCCGCGCGTCCCCGCGACGCGACCGCCCCCGCCCGACATGGCGCTCACCGGATCGGTGAGGAACCGCAGCCGCGGCGCCCACGCGAAGAGCAGGGCCATCGCGATCGAGACGGCCAGCGTGAAGCCGAGCACCCAGATGTCGAGCCCGATCTCGCCGGTCCGGCTCGTGAACCGCGCCGTGTAGCGGACGAGCAGGCTCAGGCCGGACACCGCCAGGCCGAGGCCGAGCACGCCGCCAAGGACCGACAGGACGAGATTCTCCGCGAGCAGCTGCCGGCGGAGCACCGAGGCCTGCGCCCCCAGCGCCGCGCGGACCGCGAGCTCGCGCTCCCGCTGGACCAGCCGCGTCAGCGTCAGGTTGGCCACGTTCGCGCACGCGATGATCAGCACGAACGCCGTCGTCACGAGCAGCACCATGAGCGTCGGCCTGGCCGTCGCCGTCAGCTCGTCCTTCCACGGCGTGACGACCGTGTCGAAGCCGCTCGTCTTCGGATACACGGCCTGATAGGTCTCGTGCAGCCGCGCGGCGATCTGCCGCAGCTCGGCCTGCGCCGCCGCCGGCGTGGCGCCGGGCGCGAGCCGCGCATAGACGTCGGTCATGCGGTGGCGCCGCTCGTCCTGCATCGACGCACTCATGTAGTGATCGTTGGCGGGATAATTGGCGTAGAAGTCCTGCTTGCGCTGGGTGGCGTAGTGCGACCCGGGGGCGAGCACGCCGACGATCTCCGCCTTCTTCACCGTGAGGTCGAGCGTCTGTCCGATCACGCCGGGGTCGGCGCCGAACACGCGGCGCCAGTAGGCGTCGGTGAGGACGACCACCGGCGGCGCGGTCTTCAGATCGTCCGCCGCCGAGAGCATCCGTCCGAGCTGCGGGCGCGCGCCGAGCATCGGAAAGAAGTTCGACGTCACGAGGCCGCCGGTGGCCCGGTGCGCGTCGCCGCGGCCCAGCACGTTGAACGTCCAGTCGCCGAACTCGACGAACTGGTCGATCGTCCGCGCCTCGCGCCGGTAGTCGGCGACCTCGGCGAACGAGAAGCTCGAGTCGTCGACGCCCGCGGCGAGCTGCGGCTGCCGGAGGTGCATGATGCGGTCGGCCTCGGGATAGGGCAGCGGCCGCAGCAGCACGCCGTTGATGACGCTGAAGATGGCGGTGTTGGCGCCGATGCCGAGGCCCAGCGTCAGGATGAACGCGAGCGCATACCCAGGCGTGCGCGGCAGCGTGCGGAGCGCGAGACGGATGTCAGTCAGCATGGCGGGCTCTCTTGTAGATGATCGACAAGAGAGTTATACGCTTCTTGCGCGCGCGCCGCAAGCCGTCCCGTCCCACGGCTCGTACCCAGAGCGACTGTGGCAGGCCGACGGCTACGCTCAGGCACGAAGACCACAAAAGGTCCACAAAGACCACGAAACCCGGAAATGGTCTTCTTCGTGAGCTTCGGCGCGGTCGCTCTAGGAGCTCACACGTTGCAGATCTCGATCGCCTTGTCCAGCTCCTTGAGCGCGTCGTTCCCCTGCGTCGGCGAGTACTCGTGCGTCACGAATCCCGTGAACCCCAGATCGGCGATCGCCTTCATCACGAACTTGTAGTTCAGCTCCTGCGTGTCGTCGATCTCGTGGCGCCCCGGGTTGCCGCCGGTGTGGAAGTGGCCGATCCACTGATAGTGATCGCGGATGTTGCGGACGATGTCGCCGTCCATGATCTGCGCGTGGTAGATGTCGTAGAGGATCTTGACGCGCGGCGAGTTGACCCGCTTCATCACGTCCACGCCCCAGGCGATGTGGTCGAAGATGTAGTCCTTGTGGTTCACCTTGCTGTTCAGGTACTCGTAGCAGAGGGTGACGCCCTTGTCTTCGGCGTGCGCCTTGACGGCGTTGAGGTAGGCGACGCTGTTGTCGGCCCCTTCCTCGTACGAGATGCCGCGCTTCTCGCCACCGAGGACGATGATGTTGGGCACGCCGGCCGCCGCGGCCTCGTCGATCGCCGCGTGCATCTTCGGAATCAGGTCCGCGTGCGTGTCCTTGTGGCTCGGGCCGATCGGAATGGTGCCGCCCGGGCCGCCGGGGTACATCGACGGCGTGATCCCGTACTTCTTCAGGATCTCCCAGTCGGCCTTCCCGCGCAGGTCGAAGCCTTCGATGCCGCGCTTCGCCGCTTCGCGGCACTGGTCCTCGAACGAGAGGCCGCTGCCCCGGAAGACGCCGCCGGTGACGCCCTGCTTGAGTCGTCCCTTGCGCGGCCCGCGCTCGATCGGCGCGGCCGGCGCCTGCGTCTGGGCCGGCGCCTGTCCGTCGAGCCCCGCCACCACGAGCGGCGCGACCAGCGCGCCGAGAAAGGTCCTTCGCTCCATCTGCCGGCTCCTTACGAGTAGAGTGTGGGCATGCTACGCCGAATCGCGCCCTGGACCAAGGCGCTGGCCGTCCTCGTTCTTGCCACGCCGCTCCTCGCGTCGACCCACCGCGGCGTCAGCGAAGGCAAGCAGGGCGCTCCATATTACCCGCCCGCCGGTGCCTGGACGCGCAAGTCCGCCGCCGAGCTGGGCCTCGACGCGGCGAAAATCGCGGACGCCGTCGCCTTCGCGGAGTCGCACGAAACCACCCGCGCGATCGACTTCTCCGACCAGGAGCAGACCTTCGGCACGATGCTCGGATCCCTTCCGACGAAGCGCGCGAAGACGAACGGGCTCGTGATCTACAAGGGCTACGTCGCGGCGGAATTCGGCGACACGACGTGGGTCGATCCGACCTACTCGGTGGCGAAGAGCATGATGTCGACCGTCGCCGCCGTCGCGATGCGCGACGGGAAGATCGCGAATCTCGAGGAGGCCGTCGGCGCGACTGTCAAGGACGGCGGCTACGACTCGCCGCAGAACGCGTCGATCACGTGGAGGATGCACCTGCAGCAGGAGTCGGAATGGCAGGGCAACATGTGGGGCAAGCAGGACGACTTCATCGGCGCGGAAGCGTTCGGCGCCGGACAGCGGCGTCCCCGCGAAATCCACAAGCCCGGCACGTTCTACGAATACAACGACGTCCGGATCAACCGCCTCGCCCTCTCCCTGCTCCGCGTGATGCGCAAGCCCGTGCCGGAGGTGTTCCGCGACGAGATCATGGATCCGATCGGCGGGTCGAACGCGTGGAAGTGGGTGCCGTACTACAACAGCTACGTCGTGATCGACGGCCGCAGAATGGCGTCGGTGAGCGGCGGCACGCGCTGGGGCGGCGGCATGTGGATCAACTCGTGGGACATGGCGCGCTTCGGCTACCTGTGGCTGCGCGGCGGCAGGTGGGGCGACAGGCAGATCCTTCCGCCCGCTTACGTGAAGGCGGCGCTGACGCCGAGCGCCAACGGCCCCGACTACGGCTACCTCTGGTGGCTGAACGCGCAGGAACGGAACTATCCCGGCCTGCCGAAGACGGCCTACGGCGCCAAAGGCGCCGGCAGCAACAGCATCGTCGTCTCACCCGACCACGATCTGGTGGTCGTCTGGCGCTGGCACGCCGGCAACGAGGCCGAGTTCGTCAAACGGGTGATCGCGGCAATCCCGCCTTCGGGATCTTTCTAGGCTTCCGCCTGAAGGCGGAAACGACCGAAACGAGCAGGGGCTAGAACTTCACGATGACGCCGGCGCGCATCTGGCGCGGCGCGCCGATCGTCCGGATGGGCGTGCGCCCGGTGTCGATCTCGTTGTCGAACGTGTTCTCGACGGCGCCGAAGAGCTCCGTGCGGCCCGCGATCTTCCACGCCGCGCGCGCATCGGTGACCGAGCCTGCCCGCAGCGTGAACTGGTTCACGTCGTCGTCGAACTGTTCGCCGAACACGCGGACGGAGGCCGACGCGCTCCAGGGCCCTTTCCCTGCGCGCACGCCGACGGACCCGGCGCCCTTCGGCACCTGCGGGACGCGCTTGCCGTCGAGCTCTCCGGCCGTGAACTGCGAGCCGTTGAACGCCCACGCCGTCGTCACCGACCAGGCGCCGTGGACGCGGTACTCGAATTCGAGCTCCGAGCCGACCGCGCGCGCGTCGCCGTTGTCGCGGATGCGGACGATCGCGGTCGGCGTCGACGAGACGGTGCGGTTGTAGATCGCGTTGTCGAGGCGCGTGGCGTAGAGGAGCGCCCGCGCGGTCCATCGCGTGCGCGTCATCGTGAACGCCGCCTCCGGCCCCGACGACCTCTCCGACTTCAGCTGCGCGTTCGCGTTGGTGAGCGTGTTCCCGACGCGGAACGAGCGGAACAGCTCGTTGATCGTCGGCGTCCTGAATCCGGTCAGCCACGAGAGGCGGACCGACTGTCCTTCCCCGGCGGCGATCGTCGCGGCGACGCGCGGCTGGAAGAAGAACACGTCCTGGACGTCCGCCAGTCCGCCGGGATTCTCGAGGCTCCACCATTCGCCGCGCATGCCCGCGCTCAGCGAGATCGTCGGCGTCAGCTCGAACCGGCCGTGAGCGACGATGCCGGTGTTGCGCTGCTTGCCGACGGTGCGGACCGTCGGCGCCTGCACGCCGGCCACCGAGATCGCCGCTTCGTCGAGGTTGGCGTGGACGATGCGCTCCGAGAAGGACAGCAGGCCGTCGCCGCGGCGGGCCTGGCGGATCCAGCTGACGCTGCCGCCGCCGCCCGTCGATCCGACCCACTGCAGGCTGGTCAGCCGCTCGCCGGCGCGCGCGACGCCGTTGACGGTCGTGACGGCGGAAAACGTCTGGCGATAGTTGTTGGATGTGAAGTCGCCGCGCGCTTCCCACAGTCCGCCGAACGCGAGCCCGTGCGCGTTGCCGCTGCCCCACCGCGTCACGGTGCCGTTGACCTGCGCGGGCGTGCCGTTGCCGCGGTCCTCGGTGAAGTAGCCGCCGCGTCCCGTGAGCTGCACGGCGCCGGCCGCGCCGCCGGCCCAGCCCATCGCCGACGTGCCCTGGGAGTCGGCGTTCACGTCGATCGGCCCACGCGCCTCGGGAGCGACGACGATGAACCCGTCGGTCTTGCCGGATTCGGCCGCGACGCCCGCGAGCCACGATCCGCGGACGAGCCCGCCGTACATCGACGCGCGCACGTTGCCGAGATTGCCGGCCTCGAACCAGCCTTCGCCGCCCTGCCCCGTGCGCGTCGTCAGGCGGATCACGCCGCCGAGCGCGTCGTTGCCGTGAATGTCGCCCGAAGCCCCGCGGACGACGTCGACCCGCTGCAGCGCCGCGACCGGCACGCGATTCCAGTAGACCCATGCGCCGAAGGGATCGTTGAGCGGCACGTCGTCGGCGACGACGAGCGTGCGGCTCGCGCCGGACGCCGACAGACCGCGCAGCGTCACCCCCTGCGTGGTGGGATTGGCGACCGCGGACGTGGTGCGGCGGAACAGGCTGAAGCCTGGAATGGCGCGCAGCTGATCGTCGAGACGCAGCGCGGGCGTTTCGACGAGCGTGGAGCGATCGAGCGAGGTCACGCTGCTGTCGACCGCGAGCCGCCTCGGCGCCGACTCGGCGGTCACGGTCACCTGCTCGGCGATCGCCTGCGGGCGCAGCTCGACGACGATCGGAGCGGAAGGCAGCGTGATCTCACGCCGTTCGGCGGCGAAGCCCTGCGCGGCGATGCGCAGCGCGATCGGACCCGCGCCCGCGACGCGCACCGACCAGGAGCCGTCGGCGGCAGTGGTGACGGTCTGACGCGCCGCGCCGGACGTGGCGGTGACGAGGGCCCCCTGCATCGGCAGGCCGGACGCGTCCTTGACGACGCCCGACAGCGTGTCGGGCGCCTGCGCGAGAATGGCCACGAGAAGGAATGCAATCATGACTTTGGGTTCGCGTTGAAACGATACCCTACTCCGCGGACCGTCAGGAGGTGTTTCGGCCTCGACGGCTCGGTCTCGATATAGCGGCGGAGCCGAACCACGAAATTGTCGATCGCGCGGGTATCGGTGTCCTCCCGCAGCCCCCAGACCTGCTCCAGCATCGCCTTGCGCGAGACCACCTTGCCTTCGTGCTCGATGAGGAACCGCAGGAGGTTCGCCTCCATGAGCGTCAGCTGAAGGACGCGCTCCCCGACGGTCAGCTCGAGGCGATCGAAGTCGATGGTGCGGCCGTTGAACGAGTATGGCTCGGTCTTCGGTTCGTCCGTCTTCGGCTCGTCGGCCTTCGGTTCGTCGGCAGGCCGCGGCCGCGACCAGGAGCTGCGGCGCAGCAGGCCGCCGACCCGCGCCAGCAGGATCGCCAGTTCCGTCGGCTTCGGCAGGTAGTCGTCGGCGCCGGCGGCGAACCCCTTCAGCACGTCTTCGGGCCGCCCGCGGGCGGTGAGGACGAGCACGGGGACGAAATTCTGGGCGGCGCGCAGCTCCGAGACGACCGAGAAGCCGTCCTTCCCCGGCAGCATGACGTCCAGCACGACGAGATCGACGGCGGACGCCGGATCGTTGAGGCGTTCGAGCGCCGCCTCTCCGGTGTCCACGACGTCGGCGCCGTAGCCTTCGGCCTCGAGATTGAAGCGCAGCCCTTCGGCGAGGTGCTGCTCGTCTTCGACGATGAGGACGCGCTGCGGCATGGCCCGGCTCACGCCGACGCCGGCGCGCTCGGCAGCAGCAGGGTGAAGGTGCTGCCCTGGCCCTGCCCGGCGCTCTCCGCGAAGGCCCGTCCGCCGTGCTTGCGCGCGACCGATCGGACGATGAAAAGACCGAGGCCGCTGCCCTTGGTCCGGACGGCGACGCTGGCGGGGATGCGGTAGAAGCGCCCGAAGATCCGCTTCAGCTCGGCGGGCGAAATACCGACGCCGTGGTCGATGACGCGGACGGCGACGCGCTGATTGTCGGCGTTGGCGAGCTCGACGCGGATGTGGGGCGGGCCCTGCGAGTACTTGACCGCGTTGTCGATCAGATTCCAGACGGCTGCCTTCAGCTCGTCGGCGTCGCCGAGCACGATCGCCCCCGACGTCCGCTCCTCATATTCGAGCGCCTCGTCTCCGAGATGGAAGCGCGTGCGGGCGAGCTCGACGCACTCGCGCGCGATCTGCCCGAGGTCGAGACGCGTCTTCGCCGTCCGCCGCAGGATCGATCCGGTCGCGCCGGCGGTCAGGACCTGGTCGATCGTGTGGATCAGGCGATCGCTGTCCTCGAGCATCACGCGGTAGAACTCGCGGCGCTTCGTTTCGTCGAGGTCGCGCATCTGCAGCGTCTGCAGGTGGAGCCGGATCGACGCCACGGGCGTCTTGAGCTCGTGCGTCACGGCGTTGATGAACGAGTCGTGCTGCTCGCTGCGCCGGATCTCCCGCACGAGGAAGATCGTGTTCACGACGACGCCCGCGATGATGACGAGAAAGAAGATGGACCCGAAGACGATCAGGACGCTTTCGCGCCAGTTGATGAGGAGCCAGCCGACGTTGAGCGTGACGGCGGCCGCGACGAGGCAGATCCCGAGGACGGTGAAGAAAATCGCCCTCCGCTGCCGTCCTGAAATCATCGCTTATCCGTAACGAGGATAAGTCATTTCCGCGCGAGGGCCGCGATCTCGGCGGGCGTGAGCTGCCTCGGCTCGACGCGGGGGCCGCTGATCCCCGGAGCGGCCGTACCGCCGTGCAGGATCACCTCGCCCTTGGCCGCCCGGACCGCCGTCTGGAAGTCACCGGCCCGTCTGAGCCCTGGGATGTAGAGGCGGTCGGCGAACGCCGCGTCGCTCCCGTCGAAGCCGCCGGCGTCGAGGATCGCGCGCCGGATCGGCACGACGGCGCCGGCCAGCAGCGCCGCCAGAGCCGCGTCGCCATCCGCCACGACGACGCTCGCGGGCGACCGGCGGACGGCCTCGACGATGTCGGCCACGCGCTGGCTCGCGGCGGTGCGGTTGTAGGTGTCGAAGTGACGCACCTTCGCCGCGGCGGCCTCGTCGAACGGCGTGAACGCGATCCGGGTGACGTCGATCCCGGCGCGCCGGAGCGCCGGCTCCAGGTCTTCCCTCGGGGTCGCGAGGAGCACCGACGGCCGGCGCGGCGGCGCCGGCGCGGCGCTCACGGGCGGCGCGTCTCCGTAGCCGAGCGCATGACGCAGGGCGGCTTCGACGTCGGCGCGATCCGCCGTTGCGAGCTGGGCCTTCGCGGCGGCGTTCCATCGCTCGGTGAGGACGTCGGCCGTCACCGCCGTCCGGGGCAGCGCGCGGCCGTAGAAAACGAGCAGATCGGTCACCTTGTCCGGCGTGAAGTCCTTCTCGGGACGGCTCGCCGCGTCGGGCGCCTGCTGCAGCCATCGCGCCATCCACGCGTACATCGCCTCGCGGCTGTCCTTGTTGTAGTTGTGCTCGGCGGTGATGCGGACCGCGCGCACGCGATCCTCCGCGTCGAGCAGGCCGTAGATCCGGCGCGTCGCCGGGTATTCCACTTCGAGGGTCTCGTTCGTCCAGTCGCCGGTCGCGGAAATCATGAGCAGCGGCCGCGGCGCGATCGCCGCCGCGATCTCGACGTTGGTCAGGTCGAGGCGCAGGCCGGGCAGGTTCTCGCAGATGCAACCGCCCTGCATGTGCAGCGAGATCATATTGACCGGCGCCGCGACGGCGACACGATCGTCGACGGCGCCGAGCAGGAACGTCTGCGTGCCGCCGCCCGATTCGCCGGTGACGCCGACGCCGCCGCGGCGGACGTCGGGCAGCGTCTCGAGGAAATCGAGCGCGCGGATGCTGTTCCACAGCTGCAGGCCGCCGAGGCTCAGCCCCCACAGGCTCTCGAGCCGCCCGCCGAAGGCGTGGGTCAGCTGGCGGCTGTCGTTGTAGCCGATCATGTCGTGGGCGAAGACGACGAACCCCTGCCGCGCGAGACCGATCGCCCGTCCCGGTCCCGAGGTGACCGCGCCGTGCTCGAGCCGACCGTTGGTCCAGTGGCCATGCGGCGACAGCACGGCCGGAAACGGCCCCGTCCCGGCGGGCCGGTACAGATTGCCGGTGACGAAGAACCCGGGAAGGCTCTCGAAATACACCTTGGCGACGGTGTAATCGGCGTGCCGCACCTCGTCGAACACCACGGGGTTCAGCGGCGTCCGCGCGGGCATGGGCAGCAGCCCGGCCGACGCCAGCACGTGTTCGCGGACGTAGCGCGCCCTCGCGGCCCAGGCCTCGCGCGTCGCGGCGGCGGGCGGGGCGAAGCGATCGGTGTGCGTCCGGTACGGAAGTGCCTGCGCCTGGAACAGAGCGGCGGCGGCGAGCGTCAGAGCGAGGGGGCGCAAGGAGACCTCCGGTTCTGGCGGCATAATATCCTGCGCCGATTTCGGCGGCGCCCGCGCCTTCCATAGCGGCTGCGCGGCGGCAGGAGGAACACAGGGGTGTCGATGACGGGTCGGCTGGTCGTAGTCGTGTGCCTGGCGGCGAGCCTGTCGGGCTGCGGCCTGGTGAAGCGCAAAGCGGTGAACATGGTCGCCAGCACGCTGGCGTCGAGCGGCGACGTGTTCACGCGCGACGACGACCTGGAGCTGGTGGGCCAGGCGATCCCGTTCGGCCTGAAGCTCTACGAGTCGCTGCTCGACTCGACGCCGAAGAACAAGGACCTGCTGATCGCCACCTGCAGCAACTTCACGCAGTATGGCGTGGCCTACCTCGAGACCGAGGCGCTCGTCCTCGGCGAAGCGAACCACCATGACGAGGTCGCGCGTCTCAACGCGCGCGCCCTGAAGCTGTACCTCCGCGCCAAGGGCTACTGCCTGCGCGCCATGGAGGTCCGTTTCCCGGGCATCGGCGAGCGGCTCCTGAAGGACCCCGCCGCCGCGCTGAAGGGGGCGAAGAAAAGCGACGTGCCGCTGCTCTACTGGATGGCCGCGTCGTGGGGATCGGCGATCGCCCTCGGCATCGACCGGCCCGATCTCGTCATCGATCTGCCGGTCGTGCGCGCGCTGGCGGAGCGCGCGATTGCGCTCGACGAGACGTGGAGCCAGGGCGCGCTGCACGAGATGTTCATCTCGCTCGACAGCCAGCCCGAAGCGCTCGGCGGATCGCCCGAGCGCGCGCGGACGCACTTCACGCGCGCCGTGGCGCTGCAGTGCGGCACCTCCCCGGGACCGTACGTCTCGCTCGCGGTCGGCATCGCCATGCCCGCGCAGGACCGCGCGGAGTTCGAGTCGCTGCTCAAGCAGGCCCTCGCCATCGATCCGGAGAAGAGCCCGTCGACCCGGCTCGTCACCTTGGTGCAGCAGCGCCGCGCGCAGGCCCTGCTCGACCACATTGATACGATGTTCACGAAGTAGACGAAGGACACGAAGGATTTCGAAGGACACGAAGGATCATGCTGAAACGAACGCTCTGTGTAGTGGCGATAGCCGCGGCCGTGATTCCGCTGTCGGCAGGCGGCGCCGAGAACGTCAGGCTCTCCACGCTCGTCCCGGCCGGGACCAGCTGGCACAAGGCGCTGCTCGACATGGGCAACGCGTGGAACCGTGACACCGGCGGCCGCGTGACGCTCACCGTCTTCCCCGGCGGCCAGCAGGGGGACGAGTCGACGGCGATCAAGAAGATGCGGACCGACATCCTCCAGGCGTCGTTCCTCTCCAATGTCGGCCTCGCGGAGCTCGACGAGGCGTTCAACGTCTTCGGCATGCCGTTCTTCCTGGAGACGGCCGAGGAGGAAGCCGCCGTCGAGCGCAAGCTGACGCCGGTGATCGAGCAGCGCCTCCAGGCCAAGGGCTTCCACCTCCTCTGCTGGGGCAACGCGGGCTGGCTGCAGGTGTTCTCGAAGAAGCCGCTGAAGTCCCTCGCCGACGTGAAGAGCGCGAAGCTCTACTCGACCAAGGGCGCCGACAAATGGTACCAGTGGTACGTCAGCAACGGCTTCCACCCGGTGCCGCTGCTGCCCGCCGACGTGCCCACGCAGCTCAAGCTCGGCACCGGCCTCATCGACACCGCCCCGTATCCGCCGTATCTCGCGATGACGCTCCGCGTCTTCGACGACGCGAAGTACATGCTCGACCTGAAGATCGCGCCGCTCACCGGGGCGCTGCTCGTGTCGCAGGCGTCGTGGAACCGCATCAGCGCCGAGGATCGCGCGAAGCTGACCGCCGCCGCGCAGGCGCTCGAGACGCGCGTGCGCGGGGAAGCGCCGGCGCAGGACGCGGAATCCGTCAAGGTGATGAGCAGCCGCGGGCTGCAGGTCACGGCCCTCGACGCGAAGGCGCTCGGCGAGTTCCGCGCCGCCGCCACGCAGCTCGTCTCGACGATGCGCGGCACGATGGTGCCGGCCGACATCTACGACATGGCCGTCGCCGAGCGTGATGCCGTGCGGAAGAGCAAGGGCAAGTGAGGGGGACGCAGGCGATCCTCCTTCAGGCCGAAAACCGGATCGCCAGCTTCGCGCTTGGCGGACTCATGGTGCTGCCGCTGGCGCAGATCGCCGCGCGGCGCTTCTTCCAGGCCGCCATTCCGGGCGAAGCCGCCATCGTCTCGACGCTGACGCTGTGGCTGGGCATGCTCGGCGCCGCGATCGCCGCGCGTGAAGGCAAGCTGCTCACGCTGGCCACCGGGGAGTTCCTGCCGAAGGGACGCATCGGGCAGATCGCGCACATCTTCTCGGGTGCGATCGGCGCGATGGTGGCCACGATTCTCGCCGCCGCCGCGGTCGCGCTCGTCAAGAGCGATCGCCTCGCCGGCGACATGCTCACGCCGCAGATTCCGGTGTGGGTCGCCGACCTGGCGCTGCCGATCGGGTTCGGACTCATCGCCCTCCGCCTCGCCTGGCACGCCGCGCCGTCGTGGATCGGCCGTGGTGTCGCGGCGCTCGGCATCGTCGCGGGCCTGCTCGTGAATCAGTTCCGCGGCGACTTCATGGGGCACGCGCTCACGCCGTGGCTGGTCCTCATCGTGGCGGCGGGCGTCCTCGGCGCGCCGATCTTCACGCTGCTCGGCGGCATCGCGCTCTTCGCCTCGCTCACGATCGGCAATCCGCCGGTCGCGCTGCCGATGATGGCCTACCAGGAGCTGACGACCTCCACCGGCATCGCGGCGATCCCGCTCTTCACGGTGTCGGGGTTCCTCCTCGCCGAAGGCAAGTCGTCGGAACGCCTGCTGCGCGTCTTCCGCGCGTGGGTCGGCTGGATGCCCGGCGGCAC
>Ga0075362_10000409_pt1 | contig 12354 bp, 10 predicted proteins | sample EndMetdeltDD1762_FD_71397 | JGI IMG/M metagenome (GOLD analysis project Ga0075362, IMG submission 71397) | Populus endosphere microbial communities from Tennessee, USA - Endosphere MetaG P. deltoides DD176-2 | ecosystem: Host-associated > Plants > Roots > Endosphere | place: USA: Tennessee...
ACATAGCGAAAATCGCGCCCCTGCAAGGAACCGTGGTTCCGAATAAGCGGGATGATATCCAATCCGGATTCACCGTGCAATCGCACGTCGCACGCAATCACGCGGACATCGGCGGAATTCTCAAGAATTTCGACCGCTTCGCCCAGCGTCCCCGCACCGATCGCGGGGATTCCCTGCAGGAGAAGAAAAGTCAGAAGTTCGTCGACGATCGCCTCGACATCGTCGACGATGAGCACCAATGCGCCATGGTTATCGGCAGGGTTATCCCCGAGGTTATCCATCGCGTGCGCGCTGCCTGGACTCGTTGCGTTCCATTCGATCGCGACGTTAGCAGAAATCGCATGAGGGCCGCTATGCGAATAGAGGTCCGGTCCATGGCAAATGATACGGACGATAACAAAGATTATGTAAAAATACGTATGCCCATCAGCGGCTCTGCCGGCGGAAGTCGTCCATCCGCAGCGCTTCGATGCCCGACAGCGTGATCGCCCAGGTCTCGCCATTGCTGTGCTTCAGCACGACGCGCGCCACGCCTTCGTCGATCTGCACCTCGGCCAGAGTGCTGTCGTGGAAGCTGCGGATGAACGCGCCCATCGCTTCGGCCTGCCAGGTGTCGCCGGCCTTCGGCGTTCCCCCGGCGTAGAGCGTGTCCGCCAGCGCGCGGGTGGGCCCCGGCCGGCGGTCCTCGATCGCCCAGCTCTGCCGCCGGCTGACCCGCAGCCCGCGCATGCCGGCGCGTTCGATGGCCCGTTGCCATGACATGAACTCTTCCCGCGTGAGGCGATAGCGCGCGCAGGCCTCGTCGAAGGTCAGCAGGCCGCCGTTGACCGCCGCCACGACTTGCGCCTTGCGCCGCACAACCCAGCGACTGGTGTTGGCGGCGGGCAGCGCGTCGAGCGTCAGGCGCTCGCCCATCGGGCCGACGACGGCCTGGGGCCGGACCTCGGCAGCGGCTTCGATCATGAACGGCTCGACACCCATGCGCTCAGGCCGCGGCCAGGGCGCTGATCGAGCCCAGCTCGGTGACGCTGAAGGGTTCCAGCAGCACCAGGTCGGCGACGTCGCCCTTGCGCCAGCGCACGACGCCGTGCTTTTCCTTGCCGGCCAGGATGACGCTGACGCGCGAGCTGGGACGGAAGCCGCCGCTATGGGTCAGCTTCATGCCGTGCTGCGACAGCTCGCTGACGAGGGTGTCGCTCACCCGGCCGTCGAACCCCACCTTCGCGCGCACGCTGGACTTGATCTGCAGGCCGGCGAACTGCTCCGCCCTCGCCTCTAGGGCCGAACTGGCGAGCATCGCGGAGGAATCGATCGCGCTGTTCAGCGCCAGCCCGCATTCCACGCCATCGGCCCAGATGACCGTTCCGGCGAACACATGGCTGGACGAGAAGGAAACCTTGATGGCGTCGCCCACGTTCACGGCCATCGCCAGTTCCAGCTTCATGCCGTTGTCGGAGATGTTGCGGCAGCGGGCCAGGCCCTCGTCGCCTTCGCGTTCGATATGGACCAGGCGGAACACCGCGATCGCGCGGGCTTCCTTGCGCCGTTCGGACTGTTCGCCATTTCTGATGAGATCGGCCATCGTCTTTCCCCTATCTTCACCGTCCCGATCGGGACCCGCACCCTGGTGCATCTTCTTCTTCGCGGTCTTGTTCGCGGCCCTGTTCACCGTTCGTCTTCTTTTGCGGTTCGGGCGGGATCGCCCCCCGGTCCGGATCGGCGTCAGGATCGCCGTGTTCGGACCGGGGGGCCCCGGGAGAGCCAGCCTCATTCAAGGGCTAGAGACGGGGGCCGGCTCTCCGGATCGCGATTCCGCCTGGCATGGGGTCCGGGCGAAAATCCGATTCCCTGTTCAAATCTCGCAACACCCTGTCCGCTGCGACCTGTCATTCAGGGAGGTGGAGGGGGCGACCCGGATGCCGAGGCTACCCGGATCCCCCCCTCGCGCCCGCCTCCCTGTGAAGGTGAGCGCTGATGCGTGCCCGGCCAGGGTGTTGGGCACCGGGCACGCGCTCACCGCTTAGTTGCCCGATCCGAGCAGGCCGCCGAGCAGGCCCGTCACCGGAGCCAGCGGCGAACCGCCCGGCGCGGTTCCGCCGGTCGCACCGCCCACTACCGAGTTCACCACCCCGGTGACCGGTGCGAGAACGGAGCCGGTGCCGCCGGCGCCGCCCAGGACACCGTTCACAACGTTGGTGACCGGGGCCAGGATCGAGCCGGTGGGAGAGGTCCCGCCGCCAACTCCGCCCAGGACGCCTTCGACGACATTCGTGACCGGAGCGAGGACCGACCCGGTGCCTCCGCTACCGCCACCGACACCGCCCAGAACGCCCTGGACGACGTTGGTCACCGGAGCGAGTACGGAACCCGCACCGCCGGTGCTGCCCCCGCCGACGCCGCCCAGGACACCCTCGACGATGTTGGTCACCGGAGCGAGCACGGAGCCCGCGCCGCCGGTGCCGCCGCCGCCAAGTCCACCGGATAGGACGTTTTCGACCACGGTGGTGACCGGGGCGAGAAGCGTGCTGCCGCCGTCCGGTCCGCCGAGCGCACCGCCCAGGACACCGTTGAGCGGATTGAGCGCGCCGCCCGCACCGTTCGGACCCAGCAGGCCGTCGACCACGCTCGTCACCGGCGCCACGACCGGAGCGATCGTTTCGGTCACCTTCTCTACCGTTGCGCCCACCTGCTCGCCGAGCAGGGCTCCCGCCAGGTTGCTGACGGGCTGGAGCCCGGCAGCAACACCTTCGGCCGTCGTCGGCACCGAAACGCCCACGATGTTGCCTTGCGAGAGAACGTCCACCGTCAGGAGCTGGCCTTCGACCGCCTTGCCCGAATTGGTGGTGAGCACGTTGATCCCCGCCAGGGTATCGCCGTTGCTCGCCCCGGTCAGCAGGGTTTCGCCTGCCGACGCGCCAAGGAGCGGACCGTTGAAGGTGCGGGCAGGCTCGGTGCCGCCGACCGGAAGGCCGCCGGTCAGGCCGCCGACAAGGCCGGTGACCGCCTCGGTGACAGGAGCCAGCGGCCCCTTGCTGCCGAGCAGCGGATCGAGCACGCCGTTGACCGCTTCGAGCACGGGCGCCGTGACGGTGCCGACAGTCGAAGTGACGGTCGTCACGGTCGGCACCAGGCCGTCCGTCAGCTTCGTCACCGCATTGCCCGCCGGAGCGCCCAGCAATCCGCCCACGACCGAACCGACCGGAGCCAGCGTTTCCTGCGTGGCCTTGGTGGTCGTCGGCAGGGTGATGTTCACCACCTTGCCGTCACCGCTCAGCAGATCGACCGCGAGGCCCTTGCCTTCGGGCGACGACGTGCCGGGAAGCACGTTGACGTCGATGATCGTGCTCGGACCGCTGGGGCCGAGGATAGCCTTGCCGTCCAGACCGATCGCGGCGAGCGGACCCGTCGTCGGGCCTGCGGGACCGCTCGGGCCACCAGGACCGGAAGGTCCAGTGGGGCCCGTCGGACCGGTAGGACCGGTAGGACCGGTCGGACCACCAGGGCCGGTCGGACCGCCAGGGCCGGTAGGACCACCAGGACCGGTCGGACCACCAGGGCCGGTCGGACCACCAGGGCCGGTCGGACCGCCAGGACCGGTCGGACCGCCAGGACCGGTCGGACCGCCAGGACCGGTCGGACCGCCAGGACCGGTCGGACCACCAGGACCGGTCGGACCGCCAGGACCGGTCGGACCACCAGGGCCGGTAGGACCACCAGGACCGGTAGGACCACCAGGACCGGTAGGACCACCAGGGCCGGTCGGACCGCCAGGACCGGTCGGACCGCCAGGACCGGTCGGACCGCCAGGACCGGTCGGACCACCAGGGCCGGTCGGACCGCCAGGACCGGTCGGACCGCCAGGTACGCTCGGGCCGCCAGGGCCGGACGGACCACTCGGGCCAGACGGACCGCTAGGACCCGAAGGACCACCGGGACCCGAAGGACCACTCGGATCCGTGGGGCCGGTCGGACCGCTGGGGCCGCTCGGCCCGCTGGGACCCGAAGGCACCCCGCCGCCGCCGACGCCGGCCTTGAATCCTACACCGTCCGCGCAGCCACCCAGAATGAATACCGGGATCGCTGCAGCGCACAGAAGATACTGCTTCATCGTGAGACGCGATTGTTGACGCGACATAGTTCGAGACTCCCTTGTTTAAGCCCAACCCGCAGAGCCTATGGGTCTCGCCGCCGCCTTGGCGCGCTCAGAAGAAGTCGCCCCGGCCCCAGGCCATCGCGGCGGCAAATCGCCTCGCAGGGCGTTTTCGGGATGTCGGGCGCCGGGTGCGCAAATCGCGGAAAACGATGGGCGGTTCCGCGCAAAACCCCGAAAAACGGGCAAATCGGGCCGGGAAATCCCACGCAAAAGCCCGGGACGGGCCCGGGAAAGGATTTGCCGCCGGACCGACTACAACTTTCCGGTCGATCCGGCTTTTTAGCGGCACGGTTCGCCGCTTCGCTCTCCCCCAACCCGCGACTCGGCGAATCGGCGGTAGAGAATCAGGAGGAAGCGCGCGCCGGAGCAGGACGAAAGGCGCAGTGCGATCCGGTCGCTCCACCCTCCCCTCTCTCTTGCCCGGCTAGCAGAGGCGCACCCACCTCCGCTCGGCCTGAGCCGGTCGAAGGCCCCGCGCTGCCATGTGGCCAGGTATGGGGTGGGACGGCTAGGGCGAATATCTCGCGTCGTCCCTTAGCCGAAGCTCAGGACATGCTTCGACAGGCTCGGGCCGAGCGGAAGTGGGGCGGCACCCTTCCCCGCCTTTTACCCGTCGATCGTGCATGCCTGGATGACAGGAAAGCCCGGCTCCTGTGCAGAGCCAGATACCTCAACTTAACTTCAGCATCGCTCCGCAGGCTCGGAAGCGCGCCGATCCGGCCGGATCAGTCCCCGGCCGCCGCCGGAGCGTTATGGCTGCGGCTTTCCAGCAGCAGCGCCTTCAGGCCGGCCAGCAGCGTATCGATGTCGGCGGCATCGGGCACGAGGAGGTCGACCGTCAGCCCTTCCCGGCCCGGCTTGATCCGCCCCACCCGCTCCTCGCCCAGCATGATCGGCATTTCCTGCAGCGCCTTGCGGGTGCCGGCGGTGCCGGCCTGCTTCAGGCGGGTCAGCACGGTGGCGGCGGGAATCAGGCGCTTGCCGGTGCTGGCCAGGCGCTGCTGCTCGTCGCCGATCGCCAGCGCCGCCGCGACAACGCGCGCCGCCTGTTCGGGCCGGCGCAGGATCGGCATCAGCACTTCGGAATGGCGCACGCGCAGCTCCTCGCGCGTGGCGAAGGCGTTGACCACTTCGTCGGGCATTTGCGCAAGCGCAAGAAGCCGGCTGAGCTGGCTGTTCGACAGGCTGAGCGCCTCTGCCATGCGCGACTGGACGCCGCCATAGAAGCGATCGACCGCGTTCTGATAGCTGCGCGCGCGATCCAGCTCGGTGATATCCTCCCGCTCGCGGTTCTCGATATCGGCCAGGCGGAAGGCTTCCTCGTCGCTCAGTTCGACGATCATCGCATTCAGCCGGATTTCCGGGCGGCCGTTGTGGTTCAGCCAGTCGACCGCGAAACGCCGGCGGCTGCCGACCAGCAGTTCGTATGGCTTGTCCTCTCCCGGCGGGTTGACGCGGACCAGCACCGGAATGCGGTTGCCGTCTTCCTGGGCGATGGAATCGATCAGCGAGCGGCAGCTTTCGACGCTCAGCCGGGGCACGTCGCGCGGGTTGCCGTCCCACACGCTGCAATCGCCGGGGCGGATGGTGATCGCCGCGCGGCGCCCCCCCGCCCCCTGCACATAGCCCGCCAGGCGTTGGTCGAGATGGGAAAGCGCGGTGCCGTGGCCGGACAGCTGGCTGACGGGATCGGGCTCGTAGGAGAGCGTCGTGAGAATATCCCGCACAAAGCCTGCCACTCAAGCTCTCCCGACTAACAGGCCGATCATGGCCCTATTACCGGGACTTCGTGCGAAGCCCCTCACCTGCCGCGATCATACAAAACGACATCCGCATCAGCTGCATCGAGATAGGTTCGCTTTGGCTGCAATATGCAGCCGCGTCGGTCAGAAACGGCGATTGGCGCTGATGAAGAAGGCGTGTCCGGTGCGGTCGCGGGCGAAGTCGCCGCTGTAGCCGACGCGGAAGGCGGTGCGATCGTCGTGCACGGCGCTCACCCCGGCGCTGAACAACCCAGCGTTGCGCGCATAGCGGGCCGCCGGCAGCGTGAAGATCGGCGAGCCGCCGCCGGCGAGGAAGATCGCCTCGATCCGGCTGTCGGGCCGCGAGCGGAGCTCGCGCTGCCATTGCGCGCTCGCTTCGGGGCGGATCGTCCAGTCGCCCTTGCGCAGGCTGGCCGTGGCGCGCGCGCCGATCGTGCCGCGCAGCGATTGCGTCTTGAACTTCGCCACGGCCAGCGCGGCCGGCCCTCCCCGTTCGACGAAGCCGCTTATGTCGGCATAGCGATATTGCAGGCCGACGAAAGGTTGCGCCCGAAGGGCTCCGAGTTGCAGGATGGCGCCCGTCTCCACGGACGCGGCGGTGTTATCACCGTCCACGCCGCGGGTGACGAACTGGTCGTTGAAATTGGTCCACGAGATCTGCCGGCGCAGCTTCGCCTGCGACAGGGTGTAGCCGGCGGTCGCGTCGACGTAATAGCGGCCGTTGGTATAGCTGGCGTATGGCCCGACATTGACGTGGAACTGGGTGATGCGCGGCGACTGGCGGCGATCGAGGTTCGCGTCGATGCCGTCGATGCCCAGCGTGGCGCCGACGATGAGCCCGTCGATCGGCGTGATATCCAGCGCGGCGCGGATCGAGCGGCTGTCCGAATTGGCGTGCGGCCGATCGGCCCGCGCCTCGTACTTGACCTGCTTGGCGCCGAGCATGGCGGTGAAGGTGATCGTCTCCTTGCCGCTGGTCGGCACATGCGCCGGCGCGTCGAGCGCCATGTCGCGGCGCTGGGCCAGGTAGCCGCGGATCTCGCGGTCCGACGCGTCCATCGCCTGGATGGCGAGGCGCGGCAGCAGGCGATAATTACGCGGCGAAAGCTGGTTCAGCGCATCGGCCCGCGCCGCCGCACTGGGCAGCGCGTCGAGCGATGTGCGGATCGGGTTATAGGGCGTCGACGAGGCGGGAATGGCGTCGAGCGCGCCGGCCACCGCCTTTTCGCCCGGCGTCACCGCCGCAGGACCGTAAGGCGCGGCCAGCGCCGGCTGCGCGAAAGCGGCGAGCGTGCAGGCGGCGGCGAGCAGGCGACCGAGGATTGGAGCGGCGATGGGGGCTGCGATGCGCGGGGCCGGTCCGGCGGGCTTATGATGCAATGTCTCTATCCCCAGGTATGTCGATCGATCGGGGACGCGGCTATCGGCGCTGTTCTCCCCTGCTTGGCGCTATTGTGGGCAGGCGCGGGGATGCGGCGCCAGTCGAAGCATATTCGCATCGGCGCTTTCGCGCTTTGCGTGCCGGGAAAAGGGAGGCGCCAACGCAAAAGCCCTGTTTTCAGGGTTTTTCGGGGCTTATCCGGGCTTTTCGACCCTTGATTGCGTATGCCCGGACCGCCCTTCCCGCGCCCCGCCCGGCGCGACTCGCAATGCTCGGCCATGCGGCGGTGCGATGGATGGCATCGTGGTTGCATTTCCCGAGGCCGTCGTTCCGGGGTGACGACGCCTGCCGCCCCTCACCGCTCGCGCAGCAGGCGTTCCTCCAGCAGCGTGCGGAAGTCGCGGCGCGCGTCGGCGACGATCATCACCGTTACGCGTGGCGCCGATCCCCCGGCGCCGTCCTCGGGCAGGTAGATCACCCGGTAGGGCCTGAGCGAGAGCTGGCGATAGAGGTGGATGCCCAGCGCCTCCAGCTCGGGCGGCACAGGCCCCCGCGCCGGCCATTCGGCCAGGCCCTCGATCGCGGCGACGAGCCGGTCGAGCAAGGCTTCCGCCCCGTCGTCCCCCCCTGCCCCGCGCTGCGCCAGGCGCTGGCGATAGATCGCCGACAAGTCGGCCTCCGCCCCGGCGGTGAGAAGTACTTGCGCGCGCGTCATGGAATCAGCGTGCGCGGATGCGGTTCGCCAGGCCCTCGACCGGGGTGGTCCGTCCTTCGGCGATATCCTCGCGGCCGAGCGCCAGCAGTTTGAGCAGCGCCAGCGTTTCCTGCGTCTCGTCGTACATGGCGATATCCTGCAGCACCGCCCGCGCCTCTCCGTTCTGGGTGATGATGAGCGGCGGGGCCCCCTCCCCCAGCTCGCGGATCAGTTCCGCGCTATGCGCTTTCAGGTAGCTGATCGGCTTGATGCGGTCATGGCGGCCCATCTGCAAAAACCTTTCGGACTTAATTCGGTCCGAATATAGTCCATAACCGGGCGGCTGTCATCCTGCCTTTTCCAGCCATCATTCCCATAAGGGAAATTCGGCCCTGTTAGAATGGGTTCATGAATCTGTTAAAAGGTTAGAGGCTGGCGAAAAGCCCCCTATTCCCGCGATTTGCGCGAGTCGCAGACACCCCCGCGTTCCCGATGTGTCGGGCACTCGTTCCCCAAGTGTCGATCATGGCGTTCCCGATGTGTCGGTGCGGCGTTCCCGAAAGGTCGATGGACAGGCATAGACCGTTCCCGGAGTGTCGATGGATGCCCTTCGTGCCGGGATTTTGAATCAGTTTCCACCGCCCTGCCCGCGTCGATGTTCAAAATGGCTGCCGGAGGATCGAAACCTGGCAATGCGGGCGGACGGACGCGACACTTCGGGAACGGGGGCATCGATTCTCTTCCGAGGCTGTCGGACTCGCGGCTTCACGGGGCAATCAAGATAGGACGAATGGCACAGGAAACGGTGCCACTCACCGGCCGGGCAGCGTATGCCGGTGCTTCTCGTGATGGCGCTTCACCCACCCGACGAAGGCGCGTTGCCAGTCGGCCGGTGTGCGTTCCGGCGCGGCGTTCACCCAGCGCTCGAACTCGGCATGGAGCGCGTGGAGATCCCAACCGGGGCAAGTCTCGCGCAGGTGGTCGATGGTCTCGTCGGTCATGAAGCCGCGCGTGGCGGCATGCGACAGCCCTGCGATAGTCGAACGAACGAGCGCGCGCGCGTCGATCGTCTCGGCGGCATCGTCGTCCCGCGCCCGATCCGGGACCGAAGTCGTCCGTGACGCCGGCTTCCCTGTCCGTGGGCCAGCGGTCCCGGCTTTCGCCGGGACGACGGGATGATCCCCTTCGCTGCCTTTGTCTGCGGCGAACTTCGCTTCGCTTCGTTTCCCCGGGGAAACGTCCGGTTCGGCGGGCGCGGGCGGCAGGTTGTGTTCCGCCCCGCCCTTCCCTTCTATCCGGCGCATGCGCAGCATCGGTTCGCCGCCCTTCGCCGTCTCGACCGTCAGGGCATAGCCCGGCAGTTCGTCGCGCTCGGCGATCTTGAGCATTTCGAACTTGAAGCGGCGATATTGTCCTTCCGCCCCTGACTTCTCGAACAGCACCGGCATGGAAATGGCGAAGCCCGCCTCCCCTGCCCCGCCGGCATGCTTGCGCGCGACGCGGTAGAGCCAGCGCTCGCGGCCGCCGGTGATGTCGAAATAGGCGCGGTCGATGGCCAGCACCCCGCCCTTCATCATCACCCCTTCCCAGAACCAGTTCGACAGTTCGATGGTCATGCCGCGCGATCGCTCGGTGCGTTCGTCCACCAGCTGGGTCCAGCCATCGAGCCAGGAGAACGTCGCTTCCCGCCGGTTCTCCGCGCGGATATTGGTCTTGATCGTCGTGGCGACGAGGCGGTCCAGCGCCTGGCCCAGCAGCTCGTAGGCGCGCCCAGTGGTCGGCCGGCCGATGGCCCGCAGCAGGTCATAGGGCATGATGTGGAGCTTGCGCGGAACATCGTTAACGCCGCGCCGCGCCATGTCGGCCAGCACGCTGGCGCAATAGATCAGGATGTCGGCGTCCCAAATCGTCGCCATGCCGTAATCGGGATTGCCGGAGACATGGACCCACAGTTTATTGTCGGGACTGGTATAGTCTATCGGCTTGATTCGTTTGGATTTTGCCAGACTAAAGAATGGCCGTTCCATCATCTCGCGCTGGTCGCGCAAGGGCAGGTCGGCGATATAGGGAAGGAACAGATCGAACTGTTCGGCAATGGCCTGGCGGCGCGCGCGGATCATCGATGGTTACCTGCGGCGTGGTGCGCGGCGCCTTGTTTGCCTTCGGCAAACTTCGCTTCGCTTCGTTTCCCCGGGGAAACACTCCGGGAAGAGTTCCCGCCCCCGGGCACCGGAGTGCATGCCAATCCGACGGGGGAGGGGTGGTTGGCGACGGGTGCCTTCCCGTGACGGATGCAGCTCGGACCGCCATACCGCATGTTTCCCCGGGGAAACATCGCGGCGCCGGCGCGGGGCAGGGCGCCCGCCAGGCTCACCGCTGCAGGCCCCGTCCTTCGCCATCGAGCTGGATCAGCGCCTTGCGCACGGCGTTCGCCACGTCGTCATGGCTCGCGCCCGATCCCGCGTGGAGCCGCAGGGTCACGCCTTGGCGGTTCGATCCCTGCACGGTTACGATCGGTCGGCCGGTCTGCAGCGAAGTGACCACCATGGGCGCTTCCTTGGCGCGTGCGGCGTGCGGCGCGGCGAGCAGGGCCTTCAGCACTTCGGCGGCGGGCAGGGGAGGGCGGCCGTCCGCCCGGCGCGCCGCCTGATCGCGGGCGATCCGGCTCGCTTCCTTGCGGATCGCGGCGGCATTGTCGCGGTCGTCGAGCGCCTGGGCGAGAGGATAGGCCGGCTTGAGCTGCACGTCCGCCGGAGAGGCGAAGGCCGCCAGCACAGCGTCGGGGATTCCCGCCACTTTCAGCATCTTGGAAAGCCAGCCCTTGGACAGCTTCAGCCGGTCGGCCATGCGCGTCAGGTGGTTGCCGTAATGGTCCTTCAGCGCCTGCGCGTAATTGCGCGCGCGTTCCAGGTCGGAGACGTCGCTGCGCGCCCGGTTCTCCAGATCGGCGAGGCGGAAGGCGGCCTCGTCGTCGATCTGGGCGACTTGCGCCACGAACAGCATGTCGGGGTAGGAATGGCCGCGCAGCCAGGAAATCGACCAGTGCCGCCGGGTGCCGGCGATCACCTCGTAATCGTGTTCGGCATCGCCTTCCACGCGGCGGACGACGGCCGGCACTTTCTGCCCGCCTTCGGCGACGATCGATTCGATCAGCTCGCGGCAGCTCTCCTCGCTGAGGTGGGCATAGCTGCGCGCGTTGCCCGGCCATATCCGCACCCGCGCCGGATCGAGCAGCAGCTGTGTGACCTGGCGCACTTCGCCGGTGGCGACGCGGGCGAGGGCGCTTTCGCGGCCCAGCAACGTCGTTCCGCGCGCTCGTTCCGCGCGTGCGGCGACACGCTGGTCGCCCGCATCCGCAGCCGGGAAAAGCGCGGATTCCTGCGGGGTTTCGCCCGCTTCCTCGTCATCTGACAGCAGCGAGGCGAGATAGTCGGATTGCTTGCGGGCCATGGTCTACCTCGAACGGAAGCGCGAAGAACAGGGAAGGGGCTGGGCAGGGATTTGGCCAGAACATATGTAGAACGCAGTCGTGTAGGAAAGCGATTTCTCGCTCCCGCCACAAACCGGCTCGACCGGGCGAAGGGCGGGGTCAGGCATTGACCAGCAGCTCCTCTGCGATCCGTTCGCCGCGCCCCCATCCGGTGCGCACGAGCTGTTCGATCTGGCCCAGCGCCTCGTCCAGGTTGGCCCGGCAGCGCTTGTGCGTGCGCGGCGTGCCGATCGGCCGCTCAAGCTCGTAGATCGTCATCATCCGGAGCGCCGCATGGCTGATCTCGGCGCTTTCCAGGATCGGCACCGGCAGCAGCGCGGGGCCGAAGGTCTGCTCCATGATCGTGCGCACCATCTCGTGGCTGGGATCGCCGCCGTCGAACTTGGAGCAGATCAGCCGGACGAACGAATAATCGACCGAGATCCCCGCGCCGACGAGCTGTTCGAGCACCTGGTCCATCATTGAGAGGAACTGCACGGTGGAGCAGAAATCGGGCGTCGTCGCCGCGAGCGGCACCAGCAGCGCGTTGGCCGCCTGCATCACCGCCAGGCTGATCGTGCCCAGCGCCGGCGGCGGGTCGAGGATGACCACGTCGTAATTGCGCGCGAGATCCATAAGCCCTTGTTTGAGCTTGCGAAAGCGCGCGGCGAGGACAGATTGCCCGTCCGCCCCCGACGCCGCGAGTTCGTACTCCACGTCGAACAGTTCCAGGTTCGACGGGATCAGGTCGACATTGGGCCAGGGCGTGCTCTTCACCGCATAGAGCAGATCGGCCTGCGTGGGGTCGATCGACAGGTAGGGATAGAGCGTTTCCTCGCGCGTGATGTTGAAATGCGGGTTGAAGCCGAACAGCGTCGTCGTCGTCGCCTGGCT
>Ga0075362_10000410_pt1 | contig 12349 bp, 9 predicted proteins | sample EndMetdeltDD1762_FD_71397 | JGI IMG/M metagenome (GOLD analysis project Ga0075362, IMG submission 71397) | Populus endosphere microbial communities from Tennessee, USA - Endosphere MetaG P. deltoides DD176-2 | ecosystem: Host-associated > Plants > Roots > Endosphere | place: USA: Tennessee...
AATCAGGACCAGTCAGGAGCTCACACATCTCGGCTACGACGAAACAAAAGCCATCAAAGAGCTCATCGAAGAAGCCGAGGCCAATCTTTTTGAAGTAAGCCGTCAGCATATCAAGCAAAGTATCGCCAGCGTCGAAGACGTTTTGGCCGCCAGCTTTGAGCGCCTCGACGACTTGCACAAAGACAGTAACAAGGTGCGTGGCATTCCGACAGGCTTCCGCGACATGGACGATATTTTGGCTGGATTGCAGCGCTCGGACCTCTTTATTTTGGCTGCTCGCCCGTCTATGGGTAAAACCGCTTTCTCGTTGAGCCTCGCGCATAATATTGCCGTTCAAGCCAAAGAACCGGTACTCATCTTCAGTTTGGAGATGAGTAAAGAACAGCTCGTTGACCGCTTGCTAGCTATGGAATCAGGTGTTGATGCCTGGGCACTTCGTACCGGGAACCTTACCGACAGTGACTTTGAACGCCTCGGCCAAGCGATGGGTACGCTCTCGGAGACAACCATGCTTATTGATGACACGCCTGGCTTGACCGTTAGTGATTTGCGCACCAAAGCACGTCGCGAGGCTCACAAACAACCCCTGGGGTTAATTATTGTCGACTACTTGCAGTTAATGAGTGGCGGTAGCAAATTCAGCAATGGTGACAATCGCGTAAACGAAATTTCCGAGATTTCTCGTGGCCTAAAAGCAATCGCCCGTGAACTAAACGTGCCGCTTATCGCACTATCTCAGTTGAGCCGTTCGGTTGAAAATCGCAAACCGCAGATTCCACAGCTCGCCGACTTACGTGAATCAGGATCTATCGAGCAGGACGCCGACGTCGTGGCGTTTATTTACCGCGAAGATTACTATAACCCGGAAACCGAGCGTAAAAATATCATGGACATCCTCATCAAAAAGCATCGTAATGGTGCGACCGGAGGCATCGAACTCTTCTTTGATCGTGATAAACAGCGCATCCGCTCGCTTGATACAAAACGTAATCATCCATTTGCCGAATAGAGCGTAAAGGGATGCTATAATACATCACATATGAGCATTCTTCCTGCACGATTCCGTCGAATTGTCCGACGTAACTGGAAAGTCTTGAGCGCGTTCGGCGCACTGTTTGTCGTCACAGCTACGGCACTAACATGGAAGTTAAGTACACTCTTGCCAGGCTACAGCGCTAACGAACAGCACACTGCGCTTGCCAGCGTCAGTATTCACCATATCTGGAACAATCCACTCGATGCGCCTTTTCATATACTTGTCAAATTCTGTAGCTATATAACCCCTGATGATCTCTTTGCGGCACGCCTTGCCAGCATCATGGTTGCGTGGGTGTCACTCGTGGTATTTTGCGTATTGCTGTATCGCTGGTACGGCAGCCGTACTGCGCTTATTGGTACACTGATATTCGGCACGTCGAGCTGGTTCCTGCACACCGGTCGCCTGGGTACGCCGGCCGTTATGTTCCTGGGAATCTTAGGCCTCATCGCCTGCGGTGTCTGGCTTCGAGAACGTCGAGGCGCAGGCTTAGCCGTAATTCTTGGCTTGGGCTTAGCCGCCGTCCTCATATACACACCGGGCATGGTCTGGTTCTTAGCTATCGGCTTGTTGTGGCAATGGCGACATATCGACAATGCGTTTAAACACAATCTTGGGGCTGTAACGCTTGGGGCTGTTTTCTTTTTGGCCGGTATCGCACCGCTCGCTTGGCGCTTCTTTAAACAGCCGGAACTCATCACTACATGGCTACGGCTACCCGACGACCTCATACAACCATGGCATTTTCTGCATAATCTTGTCGACATACCTATGGCGATTTTCTATCGCGGCCAAGAAAACCCTGAGCTTTGGCTCGGCCGCATGCCGCTCTTGAGCGTCTTTAGCATCATCGCCTTTATCCTGGGTATGTACTTGTTCTGGAAGCACTTCAAACTTGCGCGCGTAAAGCTTTTTATAAGTATTGGCCTTATTGGCTCAGTACTCATCGCGTTCCTGGACGGTGGCGTTCCGCTCATGATGCTGGCACCGTTCGTCTATATGGTCGTAGCCGTAGGTGCCAATTATTTCATCGAGCGCTGGCTTGAGGTATTTCCGCGCAACCCGATTGCACGCTCTTTTGGCATTGCACTCTTCAGCGTGCTCATCGCATCTGTGTGCATATATAATCTGCGAAGCTACTTTGTGGCCTGGCCGCAAGCAACGGTGACGCGAAACGTCTTTACCATAAAGCCCTAGAAGTACCTTTCGCTCAGCAAATAAATAGAGTATCATATCTGTTATACTAGAGTGGTATAAAGGAGAAAATTATGAGCCGTTTTGATCAGGCTAAAATGTTGATGCGCGTAAAGAAGATCCAGAAGGAGCTTCAAAAACAGGTTATTACCGTTGAAAAGGGCGATGGCGCTGTTAAGGTTGAGATTACTGGTGAGCAGAAAATCAAGAAAGTTCACATCGACCCAGAATTCGTAGACCTCGACGACATCGGTCAGCTGGAGCGTTGGGTAGAAGATGCCGTTAAAGAAGCTATTTCTGAGAGTCAGAAGGTTGCCGCAGAGAAAATGCAACCTATGATGGGCGCATTGGGCGACCTCGGCCTGTAAACGTACCCATGCAGATATTACCGCCCGCACTTACGAATGTTATAGATGCCTTGGGAGCATTACCTGGCGTCGGGCCACGTACCGCAGAACGGTATGCTTACTTTCTGATGCGAAAAGAGCCATCGAAGGCATTTGCTTTAGCAGACGCTCTTTCGCATCTTCATGAAGGTATCGGCTACTGCAAGAAAACATTCGCTCTTGTGCCGGCAGGACAGGCATTATCCGATCTCTATACCGATCCTCGGCGCGACAAAACCGTCGTGGCTGTCGTGTCTGAGCCTTTCGATATCGTCGCTTTAGAGAAAACTAATCAGTTCAACGGTACGTATCACGTTTTGGGTGGCCTGGTTTCACCTATTGACGGTATCGGGCCAGAGCAGCTGCACATCGCTGAACTTATCAGCCGTATCGATGAAGATAGCGTGCAGGAAATTATTCTCGCTACGAATGCAACCGTAGAGGGTGAGTCGACAGCACTCTACATTCAGCAGCAAATAGGCGACCGCCCAGTACGCGTCACTCGTTTAGCCCGTGGCTTGCCCATTGGTGTTGATCTTGAGTATGCCGATCAAATTACCCTTGGCCGAGCGCTCGAGGGCAGGCAAGCGCTTTAGCCTCTTCGGGAATAGCAAAAAATAGTGCGGTTTATGCTATAGTGAAGGTAATATCCTTGATAAGGAACATATAATTTTCTAGGTGGGAAAAGCTATGCAAAAATTCTTTACTCGTTCCAGCCGGAAGCTCTCCCTTTTTGCGTTGCTTTTAGTTGTCGCAAGTATGGTTTCGGTTTTGGCTCCACCGAAGGCAGTTTACGCCGACAACCCCAAGCCGACACTGCCGCTCACCTGGACGGACGTCAACCACACCCGTGCCGTATCAGCCAATAACATCCCATTCCGCCCGCTCGGGTATCTTTGTGTTGATGGTGGCAAATGGTTTCACAACAGCGGAAAAAATATCGAAATTGCCAGTGAAGCCCAGCCGCAAGACGATGAGGACAAGATCTTCGTGCAATCGTGGATTGAGGGCAGCAAGCCGCCTGTCTTTACTTCAGAGTACATTGAAAATGAATGGTGCGTTAAGAGTAGTAAAGACCATATGCCTTCATATGCGTGGGTTACTTCGTTTCCGGAAGGCACTAACTACGCCTTAATCATTCTGCCGTGCTACGGATCGGGCGAAAAGAACGCCAATAAACCCGTTGACCCTAAAGATGTCTGGGTTTCGAAAGAAATCACCAAGCAGGTTGAAAAAGGAAACTGTATTTTCTTCTCACCCATTGGAGGGGACGGCAAGGCTGGTATCGACAAGAACATGGCCACTGTCGATGAAATTAAAGTCGACCCCACGAAGCAGGGTGGTACGGGCGTGGGGCTCGACGCGCCCGAAGATGTCTGTCCTATTAAATTCTGGAAACTTAGCTGGGCTGTGTGCCCCATTGCAACAGCGCTTTACGGTGAAGATGGAGATGGTGGCCTTATCGGTCTGCTTCAGGACTGGGTAATTAGTCATTTAACGCTTAATATTACTGCCATATTCGAGAGCGACCAATACTACGTGGCCTGGAACTCATTCCGGATTATCGCTATTAGCTTGATTATTGTGGCTGGTCTTATTATGGTAATCAGCCAGGCGGCCGGGCTCGAGATACTCAACGCCTATACCATCCGTCAACTGCTACCGCGGCTGTTATTGGTGGCAATCGCGATTAGCGTATCGTGGTGGCTGCTCGAATATATAGCACAGTTCTTCAATAACCTAATGGTTTGGGTCGGGGCGGCCATTGAAGCACCTTTTGGCGCTAAAATAGAACCTCTGGGAGCTCGTGCTATGATGACGCAGATGGCGGCCGTTATTATCGGAGGTACGTTGCTTAACCCTGGTATGATTATCAGTTACTTACTGACTTTTTCTGTAGTTTATGCGATTGCTTCGTTGGCACTCGCCGTACGTGAATTAATAATTATTTTCCTCATCATCACCTCACCGATCTTCCTCTTCTTCGCAATTTTCCAGAACACTGAGGGCATCTTCAAGACAGCTCGCTCCGCACTCATCGGTCTGATGGCGGTCGGAGTAGTATTCGGCGCATTGATGGAACTTGGCCACGTTATGGCTCAACTAACTCCTGCAAAGAGCGACCCTATCGGCATTCTTCGTATGGGTTTCCAGATTGCCGCTCTTTTGGCATTTCCGGTCATTCTAATGCGCTTAGGTGGTATCATGGCAGCGCTTAGTACGGCTTTCCGAAAACGCTCTTCCGGGTTCTTCAAGGGCCAAAGCGAAAAGCGCTCCGAAAATCTTGCTGGCACACTTGCCAGCATGCGAACCGGTACGCGCTATACCGACCGCAACATGGTGACACGAGCCTTCAACAAAACTACCAAAGGCGTTATGGATTCTAACCCTCACGGGATCGTGCGCCGCATACGTGATCCAAAGAGCTTCCTCGAAGTACGCCGGGCAACAGCCGACGCCAGTACACGCCAAGCGGCACAAGCTATTATGGAACTTCCCGGATTTATGTCGCTCTCGCAGGATGACGACTCGTTGCGCGCAGCCGCATACACTCCAAATAACGCGGTTGCCAACTTAGTCCGCGACTTCACTGCTGAAGGTCGCTATGCCGGCAAAGCCGATCAAGCGGAACGTATAGAAGCCGACGCTAAGCGAGCCGTATCACAGGTACAAGCCGCCAATCTACCGATGGGAACACAAGCGCTTCAGGTGGCGGCCGCACAACAACTCGTCCTCACAGGCACTGGTTACAAAAACCAACAGCAAATGGTCGAGACATTCGCCCGAGCAGCTCGTGGCAACGTTTCAACTGGCGCGGCCTTAGCTGGGTGGGCTGATTTTGAATCCAGGAATGCAGGACGAGCCGACCTTGCACCTGGCGCCGGTATCCTTATCGAGCTAACAACTAGTCGCATAACTGGCAGTGGCCCAACCGCAGACGATTACCTCACTGCAGGCTCAGAGGCCATGATGCGTGCCGACGGATACACGGCTACCCAGATGAAGGGCCCCGGTATCAAGAATGGTATGGCCAACTTGGCTGCCGACATCCAACGGCAACAGAATATCGTCAACAGCAGTACTGCAGCAGCTGCAGCGCGAGACGCCGCCAAGGAGCGCCTCGGCCAGCTCACTCGCAAAGCTGATAACCTTATGGACAACAAGATGTTCGGCTCTGAAAACAATATCCTTGGCATTCAACAAGGTCTTGAGCCCGCAGTAGTAGCCATGAACGACACCCGCATTCAGTCTCAGCCATTATCACAAGTAAGCAACGTCAACCGTACTCGCAAGACCGACGTTAACGGCAACGTTACCTGGACTGATGTACGCGATCCGAAGAACAGAAGTCTCGACCACGGCCGCTCCCACAACATTCCCAATGCCGATTACGACGCAAGGATAGCCCAAGGCTACAACGATGCTGGAGGCAATCAGCCACGACGCGGTCAATAATTTCGGTTCGTCATCTCTGGATAACTTCGGTATAATAGCAGCATGACCTATCCAGAAGCCGATCAAATCCAAGCCCTGCTCGCGTCAGCTTCACGTGTACTCATAATCCAGGCGGATAACCCGGATGGAGACTCCATGGGCAGCGCCCTAGCGTTAGAGCACATTATCGGCGACATGGGCAAGCAGCCGTGGCTGTACTGCGGCGCGAACATCCCCAGCTATTTGATGCATCTCGAAGGGGCCGACCGTATCTCCAAGGAACTTCCAGATCATTTTGACCTAAGCATTATCGTGGATACCAGTGCTGACAGCCTTCTCGAAAATATAGCCAAGTCTGGGCAAAAATCGTTTATTGCCTCTAAACCATGCATTGTTATCGATCATCACGATGTCGAGGCAACCGTTAGGTTTGCTACCGTTATTTGCAATCAACCAGCCGTAGCCAGCGGGGAAGTTATCTATGAACTTGCCAAAGCGCTCAACTGGCCGCTCAACCTCCAAGCCAAAAATATGCTGGCAACAGCCATTATGGCCGATAGCCTCGGACTCACTACCGAGGCGACTTCCGCACGCAGCATTCACATTATTGGAGAGCTGGTAGAGGGCGGTGTAAGCCTCGCCATACTCGAGAACAAACGGCGCGACATGATGCGCAAAAGTGTCGAAGTTACCCACTACAAAGGTGAACTACTGCAACGCATCGAATATTACGCCGACAATCGCATCGCTACCGTCTCGATTCCATGGGGAGAGATTAAACAATATAGCCCTTATTACAATCCCTCGATGTTAGTTATGGAAGACATGCGGCTTACGACAGGCACGCATATTGCCATTGCGTTTAAACTCTATAGCGACGGGCACGTAACAGCCAAAATCCGCTGCAACTACGGCACGCCCATCGCCAATGACCTTGCAGAGCATTTCGGCGGCGGCGGACATCGCTACTCAAGCGGCTTTAAAATAGTCGGCGGCGCACGGCCGTTCAACGAGATAAAGTCGGAGTGTATACGCTACGCTACGCAATTACTCGACAACCTTGAACAGGAAAAAACAGATGAAACTCCACAACACACTAACACGACAGGTTGAACCATTCACGCCGCTGGAAGGCAAGACTGTGCGGGTTTACTCCTGCGGGCCCACCGTTTACGATCATGCTCACATCGGCAACTTGAGCGCCTATATTTACTCCGATACCTTACAGCGTGCATTGTCGATGGAGGGTTATTCGGTGCAACGAACCATGAACTACACCGATGTTGACGACAAGACCATTCGCCGCTCTAAAGAACAATTCCCCGAAGCAGACCCGCTCGTCGCGCTTAAGTTGGTTACCGACAAATACATCGCTCTCTTTTTGGAGGATATGCAGCGCATCGGCAACGATATCGAACACGTTTCGTTCGTTCGCGCCACAGACGCACAGACCATCAAAGGCATGCAGGATCTCATTACAGCGTTGCACGCTCGAGGTTTTGCCTATGTCGCCGATGATGGCGTTTATTTCTCGATTGATGCGTACCGCAAGAGCGGCAAAACATACGGTCAGCTATCAGAAATCACCGCCTCCGACACTTCCGAAGCCCGTATTCAAAACGACGAGTACGACAAAGAGTCAGTGCATGACTTTGCTCTATGGAAGACCCGAAAAGATGGCGAACCAGCCTGGGAATTCACGCTGGAAGGGCACGATCTTACCGGAAGGCCCGGTTGGCATATTGAATGTTCGGTTATGAGCCGCCAACAGCTCGGACAGCCTTTCGACATCCACACCGGGGGCGTTGACCATATCTTCCCGCATCATGAAAACGAGATTGCTCAAAGTACGGCACTCGAAGATAACCCCGTTATGGCCAGCATGTTCGTGCACAGCGAACATATGCTCGTCGACAGCCGTAAAATGTCCAAGTCGTTACAGAATTTCTACACATTGGATGACGTTGTCGAAAAAGGCTTTGACCCGTTAGCGTTTCGTATTAAAGTGCTGCAGTCGCACTATCGGAACAGTGCTAATTTTACCTGGGAAAGCCTTCAGGCTGCACAGAATCTCCTCATCAGCTTACGGGCATGGGCAGACCTCAAACACCAGCGCGCCACACACAACACCGCCGCGGGTGAAAGCTACGGCTCAGCCCTAAAAGCAGTACAGGCCGCCATGAGCGACGATCTCAATACTTCTATTGCACTGGCTGAATTTGCTTCACTCGCCAGTCAATCAGAGTCAAAAGGTGTCGACCCTGATAAAATTCAGCCGTTACTTACCATCGCCGACAACTTTTTGGGATTGCAGCTCAGCAACAGGCCCACCATCAACGATACGCAAAAATCACTCATACAAGAGCGTCAGGCAGCTCGCGAAGCGAAAGACTGGGCCACTTCTGATCGTCTTCGCGATACGCTGTTGGAGCAGGGCATCAGTATCCGCGATACGCCCCACGGGCCTATTTGGAGCCGCACTGCATAGTGGCAAACAGATTCGCCAACAAAATAGCCCCGTTATCTCGGGGCTATTTTGTTGCAAGTAACAGGTTCCTATCGAGGTTTAAGCTGAGCTGTTTCAGGGTGCTCCTGGAGCTCTTCTTCTTCGGCAGGATCAATCAGATTCTTAGCGTCCATATAGTCGAGTACAAGAATTCGGATACAACCAGCGATCGGAATAGCGATAAGACCGCCGAACAAGCCGCCAAAACTGACGCCGATAACCACCGAAGCAAATACTAACAGCGGCGACATATTGGTAGAGCTAGCCTGGATACGGGGCTGTACTATGTAGTTTTCTATCTGCTGATACAAGAAGTAGTACGCCAAAATAGCGATGGCCGAAACGGGCGAGTAGAACAAAGCCACAATAGATACGATCACAGCACCGATAGTATGGCCAACCATCGGAATCAGCCCACAAATGAACACGATAACCACCAAGGCTATAGGATACGGCACGTGTAGTATTAGTAGCGCTGGCAGCAGCATAAGCGAAGCAGTGGCAGCTAAAATGACCTGGCCGTTCACGTAGCCCTTAACTACTTTGTACATATCGCTCGCAAGCTTATCGACCCGCGGACGTTGATGACGAGGGATAAAGCGCCTCGATAACGTAACCCACTTAGGACCTTCGACCAACATCATAAAGGTCAGCACCAAGACCGTAAGTACCGAGAAGACGCTGCTGCTCACCTTGCCGGCTGTCGACACGGCTGAGCCCGCAGCACCCTTTACGCGCTCTGAGAGCGTTGAGGTGACGTCGTCAATATCGTCCTGTAAATTGTAGCGCTGTACAAACTCACCAAACCTGCCGTTTTCATCTCGTACATCATTAACGAGTCGAGGCACGGTATTAATGAAATTGCTGGTTTGGCGCACTAAGGGTGGCACAATACTAGCAAAAAATCCGCTGATTAAGGCGATGACAATGATAAATGATATGGCAGTTCCTACCGCACGACTTCCGCGCTTCTTGCCGGGAACTCGACGAGCCAGCCAACTTACCGGCGCATTGAGCGCCAAAGTCAGGAAGAATGCAGTGAAGAGCAGTGTGAGTGCGTGCGATGCCTGGCGCACGGCAACGATCATCAGAAATGTTGCCAAGGTAAGGAGCAGTACCCGAACGACGGTACGGTTACTAACGGTAATTTCTACGCTTTGCAGTTTATTCTTCGAGCTGAAACCTAACATACTTCTCATTATTCCTTAATGCTTGCGCTTATGCAATGCTGCGTTGTACTGTTCGACTATTCGGGCGCCAACACTGGCAACGTCATATTGTTGAACTTCAGAGAGCTGCCAGGTGCGAGCAGCCTTTCGCATACCAGGATTATTGAGAAGCGTGGCGATAGCCGTGCCCATGGCGGCTTCATCGTTGGGGTTAACGAGGGTTTCGGGGTGAGCGCCCATAACACTAGCATAGCCCGGGTTATTGCCTGCGAGCAACGCCCCGCGCACCGCTGCCATGCCCTCTATAAGTACGATGCCAAAACTTTCGCCGCCGGTGCTCGGGAAAATAGCAATATCGGCAGAAGCCAAATAGCGAGGTTTCTCCTCTTCTTCGACAAAGCCTACAAATTCTATCAGCGTGCGGATATTATGTTCTTCGGCATAAGCTTTGAGCTGTTGTTCCATCGGACCTTTGCCGCAAATGACAACTTTGTACGGGCGCTCGACAAGCCGATGCTTCTGGATGTAGTCGATGGCGCGAAGCAAGTGCTGGCATCCTTTGCGGTCAACAAGTCGGCCTAAAAATACCACTGTAAGATCATTCTTATACTGAGGCAATGCCGTGGCACTCATATAGGGTGCGGTATCAACAGTATTTGGCACGACAATGCTATCAATGCCAAAGGTCTGTTTGGCAAATTTCTGGGCCACACTCGAGACGCTCATGATACTGTCGAATGAGCGTAATGAGCGCCTGATCATCGTATTGAGAAGTTTATTTGCTGTATGTACCGCTTTGGAGTGAGGGGCAATATGAAAAGTACCCACGATTGCCGTAGTAGATGGCGCTGACTGCACGATACGGCCAGCCAAAAACGGGCTGTAGGGTACTTGCACGTGTAGTACGTCAAATGCTTCGCGTCGCAAAAGTGTCGCCAGCAACTTACGAGATGCAGGCATCGGCATCGACATCCGGTTACGATTAAAGCGGACTTTTACGTTTTTGCTGAGACTGTGCAGATTAGCGATATCACTCCGCTTGGTCTCTCCGACGAGATAATGCACGTCATGGCCCTGGCGAGTGAGCCAGCTACCGACTGTCATAATATATTGCTGCACGCCATCGGCGGTATCAAGCGAATCGTCGAGGACAAAACCAATTTTCAGGGATTGGTTATTTTTTGCCATGTTCCTTGAGCGCCTTTTTGTAAATTTGCTCGTATTGGGACACGACATTAGGGTATGAATATTGCTGGACTTCTTCTTCGGCCCAGGTACGCCAGAGTTTTCGTAAGTCAGCTTCGTATAATAACAGATGTAAACGGCGAGCGAATTCGTCGCTGTCTTTGGGGTCTACCAGCGAAATACTACCAAGACCCTGCATGACACCAGCGTAGCCGGGATTATCGCCAGCAACAGTGACCAAGCCACTCGCCATAGATTCAAGCAGCACTAAGCCGAAGCTTTCGCCATAAAGAGCAGGCGCCACAAACAGGTCGCTGGAGCGCATATACTTCTGTTTTTCTTTGTCGCTAATGTAGCCGGCAAAGGTGACGTTTTTGATATCGAGGTCGTCAACTAACATTTCGAGCTTTTCGCGCTCTGGGCCGTCACCAGCGATCACGAGCGATACGGCATCGGTCTTTTCCTGCAGTAAACTAAAGGCCTGTAGCAAATGTTTGACGCCTTTTCGGTTCTCTAGCCGACCAACATAAAAGATGGTCTTGTGCTTGCGGTTGTCGCTCGGGCGCGCCGGTGCTTTGTACTGCGAAAGGTCAATACCAACGGGAATGATGGCAACCTGCGCATCGGTAAGTGAACAAAGATACTCAGCAGCAGCTTCGGACACGGCAGTAAACTCATGAATATATTTGAGCAGTGGTTTGGTGTACGGCGTAACAACTTTGGCAACCGTACGACTCATCATGGTTTCGGGGAGCTTCGCGTGGAAGGTGGCGACGTTTACCGTATTGGAACGAGTTAGGATCTGGCGGCTCAGTACTGGCACCCACGGCTCATGGAAATGCAAAATATCAAACTGGTGTTCTTCTAGCATTCGTTCGATATCGTCATTGAGACTGGCAGATACCTGGATCGTCGTGTGCAGGGGCGAGTTGAAGTCAGTTGCCGACCCTACAAAAATAATGTTTTTATGCCGGGCGGTTTCGGCATCATAATCACGCGGCTGCGGCGTAATAATGTGCACTTCGTGCCCACGACTAATAAGTTCGGCTTGCGTCGCGAAAACAATTTCTTGGACGCCTCCACCTTTAGCAATGTTATACGGGCAAACAAGTCCGATTTTCATAATTATGTCTAGTATACCACGAAATTAGCGAGTTCCAGGTTGTTGTGACAACACCTTGCGCAATTTCTGCGGTACAAAGGGAGCGGCGTCCTTGGCGCTGGCAATAACAGTAGGTGCATGCTTGGTCATATTGATCGTCATGCCGTGGAAGTCATTAAAGATAACGCGCATGTGCTGTTCGACAAGATCGTTGTCGAAGAAATGATCCTGTTGCACACCGACGTGCCAGACGGGCAGATTAACCTGTTTGGTGCAGTTGTCCAGCCGCAAGAACTCCGAGGTTGTCTGCATGTAGGTCCGGACGTCGTTATCGCG
>Ga0075362_10000411_pt1 | contig 12334 bp, 6 predicted proteins | sample EndMetdeltDD1762_FD_71397 | JGI IMG/M metagenome (GOLD analysis project Ga0075362, IMG submission 71397) | Populus endosphere microbial communities from Tennessee, USA - Endosphere MetaG P. deltoides DD176-2 | ecosystem: Host-associated > Plants > Roots > Endosphere | place: USA: Tennessee...
GGTACGACGCCATGCTTATTGATTTGATGAAATCAGGGCAGTTAATGAGACAGCAATCTATGACAGTAGAGCCCTGCTTGCTTCAATCACCTTGATTTGGCAGACTCGTTCCGTATTCAGCACTTGCTCCGGCAATGAAACAATAAAAGGAAACAAAATTAGGCCCTCACCTGTTAACTATTTAGTTATTCAGCGTTTCCCTAGATCGAGAGAAGAAAGGTAATCGAAAAGTTGATCGGTCAACCGGGTGGGGAGAGGCTGTGTTCAGTGAATTTGTAGCGAAGACGGGATTGTAGCTGCAGTAGCGCTATGGAATCTGCTCTTAGCGTTTACTCCTCGGCAGTTGATGACTGGTCGTCGGCGTCTTCTTGGGTCACGACAGGGGCAATATCCTGGAGGGTTTCGCCCTCGATCAGGTTGATTAGTTTTACGCCCATCGTGTTGCGACCGGCTTCACGAATTTCGCTCACACGGATCCGAACCATCTGACCTCCGGTCGTGATTAGCATGACCTGATCGTTTTCATGGACCGTCAGAGCGTCCACGACGTTGCCGGTGCGTTCACTGGTCTTCATCGTGATAATGCCTTTCCCACCACGCGATTGAATCCGGTATTCGTCGAACCCGGTTCGCTTGCCGATGCCGTTTGATCCAGCAACGAGGAGCTGAGCATCCGGAACAACCTTGGCGATGGCTACCACCTCGTCTCCAGCGCCAGGACGAATGCCCCAGACGCCAACGGCGTTGCGGCCCATATCCCGGACTTCGCTCTCATGGAAGTGAAGACTCATACCCTGCTTGGTGATCAGGACTATTTCGTCCGAGCCGTTAGTTAGCAGTGCATCGATCAATTTATCTTCGGATTCAATGTTGATCGCGATGATCCCACCTTTCCGGATGTTCGCAAAACTGGCCAGGTTGGTTTTTTTTACAATACCGGTGCACGTGGCAAACATGATATGAAGCTCAGAATTCCAAGTCCCGGCTTCGCGATTGCCGTTTTCACCCTTAGCTTCAATTCGGAGGGTGGCAGCGATTTTCTCTTCGGCACGGAGGTCTAGAAGATTAGCGATTGCCCGCCCTTTGGAGGTTCGGCTCATCTGTGGAATTTCGTAGACCTTCTCGACGTAACAGCGTCCCGATTGCGTGAAGAACATCAAGGAATCGTGCGTACTGGCGGTAAACAGATGTTCGACAAAGTCATCCTGTTCCCCGATAAGTTGCCCATCGCGCGTTGTCATTCCGATGACGCCTCGTCCACCGCGTCGCTGGGCACGGAACTCTGTCTCAGGGGTCCGCTTGATATAACCACCATGGGTAATTGTAATAATACAGCCTTCGTTGGCGATCAGATCTTCGATATCGATTTCGCCTTGGTCAGGAAGAATTTCGGTGAGTCGCGGCGAGCCATACTTGTCTTTGATCTTGAGAAGTTCCTCTTTAATGATCAGCATTACGCGGTCGGCACGATTCAGAATATCAAGCAGATCAGTAATCTTGACTAATAGCCCGTTGTACTCGTTGATGATTTTTTCGCGTTCGAGTCCGGTGAGCTGGTAGAGTCGAAGGTCGAGTATCTGGTCTGCCTGATGCTCGCTGAAGAGGTAGCGACCATCGACTAGTCTCGCTTCGCTTCGAATACGGATCCCGATTTGTTCGACGGTTTCGCGGGTAAACTCATAGGCAAGCAGTTTGATTCGTGCTTCTTCACGATTGGTGGATGCGCGGATAATTTCGATGAAATCGTCCAGATTCGCGAGAGCGAGAAGGTAACCTTCAAGAGTTTCCGCCCGGCTTTCCGCTTGGCGAAGGAGGTAACGAGTACGGCGGAGGACAACCTCACGTCGATGCTCGACGTAACAGTGCAAGGCTTCCTTAAGGGAGAGAAGCTTCGGCCGTCCATGATCAATGGCAAGCATGTTCACGGCGAATGAACTCTCCATTGCTGTATGCTTGTAGAGGTTGTTCAGTACAACCTTCGAGTTAGCGTCGCGCTTCAGCTCCAGTTCAACCCGTGTGTTCTCGGCGGAGAGATCGCGGACATCACTGATGTCGGTGATGATCTTTTCCTGGATCAAACCAGCAATTCGTTTGATCAACTCCGCACGGTTCACATTGAATGGGATCTCTGTAATGACAATCTGTTCTCGCCCGGCTCGCCCTTCCTCGACGGTTGCCTTGCCTCGAACTTTCACGCTACCGCGCCCGGTCTCGAAATATTGCTGGATAGCGCTTGTACCGTATATGGTACATCCCGTCGGGAAATCGGGGCCTTTCACGTATCTGAGAAGTCCGAGAGTCGTGATGTCGGGATCGTCAATCAACGCGACGACAGCGTCAACGACTTCTAAAAGGTTGTGTGGCGGGATGTTGGTTGCCATCCCCACGGCGATACCGGTTCCTCCGTTGACAAGAAGGTTAGGGAAAGCTGCAGGAAAGACAGTCGGTTCATGGGTGGTCTCGTCGTAGTTCGGAACGAAATCGACGGTATCCTTGTCCATGTCCTCCATAAGGATGGCCCCCAGATGAGTAAGCCGGGCTTCCGTGTACCGCATCGAGGCAGGTGGATCACCATCCATCGATCCGAAATTCCCCTGCCCCTCGACAAGCTGCTCCCGCATCGCCCATGACTGGGCCATGTGAACCAGCGTCGGGTAAATCGCCATGTCTCCATGTGGATGGTAATTCCCCATCGTTTCCCCGACAATCTTTGCGCACTTGGTGTGCTTCCGGTTCGGTGCAAGACCGAGCCCGTTCATCGAGTAGAGAATTCGGCGTTGAGAGGGCTTAAGTCCATCTTTGGCGTCTGGTAGCGCCCGGGAAATAATAACTGACATCGAATAGTCAAGAAACGACTTCGACATCTCCTCAGCAACGTTTACATGTTCAACTTTTTCACTGGGATGAATCGGCATGGGAAAATAAGGAAGAAGAATTTAGAATGTTACTCTTTCTAAACGTTCACATGTGCCGGATTTGGATGATTTGACATTATCAGGAATGTGGGAAGCTCAGAATTCCGTTCTTTGTATTCTGAATTTTCCCCCTTAGACATCCAGGTTTCGCACATTAAGAGCGTTGTCTTCGATGAAGGCGCGACGCGGTTCGACGACGTCGCCCATCAGGATAGTGAACATCTTGTCCGCTTCAACGCTATTGTTTTCGTTCAGATCAACGCGCAGCAGTTTGCGCTGCGAAGGGTTCATCGTCGTAGTAAAAAGCTCTTTGGCGTTCATTTCGCCGAGACCCTTGAATCGCTTGATCTGAACACCGCGCCGTCCGATTTCCTTGATCGACTCCAGAATTTTGGGTATTGAGAAAAGCGGCGTGGCAATTGCCCTGTCGCCTTCTCCTTCGATCAGCTCAAAAATCGGCTGACCGCTGGCGGAGTAGTGATCAATCGTCAAACCCCGTTGTTCCAGCTCCTGGAAGATTTTCAATACGGCATTCGATTCGTGGAGTTCAACCCGTCGCGCTCGTCTGCGCAGGTGAGGCGCAACAGCGCCATTCGTATCCGTAGATCCGCTTTCGTTTCCCTGCGGGGCAGGAGTAGCAGGGGCAGCCAGGCTGTCGTTCTCGTCCCCCTCCTCAGTTGCTTCGATTTCGTAAAGGTTGAGATCAAGATTTTGGCTCGCGAAATCTCTCAAGGAAGCCTCGTCAGGGAAATACTTTACGTACTCGTCGTTTCCCTCGCGAACTTTAACAAGATAATCTGGAAGCTTCCCGGTCACCGGATCACGATGAGAAAGGTAGTCCTCGAAATCGCCGCCGTGCCTCCGGATGGAATCACTCAGATGCGAAAGCTTTTCCAGCAAATCAAGAATCTTGCTCAGTTGTTCCTTTGAAAACTCACGACCATCGATGAGGTGTTTTAGCGAAACTTCTTCGGCTCCAAGAGAAATCAGGATTTTATTGAGTTGTGAATCGTCATCGACGTACTCTTCGCGTTTCTTCCGCTTAATCTGATAGAGTGGCGGTTGGGCGATATAGATATGGCCACGTCGGACCAGTTCCGGCATCTGGCGATAAAAAAACGTTAAAAGCAGTGTCCGAATGTGCGAACCGTCAACATCTGCATCGGTCATAATAATGATCCGACCATAGCGGAGCCGTTCCAGGTTAAACGATCCTTCCGCATCCCCATCCCCGATTCCAGTCCCGATAGCCGTGATCATAGTCTGGATTTCAAGGTTCTGAAGAACCTTATCGAGCCGGGCTTTTTCGACGTTGAGGAGCTTGCCTCGAATCGGAAGAATCGCCTGGAAACGTCGGTCACGCCCTTGTTTCGCGGAGCCACCTGCAGAATCTCCCTCAACGATGTAGAGCTCCGTCATGGCAGGATCACGCTCAGAACAATCAGCTAGCTTGCCGGGGAGTCCGCCGCCAGTCAACGCTGTTTTCCGAACAGCTTCGCGGGCTTTGCGAGCCGCTTCACGGGCCCGGGCCGCCATAAGACATTTCTCGATAATTTTCTTGGCGATTGCAGGATTTTCTTCACAAAAACGGCTTAACCCCTCGTAAGTCACCGATTGAACAACCGGTTTGACTTCATTGTTAACCAGTTTGCTTTTGGTCTGCGAACTGAATCGTGGGTTGGTCAGCTTCGTGCTGAGCACACAGAGTAAACCCTCGCGCAGATCGTCCCCAGTTAGTTCTGGATCCTTATCCTTAAGAAGATTATTCGTTTTGGCGTAGTGCTTGATCGCACTCGTTAACCCTGCTTTGAGGCCTTCGAGGTGCATCCCACCATCGCTGTTTGAGATCGAGTTGGCAAAGCACTGAATGTATTCGGTGTAGGAATCGGTGTACTGAAGGACAATGTCGACGTGTGTTTCCTCAGTCTTACCGTCAATCTGGGTTTCCCGGACCCCGCTGATCACGATCGGTTCGGAATGAATGAGCTGTTTGGTCTTGCTCAGTTCTTTCACGTATTCCAGAATGCCGTCCCGGTAAAAGAAGATCTCTTTGCGGTGTGACTCAATGCGTTCGTCGATGAGGTGAATCTCAAGGCCTTTATTCAAAAAAGCCAGCTCACGGAGACGGGTAACCAGGGTATCAAACTTGAACTCTGTGGTCAGGGTAAAAATTTCCGGGTCCGGCAGGAAGGTAATAAACGTCCCGGAGAGGCTCTTGTTTTGCACCTCGCCGATCATTTCCAGCTTTCGCGTCGTTTTCCCGCGTGCGAACGCGATCAGGTAGACTTTGCCGCCGCGGGTCACCTCGGCTTTAAACCATTCCGAGAGAGCATTAACACACTTTGCTCCAACGCCGTGAAGACCGCCGGAAAACTTGTAGGCGCCCTGGCCGAATTTTCCACCCGCATGAAGGTTCGTCAGCACCAGTTCAATGGCTGGCATCTGAAATTTTTCGTGGATATCGACCGGAATACCACGGCCATTGTCACGAACTGAGATCGAACCATCAACGTGGATCGTTACATCGATCCGGGTACAAAAGCTTGCGAGGTGCTCGTCGATTGAATTATCGAGCACTTCAAAAACACAGTGATGTAATCCGCGTTCATCAGGGTCCCCAATGTACATTCCGGGACGTTTCCGAACCGCCTCTAATCCTTCGAGTTTGTCAATTTGTGCAGCATCGTAATTCGAGATTTCAGACATATCCGGGAGGCAGGCCTGAACATAGCTAAGACCTAATAGCCACTGAGTTAATCGATAAAAGTAGAATAGTGCAGGACAATTTGCAAGTAATCAAGAGACCCAAGGAATTGTATTTTATGTCATTTCAGATTCAATATTTTGCAGATAAGCTAGCCACAGATTTGTAGAAATGTATAAAGGATCAATGCAGACTGACAGAACACTCCCTGGTCTGCTGGACCGATAAACATCGTAGAGTAATTTTTTGTAAAACTGTGGCTAACTTTTCCTGCCCACAGGAGACGCAAAATCTGTGGTTAGACAACCCTTGTCTAAGCCGCGAGGACTCCACTGCTCAGAGTTCGCAGCTTTTCGACGACTGCCGGAACGATCTTCAATGCCTGGTTGACTTCGGCTTCGGAATTGAAACGACTAAATGAGAAACGCAAACTCCCGCGAGCATGATCATTGGAAAAGCCCATCGCTTTGAGCACATGCGACGGCTCCAGTGATCCGGCAGTACAGGCAGACCCAGCCGAACAACAGATTCCCTCCTGGTCGAGTAACATCAATATTCCCTCGGAGTTGACACCCTCGATCGCAATGTTTGAAGTGTTCGATACCCGCTGAATCCGGTGCCCATTGATCTGGCTCCCGGAGATGGCCTGAAGCAACCCCTCTTCGAATCTATCTCGTAACGCCTTCACCCTGGTCTGCTCTTCCTGTAATGCCTTGGCAGTTAGTTCAGCTGCCTTTCCGAGTGCAACGATCGATGCTGCATTTTCAGTACCGGCTCGGCGCTGGTTCTCCTGGCTGCCGCCGATGATGAAAGGATTGAACCGGCTCTTTCGATTAACATACAAAGCTGCCACGCCTTTTGGTGCGTGGAGCTTATGACCGGATAACGCGAGAAAATTGATCGGGATCTTGCTTACATCGATAGCGATTTTGCCCACGGCCTGGATTGCGTCGGTGTGGAAGAGCGTGCCTTTTGAGCGACAAATCTCCGCTGCTTCCGCAATTGGAAAGAGGACACCAGTTTCGTTGTTTGTCCACATTAGCGAAACGATTGCCGTATCCTCGCGTACAGCTTCCTCAAGCTTCTTAAGATCGATCAAACCCTCCTCATCGACATCGAGCCATGTCACTTCATAACCACGGCGAGCTAAGGTCTCAGCATGTCTAAGAATAGCGCTATGCTCGACTTTACTGGTAACAATATGTTTCCGATCCAAATCAAGCAGAAGAGCTGACTGGATGGCCGTGTTATCCGATTCGGTGCCGCAACTCGTAAACACGATCTCGCTTGGTTCACAACCCAACAGCTCTGCAAGGCGTTCCCGGGCCTGTTGAATTGCTTTTGCCACTTGTCCACCGAACGAATAGGCGCTTGAGGGATTTCCATACTGCTCCCGTAGAAATGGTAACATTTCCTCGAGAACTTCGGGATCAATTTGTGTGGTAGAGTTGTTATCCAGGTAAATCATGACATTTATTCGACAGTACCCCAGGGTTCCTAGCCTGTACGGCTTTCTTGTCGATCAACACTTCTCGCCATCTGAGATAAAGGTCATCAATTGGAACTGGCAACAGGGTCATGATAACCCGACCAGATAACAACAATAGCAGACAAAATAGTCCAATGCCAGGAAGCTGCACTCCTCAAAACCGATTGGAATGATTTTTCCCAAAGGATATAGGCGCCAGAGCATGATCAATAACTAGAGGTGTGCTCAGCCCACTGGATAGCAAGAAGATCTACACATACAGCCACATAGAAACGTGACTTTCTGTGCTGTGTTTTCGACGCCAAACTCAGATTCTACCTCTTTCAGAAAAATCGCCGCACTGATGGTTTTTAAGAATTCGTAAAGGGTTCAATTTCTAGCTACCGTCTCCCCGCAGGTTCAAGATCGAGTTGCTTTGGCGCCGGGAGAGGAGAAATGATCGGTTGACCACCCCCGTCATCTTCTCTGCGATGTGGATCGAAAAAGAGATCAAATGCGAGGAAGAACGACTTCGAGTGGCGTGCAAACCCGATGTTAAAAATGGATATTGGGAGAATACTCAAAACCAAGACCGGCCAGACTGGTAATCGAATCCAGAATTCGAGAATCAAATAAATTAAGAGACCAAGAATAGCTCCGACACCATAGTTGATCGCGAAGATCGACAGCAGAAAATAGCCGGGCTCGCGCTCAAAAGCATACCCGCACCGAGGACAACCATCTAGCGGTAGGAGCCAATCCTGAAGGTTGCGCACATGGTGCCAGGGAATGAACATCGGCTGCTGCCCACAAGTCGGGCACTTCCACCGGACAGCATTCGACATCATGAGCGCAAAACGCCTTGCGGAATATTCCGGAAGGCCAGAGTTCCGTATATACGAGCTCACGTCTCCAGACTACGCTACCTAGACGACCAGGTACAAGTGCCATAACCGGAAATTTCGAGGTCCTATGAAGCTGGAGTCTTTCAGGAGAACGATTTTTGCTACGCCTCAACACGTTGTAAAATGCATCTCGCAACGCCAGTTGTAAACCAGCTGCCTAGACGGTATTCTACAGAGAATCAACCCTGGCGTACCAGGGAAATTCCGCGCCGGTCATATCTCGCTCTTCCTCAATCGTGCCATCGAGATGGTCCGCGCCGAACTTAAGCGCCTTTGGGCCAGTCGAAGCCGATCTAGTAAGCAGTCGAGTACACAGATGTTGGAATAATTGATGTGCCAATTTAGGATATTAAAAGGCCTGTTCTTCTGGCTTGCAGTGCCGAATTTGGCTAAAAAAGTGCGTCCTTTGCACTGGAATAGATCAATAGATCCAAAGCCTCTGAGATCCGTTCGCCGGCTGAATTGTTGTAACTTGAAACTTTTACCAGACGAAGGGTTACGCTATTGGGTTCGGCGACCCTCTGTAATCATTGACCTGTGAAAAACGAGTTGAAGAGTATCTGAAAACCATGCCGGACGTAAATAGAAAGCATCGAGTCCTTGTGACAGGGCTGGGAATCGTATCGCCGCTTGGGCCCGATAGCGATTCTAATCGCATCGCATTGCAGACTGGAAAAGATGCGGTTTGCCCAGTCACAACGTTCGACGTTTCGAAAACTCGGTGTAAGACGGCTGCGCCTGTCCCTGACGACTGGCTGGACGCTGTGTTACCCGTTGGACGAACTTCTCATCGTCTCCATCGAGGTTCGAAAATGGTTACACTGGCATTGCGGGAAGCGTGTTGCTCCGCGGATTCTCCTAACCCAGAATTGATGGTCATCGGAACAACCACTGGCGGCATGAGTTTTGGTGAGACCTATTATCGTCATTTGCTTGTTTCAAAGTCTCGCCGGCAAATTGCCCAGCTCGCTGCCAATTACATGCCGCAAAAACCGATCCTCGACGGGCAACAATTGAACGGATTGCGGATGCCTTCGCAGATCGTTGCGAACGCCTGTTCTTCCGGTTCAAATGCAATCGGGCATGGATTTGATCTCGTCAGATCAGGACTGCATCATTGTGTGATCGCTGGTGGATACGATCCTCTTTGCGAACTAGTGTTTGTCGGGTTTGATTCGCTTCAAATTTCAACTGCTGAACGAATCCGGCCTTTTGATAAGAGCCGGACCGGCCTCGTCCTCGGCGAAGGAGCCGCCTTTCTCATCCTTGAATCCGAAGAATCAGCTGCGAAACGAGGTGTTACAGCCTTCGCAGAGGTGGCCGGATATGGGGTCTCAATAGACACCTATCACTTAACCCAACCGCATCCCTCTGGTATTGGTGCGAGGCTAGCGATGGAGCGTGCGCTCGAATCCGCCTGGATGGAACCAGGTGAAATCGACTATATCAATGGGCACGGCACGGCGACCATTTTCAACGATGCGACAGAGGGTGTCGCCATCTCCGAGCTATTTGGGCGCGTGCCGGTTAGCTCCACAAAGTCGATGATGGGTCACGCTCTTGGAGCAGCTGGTGCGATCGAGGCCGCATTTTGTATCCTTGCATTGAGGCAGCAGTTTCTGCCGCCAAATATTAATTTCGTTGAATCGGACGCGATTTGGAAATTCGAAGTGGTGGCAAATTCAGCCAAAGTAGCGCCGGTCCGGAATGTTCTTTCGAATTCATTCGGGTTTGGCGGGACAAACGCGAGTATCATCCTGAAGAGCGTATGAAGTTTTTTGTGCAAGGAATCGGTGCTGTCACCCCTCTTGGGCCGACGACAAAAGAAACCTGGAAGGCGTTGTGTGCAGGTGAACGAGCGGCAGTCCGATCAATGCCGAATCGTCTGAGCGACCGTTCTTATTCCTATTTTCCCGTTCCATTGAAGTTCGTTTCGGAAGCGGCGCGTCAACCGCGCGTCCGGCGATCTGGTGTGATCTCTCTGCTTGGCGCAGTAGCCGGTTTCGATGCGTTAGCGGATGCTGGGCTGAAAGCCGGCTCAAGCGCTGCAAAACGGATCGCTGTGATTTTTGCGATTTGCTCCGGAGGCGTGAACTATACTCGCCGTTTTTATCATGACATCGTTGTCGGGGGCGCCAATACGGCCAGCCCGCTTCTCTTTCCGGAAACCGTCTACAATGCCCCAGCGAGCCATGTCGCCGCTCTTCTCGGAGTGAACGAACAAAGCTACACTCTGGTTGGCGATTCATCGGTTGGCTTGAGTGCAATCCATTTCGCGACCCAGATCCTGTCGATGCAGCCAGCTTTCGACCGTTGCCTTGTTGTTGGCACTGAGGAGGCGGAGTGGTTGGTGGCAGATGCATTCGGAAGCTGGCGAATGGCTGCGAAACGAGATGAGTTCGAAGTGTTTGGCCAAGCCACAGGAACGATATTCGGAGAAGCAGCTGGTGCAGTGGTGATTGGTCACGAAGGGGATCTTCAAATAACCCATACCCTTCCAGGCCAATCGTTTTTCTCGATCCGCGACAGTCAAGCAGTCACTCGTGATCTCTTGGTTAAAGTAGCCGCAGGGAACCAGCCAGACTTCATCATTTCCAGTGCGAACGGCACATTTGCTGATGATGTTGAACGGCTCGCTTTCAATGATCTGTTTGAGGCTAATTCTGTCTATGCTCCGAAGACAGCCATTGGCGAAACTCTGGGTGCAAGTGCGGTGATAGGAGTCGTCCTCGCAAGTCTAGTCCTTCGTCACCAAGAACTGCCTGGAACACTTTCCGCCGGTAAGAAACTTCCGACGATCAACCGCACCACCCGCTCCTGTGTTGCTTCCTCGGCTTTGGTAAGCGCCGTCGGATTCAATCAGCAGGTTAACGCCCTTACTTTGCGGAGGTAGAATCCAGAAATCTGTGTCAACCTGCAAGAGCAGAGGGCTACGCCTCCACTGGAACGTGGTCTGCCATATCCGGCGCTGACACAATTAAAATGGCAGAGTCCCGAGAGTCCAATGTTTTGCACAGAATTAACCATCCTATCGCTTTTTATACAATTAACCTCTCAATGGCAGATAATTATTGACCAGAGGCCACTCATTTGGGGCCGGCATGGAACGAGGCCACGCCAAAATGGCATGGCGACTGCTCCCATCGAGCAGAACCTTAAAGCCCCCCACCCGATGTTTAATTAAACACTCCGAGTCATCAGAGCGCCACGGATAGCGCCAGGGATTATTGAGTTCAACCTTACTTTAAAGCTATCAAAAGATTAACGACACATAATGTTCTAAATATGCTGAAGGCGTTAACAAATTGGCGAACTTTCTTTCTGTCGGGAGCCTTCGCGGCCTGTCTTGTTTTAAGTTCATCTCTTAGTCGAGCTCAAAACGCTGTGGATTTTCCGTTGCCAGCGGCGGACCAGCAAGCTCAACCCACGCCGGCGGCCTCGCCAACAGCCTCGATTGAAGATCGAGTCGCGAGCCTTGAAGCGTATATTAACAATACAGATGGCACGAAGGGCCTTCCGGGAACCTCTGGCCCTGGGCACAACGCTTGGATGATGACATCCGCTGCTCTTGTGTTGTTTATGACTCTGCCAGGCCTTGCGCTATTTTATGGCGGCTTGGTTCGGAAGAAAAACGTGCTCTCAGTGTTTGCACAATGCCTCGGTTGCGCAGGGTTGGTCACTCTACTCTGGTGGGCCTTCGGCTATAGTCTGGTTTTCGGGAAAAACTTCTCAAATCCATTTTTTGGTGGCTCTGAATTCCTCTTTCTACAGGGGGTTACTTCAGCTCCGAATACCGATTATTCTTACTGGGTGTCCCAGAACGTCTACGCAATGTATCAGCTGATGTTTGCGATCATCACACCGGCTTTAATCGTTGGCGCGATTGCTGAGCGAATGAAGTACACCGCCATCATGGCATTCATCGGAATCTGGATGTTTCTGGTCTATTTCCCGATGGCACACATGGTCTGGGGTGCATCTGGATTCATGAACGGTATTTTCAATACAAGCTCAGGAATCAAGGCGATCGACTTTGCTGGAGGAACGGTGGTACATATGACTTCCGGATGGAGCGCTCTGATCCTCTGCTTGATCTTGGGTCCGAGAATTGGCTTCAAGAAAGAACCGATGGCTCCTCACAGCCTCGTCCTTTGTACGGTTGGCACCGCTATGCTCTGGGTTGGCTGGTATGGATTTAACGCCGGCAGCGCGGCTGCAGCTGATGGGATTGCAGCGAATGCATTCACAACCACGACTTTGGCAACGGCCACTGCGGCGTTGATCTGGGCATTGCTTGAAAAAATATTCCGCGGTAAAGCCAGCGTGCTTGGTTATTGCACCG
>Ga0075362_10000413_pt1 | contig 12312 bp, 12 predicted proteins | sample EndMetdeltDD1762_FD_71397 | JGI IMG/M metagenome (GOLD analysis project Ga0075362, IMG submission 71397) | Populus endosphere microbial communities from Tennessee, USA - Endosphere MetaG P. deltoides DD176-2 | ecosystem: Host-associated > Plants > Roots > Endosphere | place: USA: Tennessee...
CGGCGCGTCGGAAAGTCGCCTCCGGGAGGCGCCAGCCGCGCCGAGCCGCGCCGCGCCAGCAGCGGACCGAGCAGCAGGACGGATCCGCGCAGGCGGCCCACCAGCGTCGCGTCCGGACGGTCGCTCGTCACCTCGGGACACTGAATCCGGAGCGTGCTCGTCCCGCGCCCCTCGACGCGCGAGCCCAGCGAGACGAGGATGTCGAGCAGGACGTCCACGTCGCGGATGCGGGGCACGTTGGTCAGCTCGCACGGCTGATCGGTGAGCAGGCACGCCGCAATCAGCGGCAGCGCGGAGTTCTTGTTTCCCTCGACGGCGACCCGCCCCGACAGCGCGCGTCCACCGATCACTCTCAAGCTAGACATTCACCCTCCGAGGTCCGAAGTCCGGGGTCCGGGGTCCGAGGTCCGACGTCCGATATCCGATATCCACAACTCGCGACAGCAACTCGCGGCTCGCGTCAGAAGTCGCCCAGGTACACGATCTCGTCACGTAGTTGGACACCGAATTGAGTGCGTACGGCGCTGCGGCAGCGCTCGATCAGGCGGCGGATGTCGGCGGCGCTCGCGCTGCCTTCGTTGACGATGAAGTTGCCGTGCGTCGGCGACACGCGGGCGGCGCCTTCGCGGGCGCCTTTCAGTCCGGCGCGATCGACGAGCGCGCCGGCGGATGGCGGAATGCCCTCGGGCACGCGGTCGGCCGCGGGATCCGGGTTCTGAAAGATACAGCCGGCGCTGGCGGCCTCGAGGGGCTGCGTCCGCTTGCGGTAGGCCAGGGACTCGCGCGCGACCGCTCGAAGCGCCGGCGTGTCGCCCCGGCCGACACGGAAATCGGCCGACAGGACGATCTCGCGCGTCCGCTGGAGCCGGCTGTAGTCGTAACCGAATTCCATGCCGTCGGCCGGTATGCGAACCACGTGCCCGCCGGTGTCGACGACTTCCACGCCGTCCACCAGCTCGCCGATGTTGCGGCCCTTGAAGTGGGCGTTGCCGTGAATCGCGCCGCCCACGGTGCCCGGGGTCCCCGCCCACGCCTCGAGGCCGGCATATCCGCGGTTGATCGTCCAGCGGACCAGGCCGTTGATCGTGAGGCCCGCGTCGGCGCGAATCAGCCCGTCGCCGTGCGGCTCCGCGTCGCCGCCGTGCACGCGGATCACGACGCCGCGAACGCCGGCGTCGGACACCAGCACGTTCGATCCGCCGCCCAGCACGGTCACGGGAAGTCCCGCGTCGCGCGACGCCGCAATCGCCGCCCTGACCTCCGCGGCGCGCGCCGCCAGCACGAGCCAGTCGGCAGGCCCGCCCACCTTGAACGTCGTGTAGACCGCCAGGGGCGCATCGCGGACGATGCGGTCTGCCGGAATCGCGCCGCGCAGGCGTTCGACGAGCTCCGTCACGCCGTCACCCCGAGCAACGCGCGCTCGCGGGCGCGCAGCGCCGCAAGGGCTTCCTCCCGAGTACACGGCACGAACTCGATCCAGTCCCCTGGCGCGAGTTGGCCAGCGAGCGGCAGATCCGCGGTAATCACGTTGCCAATCGTCGCGTACCCCCCCGTCGTCGCGCACTCCGCCATCAGGAGAATCGGCTGCCCCGACGCCGGAACCTGGATCGCGCCGACCGGCATCGCTTCGGAAAGGATGTCCGCGGCCCCGACATGCGCCAGCAGCGGCCCGTCGAGACGATAGCCCATGCGATTCGACTGCGGCGTCACCACGTACCGCTCACCCGTCAGCCGCGTCCACGCCTCGCCCGTGAATCGCTCCCGATGCACCGCCGGCAACACCCTCACGCGCGCCCCGCCATCCGGAAGTTCCAACGGAATCGGCGCCGCACCGGAAGCACCTTCAGCACCTTCAGCACCTTCAGCACCTTCAGCACCTTCAGCACCTCCAGCACCTCCAGCACCTCCAGCACCTCCAGCACCTCTAGCACCTCTAGCACCTTCCGCACCGACAGGGAGGGCGTCGCCCGCTTTCAGCGCCCTCCCACCAAGCGGTCCCATCTGGCTCACCAGGTGGGTGGCGCGGCTGCCGAGAGTCACGGCCATATCGAAGCCGCCGCGGACGGCGAGCGTCGCGCGCGCGCCGCGGCGCCGCGCGCCGAACCGGATCCGGCTCCCCGACGGCACCGCGAACGGCTCGTTCGCGCGGACGGCGGCGTCGCCGACACGGACCTCGAAGTCCGCGCCCGAGACGGCGCACGTCAGGTCGCCTTCCGCGGTCAGTTCCGGACCGAGGATCGTGATCTCGAGCGCGGCAGCCATCGGCACGTTCCCGACGGCGAGGTTCGCGAGCCGGTGCGAGTACGCGTCCATCGGGCCCGAGACAGGCACGCCGGCGGCACGGTAGCCCCGCCGCCCGAGATCCTGCACCGTCGTCAGCATCCCCGGCTTGACGACCGTCAGGTTCACGCGTCACCCCACTGGGTGGACGCGCGGTACTCCCCGGCGGTGACGCGCTGAAAACGGACGCGATCGCCGGCACGAAAGAGGAACGGCGCGGTCCGCGCGGGATCGTACGGACGAATGGGACAGCGGCCGATCACGTTCCAGCCGCCCGGCGTGGGCGCCGGATAGATACCGGTCTGGCCGGCCGCCACCGCGACGGAGCCCGCGGGAACTTTCACCCGCGGCGACGAGCGGCGCGGCGCCGCGATCCGCGGATCCACGCTCGCCATGTAGGCAAACCCCGGCACGAAGCCGACGACGAACACGCGGTACTCGCGCGACAGATGCAGCGCGATGACGTCGTCGGGCGTGCACGATCCGAACGCCGCGACGTCGTCCAGGTCGGGTGCGTAGGGCTCGTCATAGCAGACCGGCACCTCCACGAGCGGACCAGCCGTGTCCGGCGTGTCCGCCTGTGCCAGCGCGATCGACTCGAGCGTGGCTCCGGCCGCCTCTGCGCCGTTGGCGAGCGGATCGACGAACACCATGACGGTCCGGTAGCCGACGACCACGTCGGTGACCGGCAGCGCGGAACGTTCGACGGCGCGCGCGATCTCGATGGCGCGGGCGTTGACGGCCGGATCGATCCGCTCGGGCAGTTCGACGAGCCACGCCGAGTCGCCGGCGGGATGCACGCGCGTGTTCATCCGCGCGCCGCGAGCGCCTGCAGCAGCTTGTCGTGGATGCCCTCGAACCCGCCATTCGACATGACGACGACGAGATCGCCCGTCCGCGCGCCGCCGGCCACGGCCGACACGATGTCGTCCACCTTCGGGATGTAGCGCGCGTCCTTGCCGGCGGCCTTCAGCTCCGCGACGACCTGCTCGGGCGAGAGCCGCTGCTCTTCCGGCAACGTCGATCGAAATATCGCCGGCAGCAGCACCGTGTCGGCCGCGCCGAACGCGCGCGCGAACTCGGACTGGAATACGCGCCGGCACGACGTCGCCGAGCGCGGCTCGAAGATCGCCCAGATGCGGCGATCGGGATACGCGGAGCGCACGCCGGCCAGCGTCTCGGCAATCGCGGTCGGATGATGCGCGAAGTCGTCGTACACCGAGACGCCGCCCGCCGTCCCGCGAAGCTGCATCCGGCGCCGGACGCCCTTGAAGGCGCGCAGGCCGGCCGCCATGGTGTCGGGACTGAGCCCCACGGCCGCGCCGACGGCAATCGCCGCCACGGCGTTGCGCACGTTGTAGCTGCCGAGCAGCGGCACCTCGAACGATCCCGCGGGCTCCCCCTTCCGGCGGAGGCTGAAGGCAGTCGATCCCGCCGACACGCGGAGATCGTGCGCCTGCCAGTCGGCGCCGTCCGACAACCCGAACGTCTCCACGCGGCACCGCGCCGCCGCCGCCAGCGCCTTCGCCTCGCCATCATCGGCGCCGAGGAGCAGCAGCCCGCGTCTCGGAACCAGGTTCACGAATCGCCGGAACGCGACGCGGATCGACTCGAGATCGGGATAGATGTCGGCGTGGTCGTACTCGAGGTTGTTGACGACGGCGATGTCGGGCAAGTACTTGAGGAACTTGGCGGTCTTGTCGAAGAACGCGCTGTCGTACTCGTCGCCTTCGATCACGAACTCCCGGCCGCCGCCGACGCGGTAGCTGCCGCCGAAGTTGTCGGCGATGCCGCCGATCAGCACGCTCGGATCGGCCCCGCCGTGGGTGAGCAGCCAGCCGGTCAGCGACGTCGTGGTCGTCTTCCCGTGCGTCCCGGCAATGACGACGGAGCGCGCGGCCCACAGGAAGTGATCCCGGATCGCCTCCGGCAGCGAACAGAAGCGGATCTTTCGATCGAGGACCTCCTCGAGCTCGGGATTGCCGCGCGAGATGGCATTGCCGACGACGACCAGGTCGAGATCGCCGGTGATGTGCGCGGCGTCGTATCCCTGCAGCGTGGTGATCTTCTGCTCGGCGAGGAAGTCCGACATCGGCGGGTAGACGTTCTGATCGCTGCCGCGCACGTCGTAGCCGCGCGTCTTGAGCATGGCGGCGAGCGTCGCCATCGCCGTGCCGCAGACGCCAATCAGGTGCACGCGCTTAGGCAACGGCCGCCTCCTCGATTTCATCCGAGGGGCTTCGCCCCTCGGACTCCCCCACACATCGCCTCGCTCGCTCGCGGAGGTCAGGCAACGGCCGCCTCCTCGATGATCACGGCCGGGTCGCCGCCGGTCACGACGCGCGCGGCGACGCCGAACGGCAGCGTGAGGCACGCGCCGCTCGTGTGGCCGGACGGAAGGCCGAACAGGACGGGGCCCGGAAAGCCGTCGAGCAGATCGCGCACCACGTCGCGGATGGCAGGTCCGCCCTCCACCGGCTCGTCGCAACGCGGCAGCTCGCCAAAGACGATGGCCGACGCGCGGGACAGCACGCCGGCGAGACGCAGCTGCGTCAGCAGACGGTCGATGCGGTAGGGACGTTCGGCGACTTCGTCCAGGAACAGGATATGACCCTCGGGCGGATCGAACGCATACGGCGTGCCGAGGGACGCGGCGAGCTGCGTGAGCGTGCCGCCGGTCAGGATGCCGGCCGCTTCGCCTGCCCGCAGCGTCTCGAGCTGCGGATGCGCGATCCGTCCCGCGGGCTCGGAGCGCGTCAGCACGCGGACGAACGTGTCGGGATCGTAGCCCGCCGGCCCCTTCGCCAGCCGCCCCTCCACCATCGGTCCGTGAAACGCCACGACGCCGCATCGTCCGGTGATCCACGTGAGGAGCGACGTGTTGTCGCTGTAGCCGATGAAGACCTTGGGAGTGCTGCCGATCTCCGCCGCATCGAGATGCGGGAGGACCTGGACGCTGCCGTAGCCGCCGCGGACGGCGACGAGCGCGCGGATCGACGGGTCGGTCCAGGCCTGATGGAACGCGCGCGCGCGCAGCGTGGCGTCGCCGGCGGTATAGCGCGTCCTCGCGAAGACCGTCTCGTCGTAGACCGGCTCGTAGCCGAGGCGCCGCAGCTCCGCAAGGCCGGCGTCGAACTCGCTGCGGGCGAACGGACTCGCGGGCGCCACCAGGGCGATCCGATCGCCCGGGGCGAGCGCGCGAGGCTTCTGCATGCGATCAGGCAAACCGCGCCATCTCGGCCGCCACCGCCTGGTGCTCGTCGCGCCCGAGAATCGCGCGGAGCGCGGCGCCGGTCGCCGGCTTCGGACGCGGCGGCGCCAGGAAACGCTCCTTGACGCGGCGGTGCCGCTTCAGCGCGTCCTCGGCCCGCGTGAGCGGCAGGCGCCCGTCCTCGACGGCGTAGATGATCGCCTCGAGCGCGGCCATCTGCTCTTCGGGCTTCGGCGCGCACATGAGCACCGCATCGCAGCCGGCCGCAATGGCGCGCACGGTCGCCTCGCTGTGGCCGTAGCGGCCGCTGATCGCCTTCATCTCGAGATCGTCGCTGAGCACGAGCCCGCCGTACCCCAGCTTCTGCTTCAGCAGTCCGTCCACAATCGCCGGCGACAGCGTCCCCGGCAGCTCTTCGTCGAGCGAAGGGATCAGGATGTGCGCCGTCATGATCGACGCGACGCCGGCCTCGATCGCCGCCTTGAACGGAACCAGCTCCACCGCCTCCAGCCGATCCGGCGGGTGTTCGAGCAGCGGCAGCTCGTGATGCGAGTCGGTGCCCGTGTCGCCGTGACCGGGAAAGTGCTTGCCGCACGCGGCGATGCCCGCGCCCTGGAGCGTCCGGATGATGATCGTGCCGAGCCGCGCGACGTCCTCGGCGCGCGCCGCGAGCGCGCGGTCGCCGATGACCGGGTTCTTCGGATTGGTGTGGACGTCGAGCACCGGCGTGTAGTCGAGCGAAATGCCGACGGCGTGGAGCTCCGCGGCCAGCGCGGCGGCAAAGCGCGCGGCGAGGCGATCGCTCTCCGGCGATCCGGCGCGTCCGAGGGTGATCATCGGCGGCCACTCGGTGAACGGCCGCTTCAACCGGGCGACGCGTCCGCCCTCCTGATCCACGCTGACCCAGAGCGGAATCTCCGTGGCCATCGCCTGCGACTGCCGCGAGAGGTCCGCGACCTGCTCGGGCGATTCGACGTTGCGCGCGAAGAAGATGACGCCGCCCAGATCGAATTCGCGCGCGAGCGACCGGACGCCGGCGGGAATGTCGTGACCGTCGAAGCCGACGATGGCGAGCTGGCCGACGTGACGCCGAAAGTCGCGCAGCGACATCACGACATCATACCCAATGTATGATTTCGCCGTGCACATCCATGCCTCCGCGCCGACGCGCATCGACCTGGCGGGCGGCACGCTCGACATCTGGCCGCTCTACCTCTTTCACGAGGGCGCCCAGACGCTGAACGCGGCGATCAGCCTTCGCGCGAGCTGCGACGTGCGGTCGCGCGCCGATCGCCGCCTGCTGATCGTCTCGGAAGACTCGGGCGAGCGCGTCGAAGTCGATCACTGGTCGGAGCTCCGCGATACGCACGACCTCAGGCTGCTCGGCAAGCTGCTCCACTATTTCCAGGCCGAAGGCCTGGAGCTGACGACGCGATCCGACTCGCCGGTCGGCGCGGGCATCGCGGGATCCTCGGCGCTCAACATCGCCGTCTGCGGCGCGCTGAACGCGTGGAGCGGCGGCCACCGCACCGCCGACGAGATCTTCCAGATCGCCATGAACGTCGAGGCCCAGGCGATCGACGTGCCGACCGGCGCGCAGGACTACCGGCCGGCCTTCTACGGCGGCATCTCCGCCGTCGAGCTCGGCGTCAACGGCGTCCGGCGCGTCGCCATCAACGTGCCGGCCGCCGACCTGCAGTCGCGGCTCGCGCTCGCCTACACCAACGCGTCGCGCAACTCCGGGATCAACAACTGGGACGTCACCAAGCGGCACATCGACGGCGACGCGGGCGTCCACCGCAGCTTCGCCCGCATCCGCGACATCGCCGCCGCGATGCGGACCGCCCTGGAACGCCGCGACTGGCCGGAGGTCGGCCGCCAGATCGCCGCCGAATGGGACAACCGCAAGCAGCTCGCGCCAGGCGTCACCACGCCCGAGATCGACGCCATGCTCGCGGCGGCGAGCCGCGCCGGATCGCTCGCCGGCAAGGTCTGCGGCGCCGGCGGCGGCGGCTGCCTGTTCTGCTTCGGCGATCCCGCCGACATCCCCGACATCCGCCAGGCCCTTCACGAATCCGGCGCGCGCGTCCTCGACTTCACCATCGAGCCGCGCGGCCTGCTGATTGACACGTTTTGAGCGCCGAGTCTCATGCCGGACCTGAAGGTCCGGCCTACGGCGGACGCAGGCCAGGCTACGGCGGACGTAGGCCGGGTCTTCAGACCCGGCAGCGGTGGAAGCATGGATAACCTCGCGATTGCGCGCGTGCTCAAGGAGATCGCCGATCTCCTCGAGATCAAGGATGAAAACCCGTTCAAGATCCGCGCCTACCGCACCGCGGCGGAGACGCTCGTCCACGAGTCGGAACCGGTCGCCGGACTGACGCCGGCCGCACGGCTCGCGCTGCCGGGGATCGGCAAGGACCTGGCCGCGAAGATCGGCGAGCTGGTGGACACCGGGTCGATCAAGTACCACCAGGAACTGCTGCGCGAATTCCCTCCCACGATTCTCGAGGTGCTGCGCCTGCAGGGCGTCGGGCCGAAGACCGTTGCGCGGCTCTACAAGGAGCTCGGCGTCGGCACGCTCGACGATCTCGAGCGGGCGGCGCGCGACGGCCGGATCCGGCGCATGGCGGGCATGGGGATGAAGAAGGAGTCACTCATCCTCAAGGCGCTCGACCAGCACCGGCGCTACGGCGGCGGCGGTCTCTTCGGCGGCGTTCACGAGCTGGCGGCGACGCTCGACGCCGAGCTCGCCGATGCCGGTCCGCCGCTCCTGACGCTCGGCGATCTCCGAGGCGACGTGCACAGCCACACGACGCGCACCGACGGACGCGACACGATCGAGGCGATGGCGCGAGCCGCGCAGGCCGCCGGCCTGGAGTATCTCGCGGTCACCGACCACTCGAAGTCGCTGGCGATGGCCAACGGCCTCGACGAGGCCGGAGCGATCGAGCACGCGCGCATGATCCGCGAGATCGACGCACGGCTGGAGAACTTCACGCTGCTCGCCGGGATCGAATGCGACATCCGTCCCGACGGGACGATGGATCTCGCCGACGACTGCCTCGCCCAGCTCGACATCGTCAACGCCTCCATCCACTCGGGGTTCGCCCAGGAGGCGGCGCAGATGACCGATCGGCTGCTGCGCGCCATCGCCTGCCCGTGGGTCGACGTGCTCGCGCATCCGCTCGGACGGCGGCTCGGCAAGCGCGATGCGCACCAGGCGGACATGACGGCCGTCATCGCCGCCGCCGCCGAGGCTGGCGTCGCGATGGAGATCAACTGCCAGATCGAGCGTCTCGATCTCGACGAGGAGCACGCGCGCCAGGCGCACGAGGCCGGCGTGGCGATCACGATCAGCTCCGACGCCCACAGCCTGCACGGGTTGACCGCCCTGCGGTGGGGCGTCGCCGTCGCGCGCCGCGCGGGGCTCGCGCCCGCCGCCGTGCTCAACGCCCGATCCGTGCGAGAATTCAGGGCCGCGCTGCGGCGCAACCAATGAGCTCCGAGAAGATCGACGAGATCCGCCGGCTCTATTTCGCGACGACGCCGAAGACGATTCAGCGCGACATCGATCGGGCGATCGACATCCTGAAGTCCCTGGAAGACGACGACCAGCGGAGCAAGGCCGCCGTGTTCATGGAAGGGTTGAACGAGATGCGGAAGGAGTGGAGAGGAAAGCGATAGCGCGACCCGCGACGCCTCCCTACGTTTTCCCCTTCGTCACGATTTTCCGGGCGAGCAGGCGCAGGCCCTCCTGGACGTTCCGGTCCCGCATCAGCTCTTTCAATTCCCGCTCGTTCAGGCGGTGGACCAGCTGCATCGAAATGGCCGGCGGCGTCTTGGGATGCTTGCAGAGGCCGGCGACGATCGAGTAGTTCTTCAGCCACGCGCGATTCATCCCGATCGTGCGAAGCGTGTCTTCCGAGACGTTGCCCATCTTCGTGAACGTCTCCACCTCCTGCTGCGTCAGCTTCGGGCTGCTGAGGACGGCGGCCGACACCAGCTTGTTGGTGTCCCGTACGAGTTGGGCGCGATGCTCGCGCGTGCCCTTCATGGCGAGCTTCATGCGCTGCAGGACCGACAGCGAGCTGATGACCACGCGCCCTTTCTCGTCCTCCGCGCCGTCCGGCTGTTCGGCCCCGGGTGCATCGGCTGCGTCCGCCACGTCCGTTGACGTATCGAGCAGCGGCTGGTCGGAGTCTGACGCCGGCACGGTCCCGGCCTGGGGCGCGACACCGCGGGCGGCGAAGAACGCCCGCATCTCGGCGGTGACGTCGGGCCCGGCGAGAAACGCCTGCAGGGGCTCGAGCGGCAGGCCGTCGAGCGTCGACGCCGTCGCGCGAGCGATCTCCGGGTCCGCGTCGTCGGCCAGCAGGACGAGCAGCGCGACCTGCTCCTGGGCGCGCGGCGCGAACGCGCCCTGCGCCGCGAGCAGGCGGACGTCGCGCGCCACCTCGCCGCGGCGGAAGAAGTCGAGAAGCGGCGAACGCAGTCCTGGGTCGGGCATCAGCGGATGAATTGTGCGGCGGTGGCCGGCGTCAGCTTGAGCGTCCGGACCTGTCCCGTGTCGCCCAGGGGCTTGCCGGCCTTCCCGTTGATCGCATACGTGAACGCGCCGGCGTCGCCGACTTCCACCGTGGCGTCCCTGGCGACGGTGAACGCCTGCTTTTCCCCGGCGGGCATGATCCGCGCGAGCATCTTCCTGCCGTCGACCGTCACGCTGATCCAGCAGTCGCTCGACGTGGCGATCTCGAGCCGGACCGGCGCGACTGCCGCCGCCGGAGCCTGGACGGGCGCCGGTGTCTGTACGGGCGGCGCCGCCGGCGCCGAGACGGGAGGATCGGGTGCCGTCGTGACCGGCGGTTCCGCCGCCGGCTGCGGCTGCGGAGCGGCGCGGGACGCGAGACGCGCCCGATACGCGAGGACGAGCACGGCGATCAGGACGATGACGGTGACCGCCGCTCCGATCGCGAGGCGCGCGGCCTTGCGCTGGCGCTCCTGGAACTCGCGCTCCTCCGCCGGAATCTCTCCCGGTGTCGCGTCGGCCGCGGGCGCCGGCTCCTGGTTGAAGCGCTCGAGGAACTCGCGGACCGTGTCTTCGGGATCGAGGCCGACCTCGATCGCGTAGGAACGGACGAACGCGCGGCTGAAGATGCCGCCGGGCAGCTTGGAGATGTCGTTTCGCTCGAGCGCCTCGAGCGCGGCGGCCGCGATCTTGGTGCTTGCCGCGATCTGTCTGAGCGAGATGCCGCGCCGCTCGCGCGCCTGGCGGAGCTTGCCGCCGAAATCGTCCATTGCTGCGACTTTACATGAACCAGCCGACAGCCGCCAAGCCCGCCGCGCCCGCGCGCGCGACATCCGCTTCACGATCCGGTGTCATTCCGCCGATCGCGATGACGGGCAGCGGCGATCGCGCGACCGCGCGCGCCAATCCGTCGAGTCCGGCCACCGGGTGGGCGTCGGGCTTGCCCGCGGATGGAAACACCGTTCCGAACGTCAGGTAGTCGCAGCCGCCGGCGGCGGCCGCGGCGTCGATCTCGTCGAGGGTGTGGACCGACCGTCCGATCAGGAATCCCGGCGGGACGATCGCCCGGATGCGCGCGGCCGGCGGCGAGTCGCCGCGCAGGTGCACGCCCGCCGCGCCGGCGGCGAGCGCGACGTCCACACGATCGTTCACGATGACCTGGACGCCGGCGCCGCCGACCGCCCGGATGACGGCGGTGACCACCTCGATCAGCGCCGCGTCGTCGAGGTCGCGCTCGCGAATCTGGATCACGTGCGCGCCGCGTCCGGGCGCCAGGGCCGCGCGCGCGACGAGCGCCGCGGGGGTCAACCCGAACCGGACGCGATCGGTGACGAAGTGGCGGATCACCCGGCGTGCGTCTTGTGGCTCTCGCCCGGAGGGAGGTCGGTCCGGCCGCGCGAGCGCGACGCGATGACGCCGGCCAGCTCGACGAGCCCGGCCAGCGCGGTGATGACGCCGACGCCCGTGACGGCGCCCCGGATGTACGGGCTCTCGATCGTCGCCTTCAATGCCGGGCGGGACTCGGTGAACCGGTTGCGCTCCCAGACCCCGGACCACGGCGTCGCGACGAGAATGAACCCGGCTTCGAGAAAATAGACGGCGAACAGCAGACGGCTGAACGTACGGATGATCAGCCTCCGGTCTGGTCGCGCGAGAGCCTGTCGACGCGTGCGGCGACGTCGCGGTAGTCCCCCGCGTCGGCCTGCAGCTCCATGAACACGGCCAGCGCCCGCGAGACCTCGCCGGTGGCCTCCAGCGTGACCCCGAGATCGTACAGCAGCTCTCGTCCCTCGTCCGGCGACGGCGCGGGCGCCTCGGCGGCGCGCTCCAGCCATTCGACCGCGCGGGCCGGGTCCTCTTTCTCGACATACAGGCGGCCCAGCCGCGACGCGGCTTCGAAGCGGAGCGACGGCAGCTTGGCGGCACGTGTCAGCGCGCCGATGGCTTCGTCGGCCATTCCCATGTCGAGATAGGTCCGTGCGAGCTCGAGCTGCTCGTTGGCTTCCTGCACCCCCGCCTGCCGAGAGGCTTCGCTGCGAGGGCTGTCGAACGCGTCGTCGACATCCCCGTGGACGGTCACCGGAGCCGCCGCCTCCGGCCGCGCCATCCCCTGGAGCTGCGACAGGACGTCGGTGAGATCGATGTCGAAGTTCCCCGTCGCCCTGACCGGCGGCGGCGCCGGCGCCGGAGCGGGGGCGGACGGGGGCGTCTCGGACCGCCTGCGGAGCGGAATATCGGGTTCGGGATCGCGCCGGGGCGGCGGCGTGGGCGACGGCTCACGCACGGGAGGCGC
>Ga0075362_10000414_pt1 | contig 12298 bp, 9 predicted proteins | sample EndMetdeltDD1762_FD_71397 | JGI IMG/M metagenome (GOLD analysis project Ga0075362, IMG submission 71397) | Populus endosphere microbial communities from Tennessee, USA - Endosphere MetaG P. deltoides DD176-2 | ecosystem: Host-associated > Plants > Roots > Endosphere | place: USA: Tennessee...
AATGACATCGACAGCAACTCATCTTGCTTTTTCTGCTATACCATCACGAATCAACCTCTCTGGTGACGTTTGGCGATACTCGCCAGGGGTCATACCAGTTTTGGCCTTAAAGATACGGCCAAAATAATACGGACATTCGAAGCCCACTCGCTCCCCAATTTTTCCTATGCCTAGCGTCGTCTCACAGAGAAGATCCTTCGCTTTACTCAAACGAATCATCTGCTGGTAATCCCTAGGGGACATCTTTATTACCTCATGAAACTGTCGATAGAATACCGAATAACTCAGCCCCAGCTTCCGGACAAGTGCCTCGAAGTCTATACTCTGCTCAGCGTGTTCAGAAATATGACACAGCGCCAATTTTATCTGTTCACTGTATCTACTCTTGGGTCTCCGAGTTGGAGCCATGAGATGGGCTAGAACCTGTATGCCTTGGGCCGCAGTCACCAATGGGTTGGCATTGGTATGCACTGTCCTAGTGAGAGTACTTAACAACTGGAGCAGCGCCTCATGATGCCCAATTCGGCGAATCGGTCTGCTGGATCTCAGTGAGAATGGTAAAAGTTCAGACATCAACTTACTTGCATACTCTCCATTGAAACTAATCCAGTATACAGTCCACCCAAACTCAGGATCAGGTCGATAACGGTTCCATTCTCCAGGAAATAAGAGAAGAGCATCTCCGGCATTGATCGAGATTAACCCGCTCTGTGTGGATTGAAAAATTCCCTTGCCTTGAGAGATATAAACCATTTGAAAATCCTGGCGGATTTTTCTCTTCCTCCACAATGAGACATACTTTTGCAACGGGTTCTCCACGGTCGGGGAGTAAACCGAATTAGCTGGAACGACGGTATGTCCTGCATCGGTGAGATAAAATCCCAAGGTCCGATTCATTGGGTCTATTGGTGTGCCATGAGCAAGGGGATGATGCAGCCCTTCCTGTAATTTTTCTTCCTTGGCCCCCTGATTCATGAGCTTCGCTGGGCTTGCATCGGACAGATTCTTGGCTTGCCACCTACTGTCCGGTTGATTTAGACACTTTGCTTTGTCTACCCAGCCTCTTCTTGTCTTTTCTGCTGCACCACGACGAATTGAACCCACTGAAACTTTTTGGCGATACTCGCTAGGGGTCATCCCTGTTTTGGCCTTAAAGAATCGGGCAAAATGATGGGGACCTCTAAAGCCAAGCTGATCGGCAATTTCTTTTGTAGGTAGGGTCGTCTCAGAGAGCAGTTCCTTGACTTTACGAATCGAAACCCCTGAAGACGTTTGGCGATACTCGCTAGCGGTTACACCAGTCTTAGCCTTAAAGAAGCGGGCAAAATAATATTGATCTCTAAAGCCAAGTTGATCGGCAATTTCTCCTATGGGTAGGGTTGTCTCACAGAGCAGTTCCTTGGCTTTATCCAAACGGATTCCGAGCTGGTACTGGGTGTGTGGCAGTCCAGTTACCTTATGAAATTCCTCACGGAAAATCGAATAACTAGAAAACCCCAGGTTCCGGGCAAGCGCCCTATAATCGATGACCTGCCCAGCGTGTTCATAAACATAACAGAGTGCAGCTTCTACCCGGTCACTGTATTTATTTGTGTGTCTCTGGTCTGCAATGGCGAGATGGGCTAGAACCTGTATACCTTGGGCAGCGGCGACTCCTAGGTTGAAGAACGGTTTGTCATACATCGTCTCAGCGAGATCGCTGAGCAGCTGAAACAGCACCTTGTTATACCCGATTCGGATGACGGGTTTAAGCGCAGACAGAGGTTCAGAGGACATTAATTTATTTGCATAATCTCCATTGAAACGCATCCAGTATTCAGTCCACCCAACCTCAGGATCAGGCCGATAACGGTGCCACTCTCCAGGGAATAAGAGAAAAGCGTCTCCGGCATTGATAGGGATTAACCCACCCTGTTTGGATTGAAAAACTCCTTTGCCTTTGGAGATGTAAACCACTTGAAAATCCTGGAGGACTTTTCCCTTCTCCCATGACAATGCGTACTCCTGCGAGCGGTTTTCTATGGTCGGAGGAGAAACCGAATTGGCTGGAACGACGGCATGCCCTGCGTCGTTGAGATAAAATCCCAACGTTCGATTTGTTGGGTTTATTGGTATATAATGAGTAAGAGAAGCCTGGTGATTCATCCTTCTATGATTTCTCTTCCTCGCCCCATTGATTCATGAGCTTTGCTGCGCTTGCATTAAACAGCTTTCCGGCTCGCCAGCGACCTTCCTTGTTGTCCGATTGATTGACGCACTTTGTTCTCTCCACCCAGCCTCTATGTGTTACGCCCTTCCAATATTCTGCAGCTGGTTCTGAAGGCAGGTACCCGTAGTATTGCTCAGCCTCCTCGCGTGTGAGAAAGAAACTAATTCCAGCTCCAATTCCAGCTGCGGATGCGTATCCGAGCCGAACGTCGCTATTATAATAGCTAGTGCACACGATCTCACCTACGCGGTATATTCTGTCAGGGTAAAATCTACACTTTGCGAATGATACATTGGGGCTTAATTCGAGGACTTTCACGAACTCGGCTCGGCAGTGCCGTCCGACTAGCGGCGTCATACGTTTTATGTCTTCGCAGATTAGTAGCTCAGCTATGACTGGGTTACCTTGTTTATCATAGACCTTTTTCCAAGCCATAAACGAACCTTTCTCTGGCGCCATTGGTCTTGGGTCTAAAGATGCGCTAGTAATGTTGGCACTTCCCAGCGACACACCCTCAAGATCAGAGCTTCGGAAGTCAGCTTGGGTCAGATCTGAGTGACTAAGATCAGCGCCGATCAAGTTTGAATTTGTCAGAACTGCCTTTTTCAGGTTTGCGTATCTGATATTGGTGTTTCTCAGATCGACACCGCAGAAGCGAGAGCCCATTAGGCTAGCCCCCCCCAACATGGCACCAAACAGATTAGACCCCGAAAGATCTGCATTAGCAAGTTGAGCTTGGGTTAAATAGGCTTCACGTAAGTCAGCCTTTCGCAAATCAGCGTGGGATAGGTTCACCTGAAGTGCAACGGCTTCTTCTAATGCGCCTTTTAGCGTTTCTGCCCCCGTCTCGAATAGCACACGACCTGAATAACGATCTTTAATTTCAAAGGGTTTTTTATGTTTCGCTGAGGCGTTCAATCTAGACTTGAAGCAGTGTGTGTATGACGTCTTAGACGACGCGGGAAGGTCAGCATTGGCTCTTTTGGAGATTTTCGGTCCTGCGGATTTTCCTGCCTTTCTTGTGGGCATATCACGGAGTATTCTGTTAGATATCGTCCAATTCAAGTTCAAATTCTTCTATCGCTTTCAAAGCTTCTGCGGGCTTTTCCCTCGGGCGCAGTTCGTCGAAAGCTCACTGACTTTAATCAATATCCATTTTTATTGACAAACTTGAAGCTTTGAAAATTCCGTTAATCTGACAGCGAATCTTGGCTGCGGTGTCAGTTCTGGTGGTTGTTTTTCGAATATTTGATACAATTTTCCGAAAGAGCTCTCTGGGCTCTAAGCTCAAACAGCCGTATCATAAAATATATAAAAATAATATTGTGATTTACAAAATACGGTACTGAAATACGCAAGATGACTCTTTTTAAGCCTTACTTAGCAGCCGTATTGGGTAGTCTATTCTCGCTCATATCGTTGGATGCAAATGCGCAACAGGCTGCATCTTCTCCAAGTTCGACAAATGACGTAGGTGCTACACATAAAGGAGATACTCCCTCCGAAGAACTCGAACACGTCACCGTCACCGGCTACGTTGTGCCGCGTATCGATGAAGGTCCAGCACCAGTGACTTCGCTTGATAACAACTATGCCCAACGGCGAGGGGCAACCACTGTTCAAAGTGTCCTCCAATCGTTGCCTCAAAACGTTGGATCATTCACTCCAGCTTTGAATGCAGGTTTTAGTTATGTAGCGGGTGCCTCCTCAGTAAACCTTCGTGGGCTGGGTGAAAACAACACGCTAGTGCTCATTGATGGCCAACGGCAAGTTCCATTCCCTTTGGCGCAAAATGGGACATCCAATTTTGTAGACATTAATTCAGTGCCCCTTGCTGCCGTTGACCGAATCGAAATCTTACGTGATGGAGCTAGCGCCACTTATGGGGCTGACGCCATTGCCGGGGTGGTCAATATCATTCTAAAGGATGAATATAATGGAGCGGATCTGTACACTCATTACGGCATAACGCAGCGAGGAGACGGGGCAGAGTATCGCGTTTCATTGACTAGCGGGATCGCTTCCAAACTCTGGAATGATGAGTCGAAATTCGGCATTACCAATGCTTTCGATTACTATGAGCTAGATCCCATCAAGGCGAGTGATCGCGGTTTTTCATCGAATGTTGACCATTCCTCTCGGGGGTATAACAACCTCGCCACATCTTCGGGTAACCGACTACAGACGATCGACCCGAACACAGGAAATTTCGTGTTGGAACGTCCTAGATTGAATGGCATTGGAGTGGAGCCATCGGATTTTGTTCAAGGCTCACCAGATTCGATGACTCAATTCTACAATTATGCACCTTATCTAAATCTCATTGCGAGAGAGCAACGGATTGGGAATTTCATGAAGATCAAGTTCGAGCCAACGAATTTTTTGCGCTTCTATGACTCATTTTCGTATCAGCATCAGAAGGAAAATAGCCAGGTCAACTCAAGCGCTATTTCGAGTAACTACGGCTTGGTGGTGCCGACCAACAACCCATATAATCCATACGACCAAAATATTCCTATTTACTATCAAGCATTAGATGCGGGTCCACGACAAAATACCTTTACGATCGGCACAACACGCAATGTTGTTGGTATGCAATTATTCAACTTGCCGAACAATTGGTTCATCGATGCTTCGTACCTGTATGCGGAGAGTGACTTTAATCGCAAAGGTCGCAATTACTTATTGAAATCCCGTTTGCAGGATGCACTCAGCGGATCGGCAGCTGGGTTGGCCGGTCAATATTATAATCCGTTCCGAGATAACAGTATCTACAGGGATGCAACCAATACAGCCTTGATTAACTCTGCTAAGGTGCCAATCTCTGAGCAAGCACGAAGTTCGCTGGCGATTTGGAGTGTGAAAGCGGGTGGAGAGCTATTCGGTTTACCAAGTGGAGCGATGACATTAGGACTTGGATTGGAATATCGAGACGATAAAATTATCGATCATAAGGATATCTATTCTCAAAATAATGATGTTGTTCAGATTAGTGCAGCCAGTGATAATGGGCAACGATGGGTTCGGAGTGGTTATTATGAGTTAGCGGTGCCGATCCTCGGGAATGAATGGTCGTTATCAGGAGCTCGACTATTCGAGGTAGTAGTAGCCCAGAGGTATGATGAATACAGCGGTTTTGGGAGCGCTGCGAAGCCGAAGTTTTCATTTCGATACAAGCCGTTAGACGACCTCACCATCCGAGGAAGTTATTCTGAAGGGTTCCGCGCACCGTCAATTGCCGAGTTGTTCTCGGGACAGACAGAGCGTTTTCAGCCAGGGTTGGTTGATCCCAAGACAAGACCTCTCGTTAGTCCGTCTGTAATTTCAGGAAGCAATCCAAATCTCAAGCCTGAGCTCGCGTACAGTTACTACTTAGGTGGTATATGGACTCCGGGATCAAAAGATCCAGCCCATAGCTCTGTTGGCTTCCTCAACGGCCTCAATGTATATGTCGATTATTATAATATCGAGAAGAGAAACAACATTGCCAGCGTCGATCCACAGTTCATTTTGAACCACGAATCGCTGTTTCCTGGGGCGGTTGTGCGCAATGCAAGAGGTGAGGTACGGGCGATTAATGATACTTTCCAAAATATTGGCCGGCTTGAAACGGAGGGATTTGACTTCGGATTCGCATACACCACCAAGGAATTTGTGTGGGGAAAAGTCGATTTTGAATTCAATGGGAATTACATTCAACGCTACGTGATACAGAATCTTCCTGACCAACCCTTCATTGTACAGGCTGGCAGGTATACTCTGCCAGTGTATAAACATTCGGCGCAAGTCTTTTATTCGAAAACTCTTTTTGGAATGGACACATTGTCGACCGGCATGACGTGGAATTACGTTGATTCCGAACAGGATCAGCTACCCGAGCCAAATGGGAAGATACACGTGATCGGAAACTGGAACACGTTTGATTATCAGATCGCTTACAACTTTGGGAAGACAGAAGAACTAACGCCTGAGACCCCGGTGCCGGGTTATGCGAGGGATGGGAAAAAGTCGCTTGGTGAAAAAGCTATTTCTCCTCATAGAGACAGAGGAAACTCTGGTTGGAGAAGATACCTAGCGGACACAAGACTTGTTTTTGGGGTGAACAATGTTTTCGACGCTGCGCCGCCATTCGCTGATGAGATAGCAGGATACGATACAAGAACGACAAATCCATTTGGGCGCAATTTTTATGTAGAGTTCGAGAAAAGATTTTAGATTTTAAGGTTGAGCTTGAAATCCTGTTCTACTACCTCTAGGAGTATTGAGTGGGTAGTCTCACTAACTAGTTCTTATTCTTGCATACCACCGCTCCAGTGCTAGCAATGGCGCTGGGTGGGAGGGAGTTATTTCTCTAATTTCAGCTTTTGGGAAAGCGGTGGTGAGTTTCATGTTCGCAGCTATGTTGACGTATGAAAAAGTCACATGGAGGTACGTCTAGGCTGGGCTGACAGAAGAAAACGTGCACAAAAAGCTGCGGGAGATGTCATTTAGGTGACTGTGTGCCTGATATATTGGCTTGCTACTCGACCGCTGAAGAGCTTTAACATGGGACAACTGTTACATTCGATGCCCTCAAATTCGTTGAAACCCTTAAAGAAGCTGTCCCGGAGACCCGAGCCAAGGCTTCTACAGCTATACGAGAGTCCCATGAAACCAGCCTCGCGACTAAAGGAGACTATCCGATTTGCCCTACGAAATGAAGAGCTTAAAATCAGCTTGCATCACAATATGAAAGACATAGGTTACTGTTAAGGTGCAATTAAAGGACTGGCGATACGACAGCGTTACTAAAAAAATTGGATTTACAGAGGATTATCATCCAAACACGTTCCCTGTTCTTTGCCTTGTCTAGTACATCGAAACATGAGGGGATGATCAGTTCACTGCGTCAGTATCCACAAGCGAAAGTTTTTCGGTTTCACTGGCACTGATCCCATACCGCTGCGCCTACTATTAGAATCGAATGGGTAAATTTTCTGTATGCTGGCATCTCCAATGGTTCACGAGTCAACTGAACTGTTGGAGTTGAAAAATCTCATACTTAAAAATAATGGCCTCTGAATGCACTGATACATATCTGCCTCTCAAGTAAACTTCCTACCTCGGGTTACATCAAGATCCGAGCTGACTCGCTTCTTGCCAACCGCAGATTCCCACAAGATTACTAACTCTGTCACCAAGCAAAGAAGAAGAAGTTCCCTGGCCCTTATATATATAAGGGGCCAGTAGGAAACTTCTTTCTCTGTATTGGTTCCATGGTGTCCAAGTCCAGTAGAGAACTTCCCTGAAAAGAAGTTTCCTGAGTTCGGACCGCTTCATCAGGGAACTTCTTCTACCTCAGGCGTCTTTGTTTACCGTATTTTTGTATCTAGTGGTCACCTAATCTGCGGGGCTGAGGGATGTCTGCCTCTTGTACAGTGGCCTGCTGCAAGTTTATTAATGCAGCTCGTACTCTTTCAGGGACAGATGAGCACCAGGGGACCTGTGCAGCGAATTAATTAGGCGGAGAGTACATTCAGATGTGCTGAAATTCTGTAAGGTTGAATTGCTCCGGGAAAATTATTTCCATACTGTTTTTGAAGCTACAAAAATATTGCTGAAAAAATCCGGCAGCGGAACAGGCATTACAGAGAATGGTAGTAAGCTTACTATCAAGGCATTTGAACATAGTCAGACCAATCGGCTGTTCCTTGCATTTAATACATTGCAGACTGAAAACGAGTTGAGTGAGCAGAAAAGGACTAATGCATCTGTTCCTCGGGATGTTAGAACCTTTAGGAATCCAATGGCTCATGGTCCAAAAATTTTCTGGCACCTATCAGAAGAAGATATGCTTGACCTGTTGACATTAGTTTCACTCCTACGTCGACATTTGGATAGTGCTGCGAACACGGGCCGTACACCCCCCTGAGTTGTGCACATTCAATGTAAGTTTTAAACATTACCGTGAGGCAATCTTGTTGACTCATAAAGATGTTGAGTTTGCCTGTATTTTGTTGCGTCAAGTAGAAGAGAATAACTGGTCAGTGAGTCAGCTTCGAAAGCAGGTGCGCTTGGCTCAAGCGGATAAGTCGGCGACCGTAACCATCGAATCAACTAAATCGCACCAGTCTTTATCAGCACATCCACAGCCTGTACTTGTTTGTGAAATATATGGTGGTTGATTAATTCGGGTCTTTTCATTCGTAGTTTGAATGCATGATTCATATACCCCTAGCAAGAAATCTTCTTTAACCACCGGAACATGGGACGCTCTGCGACACCCACCTTTTCTTCATGCAAATGTAAATTTTCAACTAGTTGCATTGCCTCCAAGAAATGCCCTAAATTTGTATCTTCACAAAGCATGCCGAAACCGTCCGTTGGCTAGTGTATAACCCATGTGAATCTCACTCATCCAAAGCTGTCAAAACGCTGTGCAACAGTGGAATCGGCAGAAAGGAGTATTGCCTTGGGGAAGGTAGTCGCGGAGGCGATGTAGAGTGACCTGGGTGCTTGGTTAACGCAGACGGGCAAAGTATGCAGAAGCTTTTGTTGGTAGCCTGGCCGCAGTATCGGATCGATGGCAGAAGTCGAGTGGTTTAATAGTGGTCTACCGAGCGTAGCCACAGCAAGCTGGTGTCGGCCATTCGAGTTAACACGGAAAAATGCTGAGGCCGCTGGACAGAGGGCCGGCAATGATATCTGACACACCCGATGAACAGAGAGAATTCAGCAATGAACCGTCTGCGCTAGATGAGGCAAACGGAAAGCGTTTGTGAAATCGTTCGTATGCAAATCTGACATAACCGATCTGCTTCATGCCCCCTGGAATGATTTTCCAAAGGTGGTCGTTTAGAACGGGATGGATTATCTTATTGAAACAACCGGAGTAATCAAGCACACTCCAATGCCACAGTGGTACTACCGATCCTTTCAATGACATTGCAGCAACTCATTTTGTCTTTTCTGCTGCCCATCATGGCTAAAGCACTTCCCGCCCCAGATGCTTTGCTGCCCATACCCATTCTCTATGTGTTGCGCTCTTCCAATACTCTGCCGCCGGTATTAAGGGTGGGTACCACCGCCTGTAAGCGTCCTCGCGTGTGAGTTGAAAGTGAATTCCCTCTGTACATACGACATTAACGTCATCGTTATAGCAGATAGGTTGTGTGACCTCACCTACGCGGTATATTCTATCGGGGTAAAATTTCTCCCTAGCGGCTGACACACTGGGACTCAATTCAAGAACTTTCACGAACTCAGCTCGGCACGTTCGTCCGACTAACGGTGTTGTACGTTTTGCGTCTTCGAGGACTAGTAGCTTAGCCATGACCGAGTTACCTCGTTTATCATAGACCTCTTTCCACCCCACAAACGAACCTTCTTCTGGAGCTTTTGGTCTTGGGTCTAGATACGTGTCAGCTAGGTTGGCACCTCTTAATAAGATGCCCTCAACATCGGAGTTTCGGAAGTCAGCTTGAGTCAGGTTCGACTGCAGGAAGTCAGCGCCGACCAAGTTTGAGCTTCGCAGGACTGCTTTGTACAGGTTTGCATATCTGACATTGGCGTATCTCAGGTCAACGTTGCAGAAGCGAGCACCCGTTAGGGCAGCTCTCCACAATGTGGCGTTGAATAGGTTAGCTCCTGAAAAATCTGCGTTGGAAAGTTCAGCTTGGGCTAAACAGGCTCCACCTAAGTCAGCGTTTCGCAAGTCGGCGCTCCATAGGTTCACGCCGAACATGATAGCTTCTTCTAATGCGTCTTTTAGCGTTTCTGCTTCCGTCTCGAATAGTACGCGGCCTGAGTGGCGATCTTTAATTTTGATTGGTCTTTTTATGTTTCGCTGAGGCATTTGAATTGAAGGAGAGGGGTTGTGGTGTTTTGAACAATGCGAGAAGGCTGGGATCGGTTCTTTCGGAGATTTTCGATCCTGCGGATTTTTCGCGCCTTTTTTTGGAAATTCCTTTAAAGATATACCACTAAAAAATATCATTCAATCCAAATTTAGAGATAAATTCTCTTACCGCTTCCAGAGTTTCTGCAAGGCTTTTCCACTGGACGCAGCTTGTCGAAAGCTCAGTGGCTTTAATCGATGTCCAATTCTATCGACAGACTTAAGCTTTAGAATGCCATTAATCTGACGGCGAAACTTGGCTGCAGTGCCAGTTCCGGTGACCATTTCTTAAATATTTGATGCAATTTGCCGAAAGAGCTCTCTGGGTTCTGACCTTAAACGGCCAAAGCATAAAATATATAAAAATAATATCGTAATTTTCAAAATACAGTACTAAAGTACGCAAAATGAATCTTTTTTAGGCCTTACTTAGCTGTGTTGAGTAGTCAATTCTTGCTCATATCGTTAGATGCCAATGCACAACAGGCTGCATCTTCTCCAAGTTCGACAAGTGATGTAGGTGCTATACCTAGAGGAAATACTCAATCTGAAGAACTCGAACACATCATTGTCACCGGCTATGTTATGGCCACGTGTTGGCGATAGTCCAGCACCAGTGACTTCACTTAATAACACCTATCTCCAACGGCGGGGCAACTACTGTGCAAAGCGTTCTCCAGTTATTACCTCAAAACGTTGGATCATTTACTCCAGCCGTCAATGCGGGTCTGAACCTTGTATTGGGCGCCTCTTCAGTGAACCTTCGTGGGCTGGGTGAAACAACACGCTAGTGCTCATTGATGGCCAACGGCAAGTTCCATTCCCTTTGGCGCAAAATGGGACATCCAATTTTGTAGACATTAATTTGGTATCCCTTCAGCCATCGACCGGATTGAAATCTTACGTGATGGAGCTAGCGTCACCTATGGGGCTGACGCAACTGCTGGTGTGGTCAATATCATCCTAAAGGATGAATATAATGGGACGAATCTGTGCACTCATTATGGTATAACACAGCGAGGAGACGGGGCAGAACATCGCGTTTCGTTAACTGGTGGGATTGCCTCAAAACTCTGGAATGATGGGTCGAAGTTCAGCATTATCAACACATTACTACGAGCTAGATCCCATCAAGTCGAGTGATCGCAGTTTTTCATTGAATGTTGACCACTCCTCTCGGGGTTATAACAACCTTGATTCATCTTCGGATAATCGACTTCAGGCGATAGATCTGAGCACGGAAAACTTCGTTTTGGAACGCCCAGGATTGAATGGCATTGGGGTGGAGCCGTCGGATTTGTTCAAGACTCACCCAATTCGATGATCCAATTCTACAGCTATGGACCTTATTCGAATCTCATTTCGAGAGAGCAACGAATTGGGAATTTCACGAAAATCAAGTTTGAACCGACAAATTTCTTGCGCTTTTATGACTCGTTTTTATATCAGTACCAGGAAGAAAATACCCAGGTCGCGCCAAGCCTTATTTCGAACAACGACGGTTTGATGGTGCCGTCCAACAATCCATATAACCCATATGGCCAGGATATTCCTATTTTCTATAGCGCACTAGATGCAGGTCCACGGCAACGAACCATTACGATCGATACGACGCGCAATGTTGTTGGTGTAATTATTCAACTTGCCGAACAATTGGTTTGTCGATGCTTCGTATCTGTATGCGGAGAGCGACCTGGAGAACAAAGGTCGTAATTTCCTATCGATATCCCGTTTGCAGGATGTACTTGACGGATCAACACCTGAGTTGGCCGGTCAATATTATAATCCATCTCGAGATAACAGCATTTACAGAGATGCAACCAATACAGCATTGATAAACTCTGCCAAGATGCCGATCCTTGAGCAAGGGCGGAGTTTGTTGGCCATCTGGAGTCTGAAGGCGGGTGGAAAACTATTCAGTTTGCTTGGTAGAGCGATGACATTGGGTCTTGGATTGGAATATCGAGACGACAAAATCATCCATCGCGCAGACATATATTCTCAAAATAACGATGTTACTGCTTCGCTACAGCCAGCAGTAATGGGCAGCGGTGGGTTCAGAGCGACTATTAATGAGCTAACCACACCGATTTTTGGGGATAAATGGTCGTTGCCAGGTGCTCGACTTTTCGAGGTGGTAGTGGCTCAAAGGTATGATGAATACAGTGATTTTGGGAGCGCTGCGAAACCGAAATTTTCGTTCCGGTACAAAC
>Ga0075362_10000419_pt1 | contig 12221 bp, 10 predicted proteins | sample EndMetdeltDD1762_FD_71397 | JGI IMG/M metagenome (GOLD analysis project Ga0075362, IMG submission 71397) | Populus endosphere microbial communities from Tennessee, USA - Endosphere MetaG P. deltoides DD176-2 | ecosystem: Host-associated > Plants > Roots > Endosphere | place: USA: Tennessee...
GTTTCTCTGGAGGTACTGGAGATTTATCAAGAAAACCAGTATAGAACGGCTCGACCAAATCACTGATGCTATTTTGCAAGCGTGCTATATTTTCGGTACGTATTGTATGCTGGCTCTCTGGGAGAAATGCATCTTCCCTGCTTTTACTGTAGGGCTCAAGCAGGCTTAGCGGCTTCTCAATTGCACCGGAGTTAGTAAAGAGCGTATCGTTTTCTGTTCGTCGACCAATATGTCGATCCGCCGTTTCTTCGGCACGTAACAGATAGGACCCTAGCTGGGGAGTTAACACTCCTTCCCTGCTCTGCGCCTCAAGTTCGGAATAAGGCATTTTTGTGTCGGTAACAATGGCATTGATGCTGAGGGCTGCTTCCATACCAAGAGCCCGGTCGAAAGACTGGTAGTCGTCATCGGTCAATAAACGCTCAGACATAAGATTTATATTATAAAATATAAATCTCTAACTAGTGGTAGCTTTCTACTTCTTTTTTGCGGTGCGGCGGGTGAACTTCTTGCGTGCTGGAGCTTCATCGATCAGCTTCTTACACTGCTCTTCAGTGAGGTCTTTGGGCTCAACATCTTTAGGGATCTTGGCATTCTTTTTGCCGTCGGTGATGTATGGACCATATGGACCATTAACGACTTTAATGCCACTTTCGAACTCTTTGATGTACTTGTTGGCATCTTTTTCTAGTTTAGCCTTGTAAAGCTCGCGTGCTTCGGCTTCTGTAATACTGAAAGGATCAAGTGGTTTAATAGATACGTAAGTCTTATCGACCTGCACATAAGGACCGAAGCGGCCGAGATTGGCTTTCATCTCTTTGCCATCTTCGGTCGTACCAACGACACGTGGAAGCTGGAACATGGTGAGTGCTTGTTCTAGGGTGACTTCCTCCAGCTTTACACCGGTAGGCAGCGGTGCGAAGGTCGGTTTTTCTTCGTCTTCGACAGAGCCGCGCTGCAGCATGGGGCCGTACTTGCCGTAGCGTGCGCTGACGGGCTTTTTGGTCTTGGGGTCAATACCGAGTTCGCGGGCCTGTGAAACCTCGGTACGAGAAACGCCGCCAGCAGCGGTTACGAGCGGCTGGAACTCTTTGTAGAACTCGCCGATCATCTTGTTCCATGTTTCTTTGCCCTCGGCGACGTGGTCGAATTCGGCCTCTACCTTAGCGGTAAAGTCGTAATCTACGACATTCGGGAAATACTTTACTAAGAAGTCAGTGGTTACTTCGGCAAGGTGTGTCGGGATAAGCTTGTTGCGGTCGGCACCGGTGATCTCGGTGGTGTCTTCTTCGGTGATGGCGCCGCTTAACAGATTAAGCGTCTGGATGGTGCGCTCTTTGCCCTCAAGATCGGACTTTTCGATGTAGTCACGGGCCTGGATGGTGGAAATAGTTGGTGCGTAGGTGCTCGGACGGCCAATGCCAAGCTCTTCTAATTTTTTAACCAACGCTGCTTCAGAGTAACGCGCTGGAGGACGCGTAAAGGTTTCGGTAGCGCTCATGGTAGAAAGTTTGAGCGTCTGGCCTTTATCTACGGCTGGTAGAAGCGTGTCGTCTTTGACACCGCCGTATACTTTCATGAAACCGTCAAATTTGAGGATTTCACCCTTGGCGATGAGTTTTTCTTCGCGGTTGGATAGCGCGATAGTTACTTCGGTCTTTTCGGTTTGTGCCGGTGACATCTGGCTAGCAAGAGCACGGGACCAAATAAGTTTGTAGAGCTTCTTTTGTTGCTCGTCGGCGCCTGCTGAGGTGTTGTTGAAGTCAGTTGGGCGAATGGCTTCGTGAGCTTCCTGGGCACTTTCGTTCTTCGTCTTATACTGGCGAACCTGGTGGTAGTTATCGCCGAATTCTTTTTTGATGTAGTCTTCGGCTGCACCGATTGCAAATCCGGATAGGATTGTGCTGTCGGTACGCATGTAGGTGATCCTACCTTCTTCGTACAGGCGCTGCGCTAAGGTCATGGTTTGTTTTACGCTAAAGCCAAGCTTACGTGATGCCTCCTGCTGCAACGTACTGGTAGTGAATGGTGCGCCAGGACTACGTGTGCTGGGCTTTTGAGCGATGTCAACAACGGTGTAGATAGATTCGGCGGCGGCTTGTAAGAAGGTGCGAGCGTCGTCCTTGGTTGGAAGCTTGGTGGCGAGTTCGGCTTTGAGCTCCTGGCCGTCGATATCAAAGATGGCTACAACCTTGAAACTGCTCTCGGGCTTGAATTCGCGGATTTCACGCTCACGCTCCACGATAATACGTACAGCAACAGATTGGACACGTCCGGCACTAAGGCCTGTGCGGATCTTCTTCCAAAGCACGGGAGAAAGTTCGTAGCCCACTAAACGGTCGAGCACACGACGGGCTTGCTGTGCGTCCACTAACTTAAGGTCAACGACGCGCGGATGCTTGATAGCCTCAGTGATCGCTGGTTTGGTGATTTCGTGGAATACAATGCGCTTGGTCTTTGTCGGGTCGAGCTTGAGCGCCTGGGTCAAATGCCAGGCAATCGCCTCCCCTTCGCGGTCTTCATCGCTTGCGAGCCAAACGTCATCAGCTTCTTTGGCGGCCTTGCGAAGCTCAGCGACGACTTTCTTTTTGTCGGCGTTAATCTCATAGGTAGGTGCAAAACCGTTCTCGATATCAATGTTGATCCCCTTCTTCGGCAAATCACGGATATGACCGAAACTGCTCTTCACCGTAAAATCACCACCGAGATACTTCTCGATGGTCTTGGCCTTTGCGGGGCTCTCTACAATAACTAAATTTATGCTTTTATTTGTGCTCATGCTTATCCAACTAGCTTATATGCAATCCACTATATTATGCAAATCTTTAAGTAGAATGCAAACTATTTAATATAAATTGTATAGCAACAGGGCAACAAAAAACCACTGACTTGGTGGTTATACTGTTTGGGGAGTCGCGGGAGGACGATGTCGGCTTTAGATCAATTTAACAAAGACGCCATTGGTTGTTCCCTGTGTTTTCGACGATGCCTTTTATTTCTAGCATTGTCAGCGCTTGATTAAAGTGCTGAATAGAGACACCGGAGCGCACCTGAAGTACGCTCGCATCAGTTATGCTATCGAGAAGACCGTTTAGGATCGCCTGCTCGACCGGATCGCTGCTTGTGGGTATGGTGCGTTTCTGTCCGGTTATGCCAAGGAAGGTCAAGACGTCTTGCGCTGAAGTGAGCGGCTGTGCACCGGCCTTAATGAGACTATTTGTACCTTCTGACGCAGGACTGGTGATATTGCCAGGCACGGCAAATACCTCTCTTCCCTGATCCAACGCGAAATCGGCCGTATGCAGCGTACCGCTTTTTGCTGCCGCTTCGGTAACTACCAGCGCATCGGCAAATCCGGAAACAATGCGATTACGCTCTACGAAGTTCCATTTAAACGGTGTAGACCCTGTTCCATATTCGGTAATGAGCGCCCCTCCCTGCTCTACAATTGTATGAGCTAATTGTGTGTGACGTACGGGATAAATAGCATCAAGCGACGTTGGGAGTATTGCAACAGTAATGCCCCCGACATCAAGTGCGGCCTGATGTGCAATAGTATCAACGCCGTATGCAAGGCCACTTACCACGACAACACCTGCACGTGCCAGCTCGGCTGCGACCTGTTTGGTGACAGCGGTGCCATAAGGTGTCACCTTCCTGCTTCCCACAATAGCTACCTTTGGCCGGCTTAGGATGTTTCCCCAGTAGGTGCATGCCACGTGCAACTGTTTGGGTGGTTGACTAATGGTTAGAAGTGACTCTGGAAAGAGCGTATCGTTTGATTTTAGTACTGTCGTCACCGTAGAGATCCTTTATTTGAACGTCGGCATTGTCACACTGCTTGGGTCAAAATAACAGCATATTTTTCTTTTGCTCCTATAAAAATTACGATACTATACTTTGTATGAGCAAATTTGCTATGCTATATGGCATGTCTATCTGTTAAGAGCGTATGTAAACCGCTTATGCTAATAGAAAAGCTAATTGTAAAATAGTCAAAAACATGTGAAAGTATTGACATAAGTCAACATATTTGCTAATATTACAACTTGTAAGCGTTAGTACAACGATTACGCACCTTATATCCCCCATTTTTCTAACAAATTGTTAGATTGCTCTACAGCGTGCCATATGCGAAAAGTTGTTACCCTCCACTTTAGTAGTCGGCGCTAGTCTAAAAATCAGACTGATACGCGCTATAGAGCAAACTAACCCCTTTAACTCCCCACAGCAGCCTTGGTTGTTGCGGGGTCCTGGAAACTTGTTTCCGGCCCAATGTCAAAGTGAGTCCCATAAAGATAGTCCCTAGCGACTGGCACACCACATTATGATTTATAGTGCGTGATGCTTCACTGGGTGGGTTGAAGGGTTGTTAGGGGAGATTGCCAGGTTCGCCCGGTGATGTCCCCATAAAAAGGCCTACAAGCGGTGCCCACCCCCTCTTGTAGGCCTTTTTATGTGTCTACAGATCAAAATGTCCTGATTTTCTCTGGGCATTTTTTGTGCCACAGATGCTCCTCCTTCCTAGAAATCTTTACTTTTTGTCTATTTTGTAGTATAATATATTAAATGTGTGGGTAACTACCCTTACGCCAATCGTAACTGTTCTGAAGACCAGAATAGACACTGTCCCTTCCATCATCTCAGACTTAAGGAAGTGATCTGTATGCGTATTCGCATTCGTCACATCGCCGTCGCGATCGTCACCACATTCGGTATCGCTATTGCTGGCACTGGCTGCTCGTCTTCTGGCGACCAGTCCAACGTCGGCTCCAGCGAGTCCACGCAGTCCTCGATCGAGGAGCTGCCCACCGACGAGACCTTCGAGCCCGAGGCATCCCTCGTGCCCGACCCGACCCTCGAAGCCGAATCGGCTGAGCCCACTCAGGAGACTGAGTCCATGCCCACGCCCGATGTCGACTCCGACGTCGCACGCGCCGCGAACCTGGTCCCCTGTGAGACAGCGCTGGACATCGACGTCATCAACGCCACCGTCCGCGGGATCTCACGGGTCGCCTTGGACAGGGTCATCGTCAACAAGCCGAACTCGTCCTTCATTAAGTACGGCGAGACCTGTCGTTACATCCTGTCTGGTACGGGCAGTTATGTGGCTTTCGTCACCTCTGAACTCCTGACCGACAAGGGCAAGGACCACTATCGACGTGTTTGTGCCAACGGTGACGAGAAGTTCAAGTACCTCACCGTCAATCCCATCCTCTATCAGTACTACGGCAACATCCAGGATGGCTGCACGTTCGCACCCAAGCGCACCGCCCCCAAAGGCATGCTTCCCGGCTTCGTGCTGCGAGATGGTAACTGCATGGTCACGGTCCGCTTGAGCGGGTTCGACAAGGTCGCCAACGACGGCGAAGAGGTCATCCGCACGGTCAAGCTCGATCCCGCGTCCTGAGAAGGTGGAAATCCAAGCGTAACTGCATAGCGCAGTAACCTTTGGTCCTGGGGTGGCGAGATATTGTGCTGAGCAACCGCTCACACCATTACATCTGTAATGCTCTCGTCACCCTTCTTCACCCTATGTTTTTTTAAAGCCCCGAAATATCGGGGCTTTTTGTTACACAATAAATGAGCGTGTTTCAGCGAATAGCTCGCCCCCGTACACAAACTCCGAAAGAACAGCGTCTGTTTCTTTGAGGAGACTTTCCATTTCGGCTTCTTGCTCTTTGGAAAACCTCGAAAGTACAAAATCAGCACTATCCTGCTGGGCATGCACTTTTGGCCCAATGCCAACGCGCAAGCGGCCATAGCCTTCGCCAAGATGTTGGGTAAGAGATTTGACCCCATTGTGTCCTGCGGCTGAACCGCCGATGCGGGTGCGAATCTGCCCAAACTGTATATCAAGTTCATCGTAGACGGCAACGATTTTCTCGAGTGGTATTTTATAAAATGCCGCTGTAGCCTGTGCTGCTTCGCCGCTGAGATTCATGAACGTCGTCGGCTTAATGAGAATTACGCGCGTATCGCCGATCATGTGGCTTGTCAGGTGGCACTTGAGGTCTTTTTTCTCGATCCAACCGGGAAAATCATTCGTTTTTGCAAAATGATCAATTGCCGCGAAACCGATGTTATGCCGCGTGTTGTCATACTCTTTGCCGATATTGCCGAGCCCAACGATGAGAACGGTCTTGTTTTGACCAAGTGTATAAAACTGAATACTGTCGCTGGCCTGCGGCCGTTTCTGGAATAATGCCATGCTTACCTTTCCTTCTTCTCTCCTATTATATGGGACTTGCCTGCCGGGTCAAATACTCCTATAATAATCGACCACATAACAAAGGATTAGACATGCCCTACGAGAAAATTCAAGCGGCATTCGATACTCGCGATTGCAGCATAATTACACCGGAGTCGCCAGATGAACTTGCTGAGGTACTAGAGGCTCACAGCATTGATTACACAACATGGGGCCGGGGTGCCACCAAAACGCTCGAGCAACTTTTTGCAGAGGTAAAAGGCCATGAAAGCCGACTTGTTGAATCCAAGGACACGTCTGTTTTGGGCCGCATAGTGCGTGTTGCTGGTGTTGATATCACTGCAAATATTGGCGGAACGCGCCTTCATTTGTACGAGAAAGAACAAGTATTTCATCATGATGGAAGCACGCGGCAGCGGGACTTGCCGACATCAATTTCTGAGAAAATCGCCGGCGACGAATTGCCTGAAGAGGCCGCTATTCGTGGAATGTGGGAAGAGTTGGGCGTGGCCTATGACGGATTGCTGACACATATAGTCGACCGATTGGCTATTTGCGAATCATCGAGCAGCTATCCGGGCCTGCTTAGCGTGTATCGTACACACACTTTTGCAGCGCAGCTCTCGCGCCAAGAGTACCGTAAGGAGTATACAGAAGTTCAGCCAGACAAAACTACGTATTTTAGTTGGCGTCCGCTCGATAGTTTGCACGAATAACAATAAAATAGTATAGTATGTTTCATGCAGCACTGATGTAGTGTTTCTTCGGACTGTCTCTACGACAGGCACGCACCACCTACTGCAACAGAGAGGAATTTCTCGTGCTACAACGCCTTGCGAGAGGGACGTGTTGTGTCATCGGCGTAAGTGGCCTGGCCTTCGCGGCTGTCGCGATCGCTCCGTTGATTACCGACAAGGCAACACCTCTGGACAACTCCACGCACGCCCTTCGGACTGCCGGCGACACACTCAACAGACACGGCCTTGACCCGAAGCTGGTAATCAGCGACGAACAGGCCAGTGTGCTGAGCGGGGACTCCGTCAGGTACTTTGACCGCGTTGACTGTACGTCTCCGGCCAATCCTGGCGTGGATGGCTATTACTACCGTACGCGGTCGTGTGGCTACTTCAACGGCAAAAGCGCCGAGGAAGCCACGCAGATGGACGAGCAGACACTGCGGGTCAACACCTTCGTCGAACCCGTCATCGGGCAGACCAGGGCCTATAACGAGCGTCTGGGAACCAGCCAGCTCTCCAGCCTCTCCTATGAGAAGGGACGTTCGGTTTTCGGACAGACCCACACTCCGCTCAACGTCAACGAAATTCCGGAGCTCAAGGGCGCCACGAAGGCATTCGCAGACATGGGCCGCGGGCTCAAGAATCCCAGCGGGATCACGCTCAATTACGGTGACGTGACCATCCAGGTCTGGATGCAGAACGCCGATCTTGAACTTCTGCTGATGGCCGCCAAGACTGTCACCAACAACCTCAAGTAGCCCAGTAGGTGGAGTTGCTTGCCTGTTTTCTTAAACAGGTTTTGCATCTGCAGAAGCGAGGAATGATTGAACCATGCGGTTCTCTCTTTTATTCCTCGCTTCTGCCTTCACTATAGAGTCAAAAAAACTCCGATTTCTCGGAGTTTTTGTTTTATTTTTTAGGTGAGCCCTTGGATTTGCGGGCGAGCTTATTCTCGAGAGCTCGCTGAACCATTTCCATGCTCTTGCGCGGTTTGTTCTTGCGCGCTTCTTTGGTGGGACTGTTGCCGTGTTTGTGCGACTCGTGCTTTTCGATAAACCACAGCTGAATGGCGCTGCCTTCGAAGTTGTATCGTTCGCGCAGGTTACGCTCAAGGTAGCGCTTGTAGCTCCAGTGCAGGAACTTGGTGTGAGAGCCGAAGACCTTAAAGGCCGGGATCGGGTTGTCGTCTTCCTGGACCATGTAGTTAAGCTTTGGAGCGCGGCCCTTGAGACCGGCTGGCGGGTGCTTGTCGACTACTTCGCGAAGCCAGCGGTTAAGCTCTGGCGTCTTGATCCGCGTCCCGCGGCGTTCGTCGATTTCGAGTGATAGATCAAAAAGTTTGGTAACGTTTTGGCCGGTAATAGAGCTGGTAAAGATCAGCGGCGCCCATGGCACAAAGTCGTAGGTGTGGGCGATCTGTGGTGCAATATTGTCGCGGGTGTAGGCGTCTTTTCCCTCGACGGCGTCCCACTTACTGACCACGAGCACTAGGCCCTTGCCCGCCTCTTTTACCATGCCGGCAATCTTCTGGTCGAGCTGTACGTTGAGTTCGTTAGCATCCATAAGCATGAAACAGATATCTGCCTGCTCGATAGCGGCAAGCGAGCGAATAACGCTAAAGTGTTCGATGCCGGTACCAATCTTGCCCGCCCGACGAATACCAGCGGTATCCATGAGCTCGATTTCACGACCTTCGTACTTAATGACGGCGCGGTTGATATCGCGGGTAGTACCAGCACGGTCGGCAACAATAGCCTGCTGCTTTTTGGCAAGACTGTTAAAGAGCTGAGACTTGCCTACGTTTGGACGGCCCACGAGAGCGATGCGCAGACGGTTATCGGCTTCTTCTACTTTAGCTTTGGGAATGTACTCGATAAGCGTATCGAGGAGGTCGCTCAAGCCCTGGCTGTGTGTCGTACTGGTATGAATGATCGGCTTAATACCGAGACGTTCAAAACCGCTGAGATCGGCCTTGCGAGCAGTGTCGATCTTGTTGACGATTAGAAAGACGGGTTTTTTGCTTTTAAGCGCCATTTTGGCGACGCGCCGGTCTTCTTCGGTGACGGCAATGTTAGCTTCAACAACGACCCAGATAACGTCAGCGCTGTCGGCAGCCTGTAGGATCTGTTCCTGAATGGTAAACTCGAAGTCATCCTCGGCGTCTTTAATACCGGCGGTATCGACCATCCAGAAGTCTTGGTCGTTCCAGCGGCCTTTTGCCATGATGCTATCGCGTGTTGTGCCAGCTTCGCGTGCAACAATAGCCTCGCGCCGTTTAAGAATGGCGTTAAAAAGGCTTGATTTGCCTACGTTTGCGCGGCCAACGATAGCCACAATCGGTAATTTTTTTGTACTCATGTTGCCCTGATTATAGCACGTAACAGATACAAAAGGAAGTCATAATATTGACTTTTCTACACTATGATGATAGAATTTTTTTGCTTCGTAGACCCCTACAGAAGTAGCCCTTTTATACCACGTCGTTAGACGTGCCGACAGTACGATCGAGTAAGTAAGGAACAACGTGCCCGACTCCTTCATCCAGTCCTACTTTGGTCCGAGCGACAGCTGGTCTCAGCTTGTTGTGCTCCCCGAAGGAAATGGTCTGGTCCTGAACCACCCCAAGGTTCAGTGGAACACGGCTGACATCGATAAGATCAGTACCTTGCTCCCGTCTGCAGGTAGCCTGATCACCCGCATTGACCGGCCGTTCTCTGAACTTGCCGACATGCCGGGCAGCGATGCTTGGTCGCAGCACGACCGCGTAGGCACCGTCATCATTCACGGCGCATTCAACCCCGATGCGTGCAATGACTTTGACGTGTGCAGCGCACTGTTCACCCCTGATACAACAAAGACTCACAAAGTCATTCAGTCTGTCACGGGTGTCACGGTGCATGTCCTCAGCGAAGACTTCTTCGCGAGCTTCTGTCCGAACTACCTCGTATCACCGCAAGCTTTGAACCTCGCGTTCAACCACGCGCTCGTCGGCATCACCGCCTTACAGCTTTCCGATCTGCGAATCCCCTACGAGGAGCAGTTCGCTCGCGGCGTTACCACGTCCCACTACTATGATCTGGTCTGTGTGCGTGCAGAACCGTACTTGTCATCCCTGACCTGCACGGCGTATCGTACGCGCTACCCCACCCCGATTTCCTAAGGCACCACTGATCGACGCAAAAGGGCTCCGGTGGAGAGAAGATGTGCGCCATGCGGCGAACAACACACATCTCTCTTCATCGGTAACCTTTCTAAGTGAACACGCAAGAGTTCAATTTTTTGGTTTCTTGTGCCTTCATTCAGAGTAAAAGTGTATAGGTTATTTGCGCTCATCCGTAAAGTAGCTATAATATGTATAGATATGAGTGACCTTCAGCCCGAAAACTTCCCCCATGCATCAGGGCACATGGACGAATTTGTGATCGATCCTGCCGATATGATCCCGCTTATCGAGGAGCGCACAACCCGGATCAAGCAGTTTTTCAGTACAGAATTTGGTGCCTATTCTGTTCTCCAGCATGTTACGGAAGCTCAAGAAAAAATGGACGGAAAACCTCTGGTTCATGATAACAGCAGCGGCTTGTGGCGCCAGTATCCCGCTATCGACTACAATCCTGATTATGCAGATTCAAGCCGGCGACGGTTCTTGAATGTTACACTCCACACCAGCAATTTGGGCACGTACCCTATTCTCGCTGTCCGTGCTGAACTTAATGCAAATCCTGTTGAATATTATGATCGTCGAGAGCTACTTATAGCTCGCTTTGCGCTTAAGGGGCAATTCTTAAAGATCAACGACAACGATGTAGTACCTATGTTCCACACACTTATGGGTCCCCCGTCTGAGGAGAGTAAGGCTATGATAAAGCGCCAACAAAGGTACGCACAATGGGCGGCGGTCGCTGCATACGCTACCGGTATCTCAATTGTTAAGCGGTCGCCGCCTTTTACTCTTCCAAATTCTTCCTGTGATAACTAAGGGCATCTTCCTTAGTTGGTTACAACGGTGGATGCACCTGATGCCAAGTCAGGTGGTAAAAGATATGGGCCAAACTGGGTACGATGCAAAGCGGTAACGGTGTAGCCGATGCTTGCAAAAGTACGCCGAATCTGTCGATTTCGTCCCTCGGTGAGCACTACCCGCCACTTCTTGTCGTTGCCTTCGAACATTCGTTCTAGGTGCATTTTACTGGGGCCATCCTCGAGCTGTATGCCGAATTCAGAAATCATTTGACGATGAAGCGGCGAAAGGTCCGTATCTAGCGTTACTTCGTATACTTTTTGTTTGCCATACCGAGGGTGTGTCAGCTCTTCTGTCCGCGCGCCATCATTTGTAAGTAGCAGTAAGCCTGACGAATCTTTATCGAGTCGTCCGACAGGATTTAAGTGGTGCAATTCGAAGGGTAGAAGGTCATACACCGTCTTGCTTCCCTGTCCGTCACGACTGACAACGTAACCTCGTGGTTTGTTGAGCAGAATAGTTTTGGGCGGTTGAGCGTTGGGCACTGGCTTGCCGTCTAGGCTGACCGCGTCGTCTGCCTGTACCATCGTGCCATTTTCGGCTATGACACCGTTGACGCGTACCCGATGCTCGCTGATAGCGGTATCGGCTGCACGACGAGAAAGTTCCGTGCGTTGTGCAATGAGCTTATTGAGTCGTAGGGGTTCAGAGGTATTCATTAGCTATCTATTATAGCAGCTACGGAACACGCTATAGCGCGATATTATTTGGATCGTCAGCGCTAGGGCCAGCGTTGGACGTACCATTAGGTGAGATCACGTGCCCTGGTTGGTGCGGAGCAACAAAACCAGGGTGTAAGGGTTCGGTACTTTCGTGTTCTGCGGCCGAGATACCTTCTTTGGCAAGCAGCTCATTGAGGTCGGGTTTGTTGGTAATCGGTTCAACGGGAGGTTGAATGATTTTTTTGTGAGCAATGCTTACGTCATCGGCAATGCCGGTTTCTTCCGTTGCGTCGTCGGTAGGCGGTGCAACTTGCGGCGTGGATGCTGTTGTAGGTTGAATAGTTTCTGGAGCGGGCGGTGTGGTTTCCGTTTGGGGTGCTGCGGGTGTTACAGGTTGTGACGACAAAGATGGACTGGATTTTTCCCCGATTTGTTTACTCGGAACTGCTGAGTCGGGAGCTATGACGCTTGGCTCTGCACTCGTGTCGTCGGTAGTAGTGTCGGGAGATGTCTCCGCTTCGGAAATGTTTTGCTGGTTGATGAAACTGTCGATTTGTTTTTGCATAAGAGCTTGTTCGTCTGCGGTAGAT
>Ga0075362_10000420_pt1 | contig 12200 bp, 15 predicted proteins | sample EndMetdeltDD1762_FD_71397 | JGI IMG/M metagenome (GOLD analysis project Ga0075362, IMG submission 71397) | Populus endosphere microbial communities from Tennessee, USA - Endosphere MetaG P. deltoides DD176-2 | ecosystem: Host-associated > Plants > Roots > Endosphere | place: USA: Tennessee...
AGCTCGGACTGAGCGGGTCAGCTGGTCAATTGCCTGCTGCTGATCTCCACGCGGTTGATATTGAGAGGATAATTCAAACTGCATGATGGACTCCCGATCTTGTCTACCACGATGCCGTTAATCCATTGCCATGCAAATTGCAGGTCTCTTCCCGATCAATGAGGTGATCCACAAAAGTGTGCCGGTGATGGCTGCGGTAATCAACTGATTATTCTTCTCTCACCACCGGATTACTCAGGACCCCGATCTTTTCGATCTGGACTTCGATCATGTCTCCGGGAGCGAGAAAGCGTGGCGGTTTCATCGCCATGCCAACTCCTCCAGGCGTGCCGGTCAGAATGATCGTGCCTGGAAAAATCGTGGTGCTACCGCTCAGGAATTCAATCAGGGTAGAAACATCGAAAATCATATCGCCGGTGTTTGAGTCCTGGCGGGTTTCGCCGTTCACACGAGTTAAAATATTTAAAGTGTTCGGATCCGGGATTTCATCCTTGGTCACAATTGCAGGACCGAGAGGAGCGAATGTGTCGAAGCTTTTGCCGCGACAGAACTGGCCCCCGCCGAATTTCTTTTGCCAATCTCGTGCACTGACGTCGTTTGCGGCGGTATAGCCGAAAACATAATCTAAGGCATTTTCCTTTCGGACATTCTTGCATTCCCTCCCGATGACGACCGCAAGTTCGCCTTCATAATCGACCTCATTACTCCGCAGCTTTGTCGGGAGCACGACCGGACAACCTGGATTCTGCAGACTGTTCGGACTCTTGATGAACAAGAGTGGCTGCGTCGGGAGCTGAGAACCCTGTTCTTCCGCGTGTTTGCGGTAATTCAACCCGATGCAGAGCATAACGCGAGGGTCAATTGGTGCGAGCAGTTTCACCATCGCAGCTTCACGATCCGTCACCTCGAACGAACAGAACAAATCGCCACGGATATCAAAACAATGCCCATCGGGTTGTTCTAAGGCGCATCGGATATCACCCGTTTGCGTAAGATAGCGAATGATCCGCATTAGAGCGCCAGCGAGTCTAAGGTTGGACACTCAAAGTTATCCGACCTGAGTTTCAGCCGGCTCGCACTCAGCTACTTCTTCTTTTTTATTCCGCTGGGCTATCGCCTCGGAAACCATTTCTGATGAAGCGACTGGAGCCGTTTCGGAAGATTCTGATGCCATGGTTTCTTTAGCTGTTTCGGGTTCGACTGACACATCGGACGATTCCTCAGAAACCTCACTGACCGGTTCCGTTGATTCCGGAGTGTAGGCCGAATCATGAGCCTTAGACTTGGTTGTCTCCTCAGCATCTTCCTTTGCAGATTCGATCGGTTTCGGCGGCAAAGGAAGGTCCAGACTACCATTGGAGAACTCGATAACATGGCCGGCTTTTGCGAGCCAAATCAGATCGCTGGCTAACACCGTTTTTGCCTGTTGATATTCCGGACTTGTCTCATCCTTTCCCGAGGTCTCCAGTAGCTTACTCAGAACCTTCTCAGCCAACTGTTTACGCGAGATTTTCGGAAACGACCTGATCGTCGAGAGAATCGCGGATAGGTTTGTAGAAACAGAGGAATGGCTTAGGTTGAACAGTTGTGGGCGGACTGTGGAGATGTAGAGAACCCGCTTCTTGTGCTTGAATACCTGGAGTCCGGCGTGATTTAACCCCTGTCGCAACACACCTGCAATTTGTGCTGGAAAACGATTTTCTCGATCCCGGGCTTTGCAAATTGCGGCGATGATTCCCCGGTCAGGCAGCTGCCGCGCCGTCTCTCCCGAAAATTCTGTTGCAAGACAAGGCTTAATGAGCCCCGGTAGATAATGGGTCCGAAAATGCTGCTCAACCGCAGCAATATTTTCAAATGCTATAGGATTTTCTTGATCTTTTGTCTGAAAAGTGACCACTTTCCTAGCTTTCTCTTTCCATTGCTCAACGATTGCCGGATCACTCGAGATCTCAATCGTCTGTCGGTAATCTTTGAAGCTCATGCGTCGGCTAAATCTCTGTTCGTACAAACTTCGAATGACCGATTGGAAAGCGTGGTGATTCGTCGGACCCAGCAATCTTCCCGAGAGAGTGCATCGAGCAACCGAGCTGAAATTTCCTTTGATCGGCTCTTTCTCAACAATCTGAGTCTCGTAAAACTCATCCTTCTTTGCCATAAAAGCAATTTGATCAAGCACAAGAAGGTCCATTGCGATCGGCCCGGCGTCGCCGAACTGGTAAATAAGAGTCTGGTTGTCGAGAGATCGAACCCGGATTCTATGCCGTTCCGGACGCTCAAGGAACATGTGAGCAAGTCCAAACAAAGGATACGCGACATGACCTTGCTTGATCTGTTGAATAATCTTGGAAAAAGCTCGTTCTTCCGGCAGGAAATCGATCTGCACCGGTGCCGGCTCGACTTCCGGACGAAGTGGGACCTCTTCCCGTCTCTGAAAATGTGAGCGATCCCCGCGGAAATCGCGATTACCAGCGTTGTCTCTTTGATGTTGTTTGCCGGAACGACGGTCGTTTTGATTCGGGCGCCGCCAGTTGTTGGGTTGGCCCAGGTGCCTCGGTCGGTTGTCCCGACGATTCCCCTGGCCACGGCCATAACGGTCCTGAGATTGGTCGCCCTCGTAATCCGCATAGCGATTACCAGGTTCCGATTCCTTCAGCCAATCGGGCGTTAAACGAAGATCGATAGAGGACAGAGGATCTGTCATGGTTACGTGACAAATAATATTTTTAAATCTAGAAGTAAAACGTTAGCCACACTAAATATGCAAAATAAATGTGGAAGCGGTTATGGAAGCAAGGAAGCAATTATCTAGATTGGTCTTTCCATGGTAGAGGTCAACACTAAAAACGGTGACTGGTGATTAGAACGAATAAGAGATTGATTGTGACAAGCTTAAGGCTTGAAGCCAAGATCTTTCTACAAGAAGCAATTTTCAAAAATAGCAAGCTTTGGTGTTGAGTCTCGCCAGAAGGACTCTTCAGGGGAAACAATTGTGTGACTATCTGCTTTGTAGCGAAATTGTAACAATCAGGGTTATCTCATGGCCCCGTTAGCCATGTTCCCCGCACGGCGCACGAGCCTTTTATGGAAAGGATTTATAGGGATTTTCCTGAACGTCGTCCTCCATGCGTTACCAACGCATGTTCTTTGGAAGGACTGGTGTGGTCGATTAGAACTCGCAGAGGATCACGGCGCTGCTTATGGGAGGTGTTGGGCCGTTGGGACTCCAGGTTTCAGATTTTGACGAAAGAACGGCGGTTTCAGGAAAAAATAGTTGCTATTTAACGCAATTAATTTAGTTGCCATCATCAGGCTTCGTCATTAAGCGTAGCCACGTCTTAACCATAACTGAGAAGAAACGCGATTTATATATGTCAGAGAAATCCATCGAAGAAAAAGTGAAGGAGATCATTGTCGAACAGCTTGGCGTGAATCCTGAGCAAGTTATTCCTAGCGCTTCTTTCGCTAAGGATCTCGGCGCTGACTCGCTTGATACGGTAGAACTTGTTATGAACTTCGAGGAAGAGTTTTCAGTCGAAGTTCCTGACGAAGACGTTGAAGAGCTGCTGACTGTCGGCGACGTAATCCGGTATATCGAAGAGCGCGCCAAGTAGACACACGCCAGAACAGGTGAAGTGTTCAATGCTCTGCCTTGCCCAATCAAGGATAGGTGAGGCTTCGCATCTCCAAGACACGGTATTTTGTACCCATTTGTTTTAGGCTCGTCTGCTGTCCCCGAAATAAGTGGTACAATGCCGCCAGTTGTCTTGTGATTCATTTTGATTGCAACATTGTGTCACTTTATTTTTGAGATACCTTAGACTGGACACGCGCATGGAATGTTCGAATCACGTATACTTTGGCAGGTTCAGAATCTGGCTGCAAGCTGGCAGTTGAGCCAGAGCCAAAACGGAATAAATTTCCCTCTTTTATCCTATTTTATGTATTCGGAAGACGATTTTCAGTACGCTGTCGGAAACACCCGGGTTATTGTGTCGCCGAAACGCCGGATCGATACATTTGGGGCCACGAGCTTTCATTTTTATCTTGTCAGCGAATTGATGGATAGTGTGAACGAGGTCCGGGTGCGAAACGGAAGCATCCAGGCGGACCGTCCCCAAATTTTGACTCCCGAAAATGTTGCCAAGTTGTCTCTTGAGGGCTTCGGGGAGCAAGCGTGTAAATTCGTTGAAATGCTCCAAATGCGGAACTCGGCAATGTTGAAATACGGTTTCCAGATCCGAAAGAATGATCTATCAGAAAGTCTGGTTCACGACCCAGTGAATGCGGTTCTGGAGCGGGTAAAATCCCAGGTATCTGTGGGTGATCTCAGCTCAAGCGTTGTAATCCATGGTGTGGACGAGGCTTGGGAAATCTGTTTGCTCAAATTTACCGTGGAGATGATCCAACAGTCGGCGGATGGCAATCTCCGGGATTTCCGACAGAAAGGATTGCTGTAAGGCATCGTCTCCTTTGTGAGAGCATACCGTCTCAATGGCTTGGATGCTGCACTGACACGACAATGGGTGCCGTTCGGAGTGCGGTCCCTGCACGCAGCTGAATCGGTTGTATAGATAAATGTCTGGCATTTCACCGAATGAAAAATTTAAGTAAGGGTTTCATTCTTTTGGGGCTGGCAGTGACTGTTTTCGGTGGTGGTGGACTAGCTACTTATCTTCTGTTTGTCAAAAAGCCGGATACCCATCACTCTGTTTCCAGCCAGCTGGTTGTGACTCCAGCACTAGACCAAGGAATTTCGATGTTGAGACATGCCAACCAGCAACTGGCGAAGGGCGAAAAATCGAATGCTCAACAGACTTTGATTTCATTAATCCAGAATTTCCCTGGCTCCAGCAAGAGTGAAGAAGCAAAACGGCTACTGGGAAATATAAACATCCAGGCCTTTTTTTCGCTGGAATTTGGTTTTGACAGAATGGAGTACACCGTCAGTCGCGGCGATTCGATCGCCAAGATCGCCAGCAAAACCAAGGCTTCGCCAGAACTGATCTTCAAAACGAATGAACTCAACAGCCTGGCCATCCACATTGGCCAGAAACTTATTATTCCGATGGGCCGATTCAGCTTCTTTATTGACTTGAAACATCAGGATGTGACGCTTCTCAATAACGGAACATTTTTTCGGTGGTGCAAACCCGAGGAGTTCAAACTGACGCCGAAGGCTGTTGCCGGTTACTTCAAGGTATACGAGAAGATTGCATGGGCTGCCGGGAGACGTGTAGCGTTCGGTGATAAGAATTATTTCGGAAGTAGTCGATGGATTATCTTAAACCAGAGCGATGTGATGCTGTTTTCTGAGACCAATCCTCAAAACCCCAATATCCAAAAGCCGAATTTTGGAATTATGCTTGCAGCGTCTGATATGGAAGAAATTTTCACTCTGATCACCAAAGACACATCAGTGATTATCCAATGAGAAGAAAGGTATTGCCCCTCGAATTTGAAAAGTCAATCATCGAGTGGGAAAGGCAACTTGCGGAGTTGAAGAAGCACTCGAAATCTCAATTGATCGATCTGGATCATGAGGTTCAGGCAATGGAAGAAAAGATTGAAGAGACGCGCCGACAGATCTACAGCAATTTGACCGCATGGCAAAAGGTCCAGATTGCCCGACACTCGGCTCGTCCGTTTGCTCTTGATTATCTGAGCTTGGCATTTTCGGAATTCGTTGAACTTCATGGTGACCGGTTGTTCAGTGACGACCAAGCAATGCCCGGCGGCTTTGCGCAGATCGGCGACTTCCGGTGTGTTGTTGTTTCTCATCAGAAGGGAAGAGATACCAAAGAAAACATCCGGCGAAACTTCGGCAGTGCGCACCCGGAAGGGTACCGGAAAGCCCTTCGTCTGATGCGTCTTGCTGAAAGATTTCATCTGCCGGTGATCACTTTAATTGATACGCCGGGGGCTTATCCTGGCGTCGGTGCGGAAGAACGACATATTTCTGAATCGATCGCCGTTAACCTTCGCGAGATGATGTTGCTGCGGACTCCGATCATAGCTGCAGTGATTGGCGAAGGGGGGTCCGGGGGCGCACTTGGGATCGGTATTGCGGATCGTGTGCTAATGCTCGAGAACGCCTACTATTCAGTCATCAGTCCGGAAGGATGTGCGGCGATCCTTTGGAAACATCGAAGCCACGCTCCGGAGGCTGCTGAAGCGTTGAAGCTGAGCGCTCCGCATCTCAAAGAGTTGAAACTGATCGACGAAGTTGTCCCTGAGCCACTGGGGGGAGCTCACTATGACCATGAACTAGCCGCAGAGAACCTCAAATATGCCATGCTAGTTTCACTCAACGAATTGGTAAAAAAACCAATCGATCTGCTCCTAAACGAGCGATACGAGAAATTCCGGAAGATGGGCCGGGTCCTAGAGCTAGAAAGGGTAGAGCCACATCTCCCGCCTGGTCGATTGAATTCCTGAATTATTGAGTCAGTTACCGGGACGGATTGATTTCAATTCTGCGAGGTAAGTTCGCGTGGCTTTAATGATTTCTCCGGCGACGTCGACGGCAGGTTGGACATGCCTCGGCAGGAACCAAGGAGAAAACCCAACCAGGTCATGAAATACCATGATTTGGCCGTCACACTCTTTGCCAGATGCAATCCCTATGGTTGGGATGGAGATTGTCCGGGAAATTTCACCGGCAACTGCGGGCGTCACCAATTCCAGGACAACGCCGAATCCACCTGCGGTTTCAATTGCCTTCGCTTCATGCAGTAAAAATTCTTTCTGTTCCTCGGTCTTTCCTTTGATTTTGTAGCCACCCTCCTCGTAGACATGCTGGGGTAGCATCCCAATGTGCCCCAATAACGGAATTCCGGCGCTTTTGATGGCCTTAATCTGGTCAAAACAGGCCTGACCTCCCTCCAACTTCACAGCGTCAGCACCAGCTTCAATGAGCCGCTTGGAATTGGCAACCGCGATTTTGGGAGTTGGATAGCTCCCGATTGGTAGATCAGCAACAAGCAACGCGGAGGTTATACCGCGCGCCACGGCCCGCGTGTGGTGAATGATATCCTCGAGCGTCACCTGAGTGGTATCCGGATAGCCAAGGACTGTCATTCCGAGCGAATCTCCGACCAGGATTAGATCGATCCCGGCCTCGTCTAAAAGCCGGCTGGTCGGATAATCGTAAGCGGTGAGGGCGGCGATCGGGCGATCGCTTCCTTTTCGGTTTTGCAGAGTTTCTAGAGTGTTCTTACTCATGTTCGCCCAATCGTTTGTCAATCTTTGTCACAGTGCCCGAATCATGGAGCTCGTTCAGGAGTGCTCTCACCTGAACCGCTTGCCCGGGCAAGATCAAATCTGGCGCAATCTCTGACAGCGGCAACAAGACGAATCGCCGCTGCGTGAGGCGAGGGTGCGGGATGATGATCTCCGGATTGTTCAACACCAGATTACCAACGTAAAGTACATCGAGATCAATGCTTCTCGGAGCGTTGCGAGGCCGCTTTGAGGGTCGGCCCATCTGCTTCTCAATGGCCAGCAGTTGATCAAGGAGCGCCACAGGAGGACCGTTGCAATTGATCTCCATGAAAGCATTGAGATAGGGTGCTGTCCCTGGCTCACAGTCGACTGGACTCGTCTCGTAAATTGACGAAGCCAGAATAGCGGGGCCCGGTTCGCTCAACATGGCTACACGTGCGAAGCCTTCCCGCAGATTTGCAAGTCGATCACCGATATTGGAGCCAAGAGCAATGCCGCATCGCATGGTTATTCTGTAAAATCTTTGATGCCACTGAAAGTTGGTTTCGAATCGAATAATTAATGACCTGCGATGGCTACTTCAGTCCTAATGCATCCTGCATATCATACCAACCAGCGGGCTGAGAAAGCAGCCAGGTTGCCGCTCTCAGTGCACCGTTAGCAAAGATTTCGCGGTTCGTTGCTCGATGCGTTAGTTCGATTCGTTCGCCAATCCCAGCAAAATAGATCGTGTGTTCGCCGACAATGTCACCGCCACGCACCGCGTGAATTCCGATCTCACTCGAAGCACGCTGGCCGATGATTCCTTCTCGCCCGTGGCGCCCAACAGTTTCATAATCTGAATTTCGTGCTTTGGCGATAACTTCTCCAAGGCGTCTCGCGGTTCCACTCGGTGCGTCTTTTTTAAGCCGATGATGCAACTCTACTACCTCCACATCGAATTCCGGACCGAGCGCTGTCGCGGTTCGTTGGGCCAGCCAGAAGAGCAGATTCACACCGACGCTAAAATTAGGGGCCAGCAGAATCGCTGTCTTGGCTGAAGCGTTACGCAGCTCCTGTAGTTGATCAGCCGAGTGGCCGGTGGTGCCGATCACAAGTGGTTTTTGACTCGTTACACAGCAGGAGGCAACCGCGAGCGAACCTTGAGGTTGGCTCACATCAATCACGATGTCGGATTCGCTAACAAGAACCCTCGGATTCTCGCCACGCCCGGAGCCGGTAATTTCGAATTTTCCGCTCTGCTTTGCGTACTCGATGATCATTTGTCCCAATCGGCCGGCAGCACCATGGACATGGAGCTGGGTCATATAAGCTTTGCCGCGACGAGAGTATCACGAAGTCTTTTCTGAGTGTCACTGCCCATTTCGCACAATGGAAGACGGAATTCGTTTTCGATCATTCCCATCAGGTGAAGAGCCGTTTTCACCGGGATCGGACTCGACTCGATAAACAGATCCTTGAACAAGCGGTAATACCGGAGGTGGATTTCGCGCGCCTCCGTACTGTTACCGGCAAGGAATGCATTTACCAACCCTGAAACTTGTCTGGGGATAATATTTGATGCAACGCTCACAACGCCGACTGCGCCAACAGCGAGGAATGGAAGGGTTGATGAATCATCCCCGGAAAGGATAGTGAATTTGGGTGGAAGTAGATTCTTCAACGTGGAGACGCGTTCGGTTGTCCCACCGGCTTCCTTAAGGGAGACAATGTTCCGGAAATTCATGGCAAGCTTGGCGCAGGTTTCGACACCGATCTCACCACCGGTACGACTCGGCACGTTGTAAAGCATCAAGGGTAGCGAGGTTGCTTCGGAGATCGCCTGATAATGCCGGTACACACCTTCTTGCGTCGGCTTATTGTAGTATGGACTGGCCAGCAGGATGCCATCCACCCCAAGTTTCTCCGCTCGTTGGGTCAGCTCAATTGCTTCTCGGGTCGAGTTTGAGCCTGTACCCGCGATGATCTTGCAACGTCCGCGAGCCTGCTCGGTTGCTAATTCAATGACATGAAAATGTTCGTGATAATCCAGCGTGGCTGCCTCACCTGTGGTTCCCGTCGGAACAATGCCAGTAACTCCGTTTTCGATCTGAAAATCGATCAGCTTTCGAAAGGCTACCTCGTCGACTTTATCATTCCGGAAAGGGGTAATGATGGCGGTATAGGTACCTGTGAACATAAAAATTTACAGCAACCTGACCTGGCCTTCAAAGGCGAAGTCGGCTGGACCCTTTAAGATGACATTGCTAAATCCGTTATCAGTTCGCTGAAATCCGACCTCCAACCAGTCTCCACCGTGCACCTGAACCTGAATCGGTGAGGCTGTATCAAAGAGGGAGGCGTAGACAAGCGCTGCAGCAGTAACTCCGGTCCCACAGGCAAGCGTTTCTCCTTCAACACCTCGCTCGTAGGTGCGGATCGAGATTTTGCCACGTTCCAGTGTCTTGATGAAATTCACGTTTGTTCCTTTTGGTTGGAACGCTTGATGGCACTGGATAGCTCGGCCCCAGTCATGAACCGGTGTTCTATTCAGATCTTCAACAAAGGTTACAACGTGAGGTACACCGGTGTTAACCGAATGGACCGCAAGTTTCTGCCCGGCGATCTCAAGGTTCCGATGGAAGAACAGATCTTGCGGCAATCCCATGTCGAGCTTGACCATATCTCTGTCGATTTCTGCTTCGATGATGCCGGCAAGCGTTTCGAATCGGACCTGATTGAAGGGGCCAGCGAGCCGATTGACAAATCGTGCGAAACAACGGGCACCGTTCCCACACATTTCTGCTTCCCCACCATCTGCGTTGTAATAACGCATGCGGAAATCAGCCGAACCTTCAGCAGGTTCAACGAGCAATACTCCGTCGGCTCCGACGCCTCGATGTCGATCACAAAGCGATGCCAACTGTTGGGTCGAAAGCTTCAGTGCCCTGGAGCGATTGTCGATCATCACAAAATCGTTCCCAGCACCATTCATTTTGGAGAATTGCAGCACAATGGCTCGCTATCATAGACGTGCTCCCAGTGCAAGCTCATCTAGTTGTCGGTTCTCTCAGTTGCAGCAATACCTCTTACCTCAAATAGGCAAGCCACAACTAAGCCTACGTTTCCATACCCTCAGTTTGGAATATTTTCCCCCGTCTAAAAAACACCCGAACTCCTGCTCATAAGCGGCATATCATTAGTGGTTTGAAGCACCATCTGGAAACACGGTTGCAGGGTTTAATCTGGTAAAATGGAGCTATGGGTAGACCTTGCATCGAATACACGGTCCGATGGAGGTCCAGGGGATAGGGGAAAGAAAAGGTGTAATGATAGGGCCACGTTTCTGTGTGACTGCTCGTTGGGCCGTCGAAGCGATCGGGAATTTACTGAAAACTGTTTTCCCACCACTACTCACGACCATGGGCGGCTCTATTAATCGATTATTGGCAATTGAATCGGTCATGCCCATCCTAGACTGACGAACTCCGGTACCCATCCTGAAGCAAGGAGTTGGCGCCACGGTGGTAGGCTTTTCGAGCGGGCGCCAGCAAGGAACTCAGCGCATTGGTTTTCAAGAACCGTATGGAACGCTGCGATTGTGCCACTTTCGCGCACCACATCAAAAGGCAAAGAGTTCAATTTGGCTACGTCGTGGTAACGCCGTACAAAGTCAATGGAGGTAGTACGATAAGCTTGGAGTAGAGTATCAAGAGTCTTTGTGTCGAACCGCGGGCCTTCGCATCCCAGGTGCGTCAGCAACGATCGAGCAATGTCCGAGGCCATTCGGAGTAAACCGGTCTCTGGTTGGAGCGCATCCAGCTGTTGGTGTTTATGATCGTATAGAATTGCAAGATCAACCTGACAGATTGTCGCCGGCTCCACCAGCCGATGCAGCTCGCACAGCCAGCCAATCTCAAGTCCCCAACCATTTTCGACCGGCAAGTTCACTGCGGTTTCCACTCTCATTGAGCATTCTCCGGACAATGGGTATCGAAAACTGTCGATAAAATCAAGAATCGGCATGTGGCCAAGCACACGGATCAAAGAACGAACTAATGGGATCACAAAGAGACGTGTCACCCGGCCAAACAATTCTTCACGGACTCGGCTGTAGTATCCTTTAGAGTAGGCATATCCAAGCGATCTGGTTGGTATCGCCAGCGTCAGCGGCAAGTCTAGATCATAATTAATGATATCACAGTCATGAATGACAATCGTGTGATATTCACGGTTGATCGCGAGCCATCCCAACGCCAACCAGATATTGAGCCCTTTGCCCGGTTCAAAGTCGAGTCGTTGTGCAGTCAGTTGCTGGAGCAAGCTGGGAGAATCATTCCAAAGAATAACATGTCGAAGCCGTAGTTCTTCCCAAAAATATGCAACCATTTCGGTCTGGGTGTCGGGTACTCCATTCATCGAAATGATAGCCTCGGATAAAAAGTCAGATTGATTCAGTTGCCCGATGATTGTCCTTAATGCCGGAGTAGCGATTTCGGAGAAATGGCACGGAAGAACTAACACAGTCGAAGTGACCTTGGGTACTCCCGCGCTTCGATTAAGCAACGGTCCATCAGCCAGGCGATGGAGTGTGCTGATCATCCCATGTTGAAAAAAATCACTCATAACGTCTGGTTCTTTCTAGACGATGCTACTCCTATCACATCTTTATTCAGAGGGGATGCTCCTCCGGTTTTTTTGACAACCAGCATGACCCCCTGTCATTCACTAAGAGCGGAGGAAGAAATTTCCAACCGCCACTCTGATGATAAACCATTAGGAAACATTAATGTTAGATTAATTGGTTCCACTTTATAATTAATCAACTTAAACGTTCTTACTTAACCTATAGGCATTTTTTTTGCTAACAAACATCCCCTAGCAAGTTCATTCCGGGTCTAGGGTAAGAAGGGAGTTTCTCCTCATTATTTTTTCCGGTGTCGTCAAGGAGGACAATTATCTCTTTGTTTGGAGCTTTTCTTGCCTAGGCAAGAAAAGCT